>Ga0114994_10001693_pt1 | contig 15923 bp, 8 predicted proteins | sample ArcticOcean_MG_C_9_FD_87043 | JGI IMG/M metagenome (GOLD analysis project Ga0114994, IMG submission 87043) | Marine microbial communities from western Arctic Ocean - ArcticOcean_MG_CB2_152 | ecosystem: Environmental > Aquatic > Marine > Oceanic | place: Arctic Ocean: Canada Basin | collected...
ATGGAATCAAATTCAATGGCCAGGGTGATATGATTATCTGTGAAGGTGCCGACTACGGCGGCCGACGGCTTATTCGAACGGACATGAAAACCGGCATGAGCTATATCGTTGCCGCAATGTACAAAGGTCGTAAACTAAACTCGCCCAACGATGTCACTATTGATCTTCAGGGACGGATGTACTTTAGTGACCCGCGGTATCTGGGGCACGAAACGATCGAGCAACCGGTGATGGCAGTTTACCGCGTCGATCCGGACGGCGCGATTACGAGAATTATCACCGATGCGGGTAAACCGAACGGCGTTTGTATTTCCCCGGATCAGAAAACGCTCTATGTTGTCAGCAATGCGAATGGAACAACCGGCATCGAACAACTCGCAACGGCCACCGATGCCGGGTCTGTCGCGGTTGCCGTCCCGCTGCGTAAGGGCCGGATGGCACTCATGGCCTATGATCTGGACAAGGACGGCAATGCAACCTACCGGGAAACCATGGTCGACTATTCCCCGGAAGATGGGCCGGATGGACTGACCGTAGATATGGATGGAAATCTATATGTCGCTGAGCGTTCCGAAAAACGCCCGGGAATCGGAATCTATAACCCTGCCGGTAAAGAAATTGGATTCATTGAGACGCCGCTACCGACGAATGTCGGTTTTGGCAGAGACGAAGATTCCAATCTCTTATATATTACAGCAGGCAGTAGTCTGTATCGTATCCGCCTGAAGACCATGGGCTATCATCTTCCAGAAAAACCATAACCACTTCTTAACATCCTGTAATATCCTCATGTTCAAGTTCTATTTGATTTCCTCTATTCTCTGTTTGTTTAGTCTGATTTCACTGCATGGGCAGCCTCCGGAAAAGACCGATCCGGCGCATGCTGCACGGATGGCCAAGAGTCTGCATCTATTCAAATCCACTGTGCGTCAGGCGTTGACGTCGCATTGCGTGAAATGTCACGGCGGTGAAAAGACAGAAGGTGAATTCAATATCACGACACGCAAGCTCTTTTTATTAGGAGGAGCAAGCGGAGAGACGTTTGAAATGGGTAAAGCTCAGGAAAGTTACCTAGCCGATATGCTCTATCACCGTTCCGAGCCCGCCATGCCGATGAATAGCGGTAAACTGAGTGATACATTGATCACCTCAATCCTCAAGTGGATTGATTTGGGTGTTGCTTTTGATCGACCGCTGTTGGATGCGAGTGAATCTGCCGATGCCTGGACACGGCGTCGAATCAATCAGGCACAAAAAGACTATTGGGCATTTAAATCCTTGCAGCAAACTCAGTTCCGCCAAGACCTTCATCCGGATCCACAAAACCCTATCGATCACTTCATTGCGACTGAAATCGATTCCCAGCAGTTACGTTTTGCCCAACCGGCAAAGACCAATACACTAATAAGGCGGATATTTCTGGATATATTGGGAATGCCGCCCACTCGTAATCAGCTCACTGAGTTGTTGAGTCATCCGCAAGATCAAATTATTACCCGTACGATTGAGCACGTATTGGCCAGTCCGCATTATGGCGAACGCTGGGCTCGGCATTGGCTGGATGTTGCCCGCTTTGGAGAAAGCCATGGTTTTGAGCAAGACTATGACCGCCCTTTTGCTTTTCATTATCGCGACTTCGTCATTAAGGCACTCAATCAGGACATGCCCTATGACCAGTTCACACGCTGGCAACTGGCTGGCGACGAGATCTCGCCGGAAAATCCACTGGCAATGATGGCAACAGGGTTTCTCGGAGCAGGTGTCTTTCCCACTCAAATCACCGCCAACGAAGTGGAATCTTCTCGCTACGATGCGTTGGATGATATGGCAGCCACGACCGGTACGGCCATGCTCGCCCTGACCATTGGTTGTGCACGCTGCCATGATCACAAATTTGATCCGATTCCCGCAGCGGACTACTATCGATTTACGTCCACATTTAAAACCGCCGTGCGTTCCAACCAGCCCGTCGTCATGAACGCCTCAAATCTGGGACCTCAACAAGCTCGTTTCAAATTGGAACATCAACCATATATTGATGCTTTAAAGAGCTACGAAAAGACAAAACTGCGATCCGCATTGGATGTATGGATTCAGACCGCGGAAGCCAAAGAGTTACCAAGTTGGTTTACGCCGGAGTTTGTAGATGTCCAGTCTGAAAAAGGGTCCGACATTAAACTCCAAGCCGATCAGTCGTTCAAAGTCCGATCCGACACCGCAGCCCCGCAAGATACTTTCACATTTGAATTCCACAGTCATCAAAGAAACCTACAGGCATTGCGGATTGAAGCCTTTGCGGATCCGACTCTCAAGGCCGGGGGACCCGGTCTGGCCACAAACGGCAATTTTCAACTAACGGATATTCACGTGACGAGAGCCTCGTTAAGCGACGCCAAAGAAATTACGGATCTGGAATTCAGCAACGCTCGGGCTACCTTCAACCAGAATGCAGATTCCCTGCATGTTAAAACTGTTATCGACAAGGATAAAAGTTCCGGTTGGGCTGTGGATCCGCAGTTTGGCAAAGACCATGCCGTCATTGTGACGTTTGCCGAACCATTGGATGACCCGCAAGGACATCGCTTAAAAATCACGGTTGGCTTTAACGGGAATACGAAGCACATCATGGGCCGCTTTCGGATTTCCATTTCTTCCGATCCGGATAATCCGCTGCTTGGTGATACTATCTCCGAAAAAGCTCTTATCGCACTCGCAAAACTTCCCGCAGACCGAACCGCCGAGGATTTTAAGACCGCTCTGGATTGGTACCGTACAAAAAATGACGGCTGGAAGAAACTGGAGGCAAAAAGGCAGGAACATCTCAAATCGGCGCCCACCGCGAAAACAGAAACCGTCATGATCGTCAGTGAAGGAGTTAAGCCCATCCGACATCATACTCAGGGCAAAGATTTCTTCGATGAATTGTATTTCCTGAAACGTGGCGACGTGCTACAAAAAGTGGGACAAGCCTCTCAGGGGTTCCTGCAAGTTTTGTCACCTGAGCTAGATAGCATTGATCGCTGGACACAAAAGCCACCGAGTGGTAGCACAACGTCGAATCGACGGACCGCACTGGCAAATTGGATGGTCGATATCGAGCACGGAGCGGGGAACTTATTGGCCCGCGTGATGGTTAATCGACTGTGGTATCATCACTTTGGTCGCGGTTTGGTCACTTCACCAAATGATTTTGGTAACCAAGGTCAACCACCCAGCCATCCTCAACTGTTGGATTGGCTAGCAAACCAACTCATCAAGAACGATTGGAAATTGAAACATGTCCACCAATTGATTCTCTCTAGCTATACCTATCAACAATCTTCCGCTTACCGTAAAGCAGATGCGCTCCAGGATCCCGATAATCAATATCTCTGGCGTTTTAATCCAAGGAGACTCGAAGGCGAAGCGATCAGGGATTCCATACTTCACGTTACCGGCCAGTTGGATACCAAAATGTTCGGCGCTGGTACGCTCGACGAATCCATGCGTCGACGAAGTATCTATTTTACAATCAAACGTAGTAAACTCATTCCCATGCTGCAGATATTTGATGTTCCCGAACCCCTTGTCAGCCAGGGGCAGCGGCCGACAACGACTGTTGCTCCTCAGGCGTTGTTGTTACTCAATAACGTCCACATCCGTAAATGCTGTGAGGACGGGGCTAAACAACTACGAAACGATACGCAGGATCTGAAAGAATTAGTCACACTACTATATCAAGGTACGTTGAGTCGGCAGCCCACCATTTCTGAAGCAGAAAAAGGCGTGTCATTCCTGAATCAACAAACTCGGTCGTACACTGACAGCGGGTCAAACGCGCCCGCAGAAGATGCCCTCGCTGACCTCTTCCAACTGATGCTCTGTCTGAACGAATTCTGTTATATCTACTAGTCTTTCCATCAACGGAACCCTACAAACTATGACTCCATCCATTACACGTCGACAACTTCTACATAGCTGTGGAGGCGGTATGGGATCGATCGCGCTGAGCGCACTACTCGCGGACCAGGGTTTTCTCTCCGATTCTGTAATGGCAGCGGGCAATCCATTTTCCTCGAAAAAGCAACATTTTCCAGCCAAGGCAAAGAGTGTTATTTGGTTGTTCATGAATGGCGGGCCCAGCCAAGTCGATACATGGGACTATAAGCCGGAGTTGGAAAAACACGACGGTCAGGAACTGGAAGGCTTTGATAAAAACACCGGTTTCTTTACAGGCAATGTGGGACCCATCATGAAATCCCCCTTTAAATTCCGCCAACATGGTGAAAGCGGATCGTGGGTTTCCGAGATTTTTCCACACATGGCTCGGCACGTGGACAAGATGGCGTTCATTCATTCCGGTTACACCGAATCCAACAACCACAGCCCTGCGCTGTTTATGATCAATACCGGAATGAAACGCATGGGTTTCCCCAGCCTCGGTTCATGGGTGACCTATGGACTGGGAACAGAGAATCAAGATCTACCCGCATTTGTCACCATGTCTGACCCTTTGAATCGAGGCCTCCCCAAAGGCTATGCTCAGAACTGGGGAGCGGGATTTTTGCCCAGTATTTATCAGGGGACATGGTTCAAACCTCAGGGTGACCCTATCGATAATCTAAAGATCTCTGGGAAAAAAAGCCTTGCGCAGCAACGAACCTTGTTGGATACACTCAAAGACCTTAATCAGGATCATCAGAAAACTCGCCCCGAACAACGCGATTTGGAAACACGTATCAATAGCTTTGAACTCGCCTACCGCATGCAGCAGGCCGCCCCGGAAGCGCTCGATATTCAGAGAGAAACAAGTGAAACGCTTAAGTCCTACGGAGTTGGTGACAAAAAATGTGAGCATTTTGCCAAACAATGTCTGGTCGCTCGGCGGATGGTAGAACGTGGCGTACGGTTTATCCAAATCTATAGTGGTGGAACGGAAAATGCCCGTAGCTGGGATGGACATTCCTCCATCTCTAAGAATCATGGGCAATTCGCTGGCGAAACCGATCAACCCATCGGAGCCTTGCTGCAGGATCTAGATCAGCGCGGGTTGCTCGATAGTACTCTGGTGGTTTGGGGCGGAGAATTTGGACGGCTTTCCATCGTGCAAAAGGGAGGGACGGGTCGGGACCACAATCCACACGCGATGACCTATTGGATGGCAGGCGGAGGCGTGAAAGCCGGTGTCCATTATGGTTCCACCGATGAAATCGGAAATGTCGCGGTGGAAAACCGTGTCAGCGTTAATGATCTGCACGCAACTATTCTACAACTTTGTGGTCTGGATCATTTGAAACTAACCTACCGCCTGAACGGTCGTGATTTTCGATTAACCGACGTTGCCGGTAAAGTAGTCAAAGAAATCATTGCCTGAATAAGTGATTCCGTTGGTAAAGAATTCCATGATGCGTCGATATGTTGTGACTCTTTTCGTGATGGGGTGGACCCTGCTGGGATCCATGCAACTGGCAATCCATGTCAACGCTGCAGATTCCGACACAACGATCAAGATTCTCAACTACAATGTTTTTAACGGCTTTCGACGAAACGCTTCGTTTGCTACTGCAGTCAAATGGATCAATGAACAATCTCCTGACATAGCGGGTTGGCAGGAATTGGTGGGCTGGAATGAAGACCGTCTAAAAAAGACCGCTGCTAAGAATTGGAATCATCCTTATGCGGCTACGCTAAAGGGGGGCGGTTATAATATCGGCCTGAGCAGTCGCCAGCCCATAGAAGTTCTCCAACGCCGCACTGCAAATTTCTGGCATGGATACTTGCACTGTCGTACCGCTGGATTGGATGTCATTGTTTGTCACCTGTGGCCCGGTTCCCGTCGAGAACAAGTCAAAGAGGCAACGTTGCTCTACGAGCTTGTCGTTCGCCTTGATCAACAGGGGCGTGAGATCATTCTGATGGGTGACTTTAATGCTCATAGCCAAACGGATCAATCGTGGATTGACCAGCAACAACCGCTGATCGACCACCGCTGGCCGGGCAACAAAAATAAAATGCTTGTAGATCGGTTTATCGTGGATGGCAAATGGAACTTTGACGTGATGAATAAAATCATGACGGCTCCGCTGCAGGATGTTGTGCGGAACAAGTTTGACCTCCAGCATCCGCAACCTTCTTACAAAACCTTGCTGGACTTGGGTTCCTACCCGACACGCGTGCTCGCGCATGTCAATACTTCGGAAAAGCAACAGGGATTTCTGGAACGCATAGATTTCATTCTAGCATCCCCAAATTTGGCAAAACGTTGCCAACGCGCGGAAATTTTGCGTGACGACAAACGACTCGAGTCGATCAGTGACCACTATCCGGTCATGGCGGTCTTTAAGGTGAATTAGTCCCGTACAAGACCAAGCTAAGAAGAGTTTTGTACAAACGCACTATCCATTCTGACGACCTGCGTTACCCACCCCGTTGCTCGCGCTGCCATTGCTTCGGCTTTTCAGAAATATCGCTGTTGTCCTGATAGTATTCCTGCAGATCTGTAAGCTGCGTCTTCAACACTTTTACACGTTTGGCGTACTTTGGCTTGCCGTATAGATTATTCAGTTCGTCCGGATCTTTTTCCAGATCGTAGAGTTCCCATTCTTCTCCAAATTCATAGAAGTGCATCAACTTGTATCGTTCGGTTCTAATCCCGTAATGTCGGGGAACCATGTGCACACTTGGAAATTCATAATAGTGATAGTATATCGAAGTACGCCACTGGCCTGCCTCTTCCCCTTTAAGTAGCGGAAGGAGTGATTCTCCCTGCATATCTTCTGGAATCTCTGCCCCAGCCATATCAAGGAAGGTCGCCGCATAGTCGATATTTTGAATAAGGTGTTCATCAACAGAACCGGGTTTAATCACATCTGGCCATTTAATCACAAAAGGCATTTTAAGCGATTCATCATACATCCAGCGTTTGTCATACCAGCCATGGTCGCCAATATAGAACCCCTGATCGGAGCAATAGATTACAACCGTATTATCTGTCAGCCCTTGTTCTTCAAGTGTCTTCATAAGACGCCCGACGCTTTCGTCCACACCTTTGACGCAACGCAGGTAGTTTTTCGCATAACGCTGGAATTTCCAACGCACCAGATCGTCACCTTCCAAATTCGCCTCATGGAATGCTTTATCTTTGGGATCCCAAGCATCCCGCCAGACCTTAAGCTGCTCGGGGGTAAAACGTTTCAAATTCACCCAAGCGGAACGATCCTGGCGTTTTTGAATTGCCTCGGGCTGTACATCCGGAACAAGATCAAGAAACAGGTCATAATGGGGATCCATATGCCGGTCGATTTCCAGTTCTTGGAAACGCGCCGGCGGTGCATTATCCTCATATTTGTCAAACAAGGTCGCTGGTTCTGGAATTTCGATATCATCATAGAGATGGAGATGACGCGGTGCCGGCATCCAGGCGCGGTGGGGGGCCTTGTGCTGAACCATCAACAGAAAAGGTTTGTCTTTATCGCGTCCGCTTTCGAGGAATTCAACTCCCATGTCCGTCACGATGTCTGTGCAATAACCTGGGATCGTAGTACGGCCCTGAGGTGTGATGAAATCTGGGTTGTAATATAAACCCTGCCCGGGCAAAACGGTCCAGGCATCGTATCCCTGCGGTTTGCCCGCTAGATGAGATTTTCCATAGATCGCCGTCTGGTAACCTACCGCCTGAAGCAGCTTAGGAAACGTCTGCTGGTTCCAGTCAAACTTGTCGCCGTTGTTCATGAAGCCATTTTTATGACTGTGCTTACCAGTTTGAATTACGGCTCGACTGGGACCACAAATTGAATTGGTACAAAAGCTGTTACGAAACAGCATTCCCTGACTGGCTAATTGATCAATACTCGGAGTCGGGTTCACTTCTTTGAGCCAGCCGTCATACGCCCCGATCGCATGGGGTGCATGATCATCGGAAAAGATAAATACAATATTAGGTCGCTTGTCAGCGGCTAGGATACCACCGGTTATCAGAATAAAAAATAGAGTCCTGATCGTTAATCGATTCACGGCATTCACTCTCATGTATAAATATTTTCAAATAGTTCTCCAGCCGGCAAGCATGGCAGGCTACTGGCTCATGGTAAAACGTTAAGAAAGGCACTGCAAGCGGTACAATCCAAAAAACAACTTGATGACTGTTCGATCACCGGTAAAGCCGCTTATGTAAATGCAGGTTTCGAGAAGTAGCTGTTCTCAAAATCTAATTCTCAGACAGTTGGTAGGCAGAGCGGTTGTTAACTCAGTTTTTTTACCAGTCCTAGCAACAGGTCTTTCAGGCCCTTTTCTACTTTGATGTTGTCCAATTGTTGTTTGTCCTGCAGTAGTGTATTGAGCTCGTTTTTTTCAAGCCACATACCGTAACAACTCGGGCAACGGTCAACACGTACCGGCTTGATGTAGGACACATAAATCGATCGCAGTCCGCTGTCTTCACAACTGGGGCAGCGTTGATAGCCATCTAGATTCTGCATCGATGCCTCTGGGCTACCAAACTGTTCTTCTAAGTCCTGTTCGATGCCCTGTGCACTGGACTCTCGTAGTTTCTTCAATTCACCATAATCCAGCCAGATTCCATCACAGCTATGGCATTTATCGAGTGTTATATCGGCCGCGGGCAAGGGAGACAACTGCGCTGCACATTTGGGGCATTTCATGTGATACCTTGGTGTATTGTTACGTCTACTGCGATGCGACGGGCGGTTGAAGCCTGCAGCGTGTGTTGGGAGATTTTGTGGTAACCAGATCTCCCATAATTATATTATTCATACTTCGTGCCGGCAGGTCAAATTCAATCGGAAAAAAGACATCAGCAAGGATCCGATGTACCAGGTGAAGAGGCTGACCACTTAGCTATCGGTAAGTTCTTTTTTTCCGTTTACGTCTGGTATGCGACGGCGAGAATGGTACAAGTAAATAAAATAATGTTTGTCTTGAAAACTGAGTAAAAGGAAAACGTTCAATGGAGTCCACCAGTCCCTATCGCATTCCAGGCATGGAGTTGATTGATCACAGCTTTAACTTGCCGCTGGATTATAACGATCCTACTGCACGCAAGATCAAGGTGTTCGTTCGTGAAGTCCGCGATTTGGATCCGAAAAGCGCGGAGAAACCGTTGTTGCTTTTTCTGCAAGGCGGTCCCGGATTTCGCGCGCCGTTGCCGATTAAAAAAGAGGGTTGGCTAAAACGTGCACTGAGTGAATTTCGGGTGCTCATGTTAGATACGCGTGGTAACGGCTTGAGCACGCCGGTCAGCCATCAAACCCTGGTAGCCGAAGGAGACGCCGTGCAGCAGGCGGATTACCTTAAGCATTTCCGCGCCGATAATATCGTCCGTGATGCGGAAGCGATTCGTGCTCACATGAGTTCTAGCGAACCTTGGTCGACGATTGGGCAAAGTTATGGTGGTTGGTGTACCACTACATATTTGAGTCTGCATCCGGAAGGTCTGAAAGAGTGTTTTATTTTTGGGGGCGTTCCTGGGCTGGACCGGACAGCCAGAGAAATCTACGAAGGTACCTTTCCTTTTATGGAGGAGCGTAACCGACAGTATTTCGAAAAGTTTCCGATGGACAAGCAGCGTCTTGTTAAGCTGTGCCGACACCTGCAGCAGCGCGATGTACGTCTGCCTAACGGAGATCGTTTGACGCCCCGTCTTGTACAGTTACTGGGTATGCAACTTGGGTTTGCAGGTACGGCTGAAGCGCTTCACTATCTGGTTGAGGAAGCATTTGTTCAGGTTGGCGGGGAAGAAGTGGTCAGTCATACCTTTCTAAAAGGCGTGCAGACGAGCTTGCGTTTTGACAGCAATCCCATATTCGCCATCCTGCATGAAGCGATTTACGCACAGCGTGCGGCGACCGACTGGGCGTGTGATGCCGTCCAGAAAGAGAAATACAGTCATTACGATGATTACGAGGACTTCCTTTTTTATGGCGAGATGATCTTTCCCTGGATGTTTGAGGAAATTGGTGAACTCAGGGAAATGAAAGCAGCGGCTGATATTCTGGCTGCATTCGATGACTGGCCGGAGCTTTACGACAAGGATGTATTGAGTCAAAACAAGGTTCCGGTGGCTTGTGCCGTTTACTACAACGATATGTTCGTGAACACACGTTTCACCCGTGAAACGATTGATTTCATACCCAACATGAAGGGTTGGTATACGAGTGAATATGAGCACTGCGGGTTGCGAACCGGTGGTGAAAAAGTGTTCTCCCGACTGATCGATCTCGCACGTGGTGAAATTGAGCGTTGAATGGAGCAAACGTTTAGGATGGCCATGCACCGTTGGGCGGCGACTCAAATCGTGCCAAGAACGCGTTTGCCCTCAGGGCTACGGCAATCGAAGGTCCATTTTTTTGCACGGAGAGGTGAAATTACTGGGCAGTCAATTTGTCGCAGGGTACAATAATAGCGTCCATCCAACCTTGAGCTAAAACACAATGCAGGCTGTCGCCAAAACTTTCGCCATCATTGCTTTGCTATTGATCCCCCCTGTGGTGCAGGGGCAAATTGAACCAATCGGTGAAACTCCGGAGGATCAAGCTGCCGCCATTACGGCACTCAAGGGTATTTCCTCAAATCTTCAAAAGAACCGTAACGGAACTGTCAGGTTTGTGCGATTTAGCAAAGCGATCGTCGCAGACAAGCATCTTGTTCAGATCCGCGTTTTTAAACAACTCGACTACCTTTCAGTCGTTACGGCGAAAGTCACCGATGTTGGTCTCGCCAACATTGCCCAACTCACGAATCTGGACTCGCTGATTCTTACCAACACTCAAGCGACCGATACAACAGCAGCGTTGATTGGCAAGCTTGCCAAACTGGAAGTCCTCTATTTGGACAATACGCAAGTCACCGATGCTGGCCTTGCCCATCTCAGCACACTTAACGAACTAAAAATACTATCGCTGAGCAAAACACAAATCACTGGTACTGGTTTGAAATCATTAACAGGGCTTGTCAAACTTGAAACGTTGCATCTTAAGGAATGCGATCTAAGCGATGATGTTTTTGAAACACTCGCAGGAATCAAATCGCTGAAGAGTATTTATTTGGACGGAACCCAAGTTACAGGAAGAGGACTTACCCAGTTCGAGTCGGTCAAGGGACTTGAGCAACTCAGCTTCAACGATACCCCTTTTGTTCCAGCCAGCCTGCAAGAACTACAGGCCATTACTTCGCTGAAACATGTATTGCTGTGGGGAACAGATATCACGACCGCCACACTCCCGCAAGACTTGCAAGCTGAACTTCGGGGAAAACTAAGCTTAACACCTACGGAATCTGAACGGCTGAGCCCGTTCCAAAAGTTTTTGGTGGGCCAGCCACTGGAAAAAATCGAACAGGTTAAACGTAATTTAGGCATTTCCGACAGCATCCAGATTATCGAATCGGTTGCTCACAGGTTTAGTAAAACGACGGATGAAAATCCGGATTTCCAACGACACGTGGTACCTATGCTCGGCAAGCTGGGGTGTAATAGCAGAGAATGTCATGGTTCGTTTCAGGGACAGGGCGGGTTTTCCCTTTCTTTGTTCGGATATGATTTTGCTGCTGATCATCTGTCCATGCTGAACGAATCCGCTGAGAGAGTCGTTCCGGAATCCCCTGATGATAGCTTGCTGATCATGAAACCAACGCTCAGGATTGACCACGAAGGGGGTAGACGCATTGCCGAAGATAGCTGGCAACTCAATCTTCTTCACCAGTGGATTTCCAGTGGAGCGAAATGTAACGCAGACGTGCAGGAATTGCTTGCGTGCCAAGTCACTCCGAAAGAGCTCATTTTTTCTGCTGGAAAACTAGTTCAGCAGCTGCAGGTAACAGCGATCTGGAGTAATGGTCTGGTCGAGGATGTTACGGCATTGGCGAGAATTGAGACATTAGATGCTCAAATTGCGATCGTTGACGAAAATGGATGGGTGACCAACAAAGCCAAAGGGGATACGCATTTGGTGGTGTCCTATGACCGGGCTGTCGTCGCCGTTCCGGTCATGCGCCCCATTTCGGATAAAATCGGTGACAATTATCCAGATATTCAATGGCGCACAAGAGTGGATGCGTTGGTTGGGGGAAAATTAAAGCGACTTGGTATTATCCCCTCCGACGTATGTACAGATCAAGTATTCCTACGGCGGACAATGCTTGATGTGGCCGGTACGCTCCCGTCGCCGGCTCAGATAACAGAATTTGAAAACGATACTTCCGTCACCAAGCGAGCAGATCTTGTTGAGCGACTACTGCAATCGGAGGCGTATATTGATTGGTGGGCAATGAAGCTTGCTGACGTCACCGGTGCCAATTCACAACACCTCGGATCCACGGATATGAACAGTCCGGCGGCTCAGCAATGGCAGCGGTGGCTTCGCGCCAGAGTCGCGCAAAATGCATCATGGAAGGAAATTGTTGCCGGTCTTGTTTTGGCGGATAGTCGTGAACCTGGGCAGACCTATTACCAGTACACCCGGGAGCATAGTTTCTATCAGGCACCGGCAACCAAAGATGAATTTAATTCCCCCCAAAATTCGATGCCATACTACTGGGCACGTTCCGACTTGAACACAGCCGAGAACAAGGCCCTTAACTTTAGCTATGTATTTATGGGGGTCCGACTGCAATGTGCTCAGTGTCATAAACATCCGTTTGACCAATGGTCGAAACAGGATTTTGATCAATTCAGTCAGGTCTTTTCCCGAATTCGATGGGGAACCGAAGCGGAATCGCAGGATGCACGAACACAATTGCTGACACGACTGGGTGTTCCCAAAAAACTTGATACAGCCGCTCTCAGGCGACAGATGTATAACCGGGTTTCCGCTGAAGGTCTACCGATTCCATGGTTTGAATTGTATATCGAACCTCCTCGGACGACGGAACATACGGCCATCCTGCTCGGGGGTAAACCGTTCGACCTGAATCAATTCGACGACCCGCGTGAAGTACTGTTTAGCTGGCTCATCGATGATGATAATCCGTTCTTCGCACCCGCCTTTGTAAATCGCGTCTGGCATCATTATTTTGGCGTTGGGCTGGTTAATCCTGTCGATGATCTGAATGCCGGCAATCCGCCATCCAACGCGAAGCTGATGGAGTATTTGTCAGATGGTTTCATTGCGAATGATTTTGATATGAAATGGCTGCATCGTGAAATTTTGCTCAGCGATACCTATCAGCGGAGCTGGCAAACAAACGAAACAAACCAGCATGACGAACGGCATTTCAGCTACAGTCGTCTTCGCCGATTACCGGCAGAAGTGTTGGTGGACGCCATTGAACAATCTACGGCAAAATCAAGTCGTAATGAAACCTACCTAAATGATACTACCCTTCGCAAGATTACAGCCCATCCGCGCAGTCTTTCACCAAATTCGATTGACTATGCATTGGCAATTTTTGGTAAGCCCACCCGCGCAACAAACTGCGATTGTGAACGTACGGTTCAGCCCACACTCTTGCAGAATTTGTTTATTCGCAACGATCGTGAATTACTGGAACTTATAGAACGAAAAACCGGCTGGCTAGCGGAAATTGCTCAACAAACCGGGATCGGTCTTCATTCGGAAACCTCAGCGGCGGTTCTGATCAAAGCCAATGCTCAAGTAGCGGATAGTTCAACGATTACGGCAGATGAATTGGTGACTGCAGCATATTCGCGAACTTTAAGCCGTAGGCCAACAGTAGAAGAAATGAAAAATGGACGACAATATATAGCCAACAGTGACAATTTAGTGGAAGGATTACGCGGGCTGGTGTGGGCGTTGTTAAACACACAGGAATTCCTAACCAACCACTAATATTATGAATCACTCTGGTCGAAAAGGGGGCACGATATGATAAATAGAACTGAGACAACGCGGCGTGAACTTTTGAGGATCGGATGCACTTCCATCGCTGGACTAGCTCTGCCGCATAGTCTGGCGCGGTTGATTGCAGATGAGAAGTCCGCTACGAAAGCGGATTCTGTTCTTTTTCTGAATTTGCTGGGGGGACCCTCTCATCTTGATACACTCGACATGAAACCCGCCGGCCCGGCGGAGACACGTGGCAGCTTTGGGCATATCCAAACTAAAATCCCGGGTCTGATCGCCTGTGAATATTTGCCGAAGTTTGCAGCATCCGCTGATCAATACACTTTGATTCGTGGCATCCACCACTCCGTAGGTGATCACCCGCAAGCGCAGGAGTATATCTCCAGTGGCAATCGTCCAACGCCTGCACTGCGTTATCCAAGTATTGGTTCCGTCATTAGCAAAGAGCTGCCAGGCAATGGCGAACTACCGCCATTTGTTGTCGTTCCTCGCTCTGATTGGCATGCTGGCTATCTGGGCGATTCTTATTCAGCATTTAAGACCAACGACTATCCCCAAGCGGGTCAACCATTCGAGGTGCGTGGCATTTCGCTGCTCGACGGAATTACGGTTGAGAAATTCAATCGTCGTAAACAACTGCTATCGTCTATCGACAATCGCTTCAAAAACTCCAACAACAATATTCAGCTACAACAGGCACTCCGTACGCTCAACAGCCAGGCAGATAGGATGATCTTGTCGGCAAGAACCCGCGAAGCATTTGATGTTGGCAAAGAACCAGAATCCCTACGTAAACTTTTTGCCAGCGATGACGTGGGGCAGGGGATGTTACTAGCGACTCGGCTAATCGAATTTGGTGTGCCGTTTGTCACGGTTTCACATTTTGGCTGGGATACTCATCTCGACAACTTCGCCGGGCATAAGCGGCTGATCCCGTCGCTGGACAATGGCCTCGATGCGGCGGTCCAGACGCTCAGAGCTAAAGGGTTACTGGAGCGGACACTGGTTGTCGCGATGGGAGAATTTGGACGTACACCAACCATCAATCAGAATGCCGGTCGCGATCACTTTCCCCGCGCCAATTGGTGCGTTATGACCGGTGGAGGCGTGCAGCCTGGACGATTAATCGGTGGCACGGATGCAGGCGGTACTGCACCGGATGACAGCACGAATATAGTCCCCGATGATATCGTTGCGACGATCCTTCATAGTTTGGGGATCGATCATCATAAGACGTTTTTTACCCAGACTGGCCGACCTGTAGACCTGGTTCCCCATGGCAATGTCATGCAGGAATTGTTTTGAACCGTGGGATTGTTGTGCCAACAGCATCTGCTTTCAATCAGCACATACCACGATTACTCAGAGAATACATTGAATGACTTGGCGTGGTTGGCCGCGTGCGTTTACTAGATAAACAGCTGATGGATAGGTTGTCCTTCAGCCAAACGATGGGGGCGCCCCAGTTGGTCGTGGACGATCGTTTTGGGATCGATACCGAAACGCCAGTAAATGGTTGCGGCTAGGTCTGCCGGTGTAACGGCATCCTGCACAGGAAAGGCTCCTATTTTGTCACTCGCGCCCCAAACCGCCCCCCCCTTTATGCCACCACCGGCTAAGGTGAGGCTGTAACAATCCGGCCAGTGATCACGCCCAGCATTACCGTTGATTTTTGGGGTTCGTCCGAATTCGCCAAGTGCCACTACCAGGGTTGAGTCGAGTAGGCCTCGTTCATCTAAATCGTTAATCAACGCCGCATAGGCCTTGTCCATCGGTGGTACCAGCCGATTCTTGTGTTCGTTGAAATTCTGGCTGTGTGAATCCCAGTTTTGACCTTGTTGACGAAAATCGTATACATTCACATAGGGGACTTTCGCTTCAACTAATCGCCGCGCTAGTAATAAGTTCTGTCCGCGCATCTGGTAACCCGCCACGTTGCGAACGCCTTTCACCGGTGCCTCTGGATAGAGACCGTATTTCTCACGTACGGCCTGCGGTTCTTCTTCTATCTGCAGTGCCTTTGCTAAACTTTTGGACTGAATCAGATTCATGGCTCTTGCATAGAGTTTGTCCAGCTCTTGAGGCTGTTGATACGAATTGAGCAGATTGTCAGCGGTTAATTTCTTA
>Ga0114994_10001694_pt1 | contig 15923 bp, 15 predicted proteins | sample ArcticOcean_MG_C_9_FD_87043 | JGI IMG/M metagenome (GOLD analysis project Ga0114994, IMG submission 87043) | Marine microbial communities from western Arctic Ocean - ArcticOcean_MG_CB2_152 | ecosystem: Environmental > Aquatic > Marine > Oceanic | place: Arctic Ocean: Canada Basin | collected...
TGCCCCCGCGCGCTTCTCGCGTGGCCTCGTCGACCGCCGCGATCGCCTCCGTGATCAAGCCCGCCCGTGCCACGGCCCGCGCGGCGTTCGCCGCGGCCTCGGAGACACTGGCGTCGTCGTCGACCGCCGCCTTGCCGATGAAGGGCGCCGCCGCCGCACAAAAGGGCGCGCTCGCTCCCGCCGTCGCCACGGCCTGCACGGTGCCACACGTCTCCTTCCTAATAGCAGGCGCGCCGTGCGCGAAGCCCCGGAAGAGCAGGGAGTGCTCCTTGCTGATCAGCTGCGCGCCGCTTTTGGTCGCGGCGACGGCTCTCAGGGTGTCGCGGGCGCAGCGCGGCCCGTCGACGGCCCAGAGCGCCGCGCGGAGCAGCAGTTTCGCCGGCGTGCAGGTCTCCGCTAGAAATGTTGCGACGGCGGCGTCGCGCTTGGTGGCGTCCCGCGGTAATGAGTCGAGGAAGGTGCGCAGCATTTGCTCGTCCTGCTCGTCGTCGCCGAGCATCGCGAGCTCGGCGTCGTCGGTGGTGTCCATCGCTGCCATCCTTATTGATGTGTTCCTAGCAGCGAGAAGGCACAGCGATGGTTATACAGCTAATGCAAAATCGACCTCTCAAAAAACCCGTCTTGGCCCTCGAGATGCAACAAAACGAGTTATTTGTAATAATTAGTGTGAAGTTGAATCAAGTCGTCCAAGATCAGCCCGAGGATCGACGTGTACATCACGCCCGCCGCCCCGTCCAAGAAGTGATCATAGAAGTCCTCACGCCATCGACGCCGCTCCCTCTTCGGCGCGAGAGAGTAGGGCGGCGTCGGCGGCTCGATACTCAGTCTGCTCTTCGTCGCGTCGTGCGGACCGCCGCCTTCGAGGTCGGGCAGCGCCCGCGCGGACCGGCGCGACTGCTTGAGCGCCGCGAGTTCCTCTTGCAGTGCGCGCTCGCGGTCCGCGTGCTTGTTCCTCGAACGGATGAGATGCACGGAGCACAGGGCCGCGATGCATACCGTCTCGAGTAACTCGAAGATCAGGTGCTTCGTGCAGTAGAACGCGATCACCGCCAAGTAAGTGACGACTTCGCCGCTCGCCGAGAGCCACGGCGAGCTCGTGAAGAGATGGATGAGCATCATGTCGAAGTAAATGATAAACGAGTGAATCACGCAGGTCGTGCCCGCATGCCAGTCGAGCAGGAGGCGGACGACGAGGACGGTGGCCGATCTCGCGCACCCGCAGAGGCACAGGCGGACGCGGTGCCGCGACCAGGCGCAGCACGAACACGGGACCGTGTGCGCGATCTCGTCCTCGTCGTAGGCTCGCACCGACGACTCCGTGGACTCTAGCGACGCGCAGTGGTCGCCGGGCCCGGTGCTGGCCGCGTTGCGCAGGCGCGGCGATGCGGCGGCACTGTCAGCACTCTCCGTATTCGCCCGCTTGGTGTCATCGGACATGCTTCCTGAAAACCCTCTCCTAACTTACTGTGACATACAACTTACAAGTCACCACTGAACTGAGACTGTTACTGAGTTGGTGATCGATGCAAGCAAGCAAAATGTGCACAGACGAAACCGTGGTCGAGCCGTACGGTAAGAGCGCCCGGAGTACTCCTATGAGCGTGTACTACTCTAGCGCGGACCCAGGCGAGTCGAGTTGACGTGTTTTCAAAAACCCGTACAAAAACCCGCGCTTAAGCCACTTTAGGCATCAGTGCCGCACAGATCGTAGACGACCGCCGTGCGGTACATCTGTATTGCTCAGGGGACGCCAGCAACCGCTGCTTCAAGTACAGCAAAAAACAAGCACACATTACACAGCCGACGCGCTGCGCGCCATCATCGCCTGCAGCCCGCTGCACGACGCCGCCCAAAACAAAGCTATGGCCGCAGCCCTCGCGCCGGCCGAGAACGAGGCCATCGCCCGCTGCGCCTTCGATATATCGTCCGTCCCGGGCCTCCGGGAGCGGCTCGACCCGAAGACGGCGACAAAGGACGCGATTGCGACCAAGAAGCGCCGCGACGGCCGCGGCCTCGACGGCTGGCGGGCGTGTCACGTCACCACAAATGACGACACGACCAGTGCCACCATCGGCGCGTCGCGCGCGTGCGCCCGCGCGCGCATCGGGGCGCCGGCGCAGGACGGGCCGCGTTTAATGATAGAGGTGCGGCGCGGGTCCTTAGAACCGGACGACCGGTGGTGCCGCCGCCTCACGACGCTGTTGGAGGACTGCTGGGCGCACGGGACAGCTTTAGATAGGGGGATCCTGGACGACGGGTTGGCGAGGATGGTCGAGGTTATTGTAGTGTGCGAGGCGGACGACGGCGCCATCGAGGACTGCGTCGTCATGGCGGCGTCCGCGGCCATCGCTCTTCTAAAGCACACGCCGCTCCGCCTGCACGCGTCCGCCTTGACCTGTGCCGTGACTGAAGGGGGCGACGTGCTGGCGGACCCGTCGGTCGACGAGGCGAACGGGTGCGCGCGGGTCACCGTCGTCGTCGGCGTCGATATCGCCAGGGGCACGGACGTTAATGAACCGGCGGCGGCCGCGCAGCTGCTCAAGGTCTGTGTCAGTGGCGCCATGCCCGCGGCGGCGCTGGACCGGTGCGTCGCGCTCGCCGCCGCGCGCGCGACGACGATCCAGTGGCCATAGGCTGACTAAAAAAGTTATTGTGGGTAGATGGCCCGGTTGCCCCACTCCCCGGAGAAGGCCGGGCCGAAGGCGGCCGAGAGGTGCGCGACGACGAGCCCGCCCACGTGCGGCGTCAGCGGCGCGCCCGCGGCCTCGCTCTCCAGACATCGCGCGAGCGGCGCGTAGACGAGCCTTGCTGTTGGATCGGCGGAAGCTTCTAAAGCGGTCGCCTTCGCCGCCGCGTCGCCCTCAATAACAAAGGACAGCGTCGGCGCGGCCTCCTCGGCGACGCACCGTTCGCAAGCACAGTCGAAGAAGAACGAGTCGCGCAGGACTTTCCGCCGCGCCGTCACGTCTCCTACGCCATCACAATAGGAGATGCAGATCTCCTCGTCACCGGCGATGGGCCGGATCGCGCGCACCTCGACGCACGGGTGCCGGCCCGGCCGCAACCGCACGCGCGCGAACGCGTTGGCGGCGCAGCTGTGGTTGAACACCGCCGCGGCCGGCGCGACCGCGAGCCCGATCTCCAGCGCGAGGCCGTGGCGCGCCCGCGCGGCCTGACGCTCCCGTTGGGACAGGGCCGGCGTCGGCAGCAGGACGGCGAACGCGTTGCAGTGGCACCGCAGCACGTCCTCGAGCGCGCGCTCCTGCGAGCATTTGGCGCTCATGGGCCACCACCGCCGGGCGAGCGCCGCAGAGTACGCCGCGAAGTTGAGCGTCTCCTCGTCGACATCATCTAGGTGCGACACGAGCTCCGCAAGACCCTCGCGGTCGCTGGCTCGCGCCGCCACAACGAGGCGCGCCAGCCGCGTCTCGCCGGTGGCCTCGACGCCGTCGCAGTAGTGCTCCTCGTCTTCGCACGCCTCGCACGTGATTTTCGTCGTCGCGCAGCCGGACACGGCGCAGCGCTCGCAGACCAACGCGTCGTTGACCGCGAAGGCGAGCGTCGGCGCCGCAAGGATGAGGTCGCCGGGGCGCAGCGCCGTGGTCGCGATGGCGCAGCGGCCGCGCTGCGGGTCGGTTGTTATCCTGAATGTGTCAGCCATCGCAGTCCACTTGTAAGTCGCTCACTGAGCACAGACAAGAAGGCCACTTGTGGGTTCTCACAGACAGGCAAGCGGCTATGAATCGTCGCAGGAGTTACGCCGCCGACGAGCTTAGCACGACTATGGCCCGAGAACGCGTCCCAAGTAATCTCGTGGCGCAACGCCCCAAAAAGCAGCTGTTGAATCGGCAAAAACCCGCGGACACAAAACCCGTAGAGCCACAGAACAGTACTTACACGTTGCCATCAAACCTCGTGCACCTCCCCCGCGGCTATGTCGATGGTGAAGGCGCGCTTCGCCGCGGCCTCGCGCCGCGCCTCCTCCTTGTTCCACGCCGCGGCGGCCTCGTCGGCGGTGGAGAAGGGCGACGCCGCGACCTCGTACCAGTCCTGCTGGTCGTCGACGACGGACGTCCGCCGGGCGCTCTCGCGGTCGTAATTCGCGAGCCGCCGCGCGAGGGCCTCGGCCTCCGGCGACGGCGCCGGGTCCACCTGCTCCGCGAGCGCGGCGCCGCAGAAGCCGCACGCCGGCCACTCGTCGCGGCGCGCGTTCAAGCGCGCCGCAATGTCGTCGTAGGCCGCGTCGGGCGGCGCCGGCGTCTCGCGCGCCGCGACGGTGACCGCGTTCACGAACCCGCAGCGGAGACAGTTCAGCGGCGCTCGCTCGACCTTCGCGCCGCCCTTGACCTCGCGGCGCCGTCGTCGTTCGCGCTGCGACGCCGCGACGAGTCCCTTCTTCGCCGCCAGCTCGCGCGCGAACGCCGCGACCGCCGGCGACGCGCCCAGCAAATCCGTCGCCGCGCGATCCACCGCCTCCATGGTCGTCTGCGCGAGCAGGTGGCGTGCGATGTCCGCCTCGCCGCGCACGCCCGTCGCTTTGGCCAGCGCCTCGGTGGCCCACGCCAGCAGCGCTGCGTCGTCTGCAAATGAGCTGTGCGAAGCCATGCTGTGTGACCAGTTTGGTGCGGAGCAGTGAAACGTAAAACCCGCATGAACGTAAAACCCGCACGCTAAAAAGAACGCGTACGGGTTTTAGGGCAGCACCTCGAGATTTTACCATTGATTAACGCTAGTTCTTCAGGAACCGCGCAGTATTGCTGCACTGCAAGAGACGGGCAGCAGCCGTGCGGCAGCATGTCCTCCTGGGCCAGCGTAGCCGCTGCACCCGCAACACCAACGCAAGATGACTCGTCGACGGACGACGACCTGCCACCGATGCGCGCGGTGCCGACCCCACCGCGCATCAAGGAGGCGCTGCGCCAGCAGACGTCGCCACCGAGAGTCGTGGACGTGGTCATCGTGGGCGCCGGCGCCAGCGGGCTGCGGGCGGCGAAGGACCTGCGCGCGCGAGGCCGGTCCGTGTTGGTGGTGGAAGCGCGGGATCGCGTCGGCGGCCGCGTCTGCACCATACACGGGCGAGACCGCGGCGCGGCCTGGGTGCACGGCGTCGTGGAGTCGCCGCTCGCATTATTAGCGACGGAGGCGAAGTGTGCATTGGAGCCCGTGTCCGCGCGAGGGAACCCCTGGACGGCGCCCGACATCTTAAGTGGCGTCGCGGCGGTGTGGTTCGGGGGCAGGCGCGTGGACGATACGCACCTTTTGACCCGGCAGCACATGTACGGCGCCGCGTTGCGGACCGCGACTATAGAAGTGGACGAGGAAGACGCCCAGACCGCGCTGGGCCCCGCGTTGCGGAAGCAGTCACCCATGATGGACCCCCTGGTGCGGATGCACGCGTCGCTCGCCGGCCTCTGGATGGGCGCGCACGCCGACGAGCTCCAGCTGCGCGAGTTCGCGGGGGCCACGGGCCTCTGCGGCGACCGGTGGGGGGACCACGGTATGTACGCGGCGTCCGGCCCTTCGACTTGTCGCGGCGATGGCGTCATGGTCACGGTTTCGGAGAGCGTCTGGTACGCCGTCGACGCGATGTCGTAACGATTAGTCGAAGCGAAACACCCCGCGCAGCCGGCGCGCACAGCCACGTGGCGGGCGGCATGGCCGCCGTCCTCGCGCCGTTGCTCGAGGACGTCGAGGTGCTGCTCGCCTTCGAGGCGTCGGCGATTTCGGTCGTTGACGGGGGCGTCGAGGTGCGCGCGCGGGACGGGCGGCGCGTTCATGCGGCGGCGTGCGTCTGCACGCTGCCGCTCGGCGTGCTCCAAGCGTCGGTAGTGACCTTCGCGCCGCCATTACACGACGAACGGCGTGCGTGCGTGGCCCGGCTCGGCGTCGCGCGCTACACGAAGGTCTGGCTCACGTGGCCGGCGCCCTGGTGGCGCTCGGAGGACGGCCGGCCCTTCATCATCTGCGTGGACGCGGGCCAGAGCCACATGGGCACGGTCGTGTGCGAGGACGTGTCGTCCCCCGACGGTTTCGTGCTCGAGGCGTGCCTCGCGGGCAGCGACGCCGACGCGTTCGACGCGGACCCGTCGCGCGGGCTCGCGGCGATCCTGACGCGGCTCGGGGTCGCGTTCGGCGCGCGGTACCCGGGCCCGCCGACCGCCACGGACGCGACTGCGTGGCAGGCCGACCCCCTGGCGCGCGGCGCCTATAGCTTCTGGAAGGTGGGCGCCCGCGCCACGGACGTCTCCGACGCGTCCCGGCCCCACGCGGAGCGGGTCTTCTTCGCGGGCGAGCACGCGTCGGTCGAGTACCAGGGCTCCATGTGCGGGGCGCTCGAGGCCGGGCGCCGCGCGGCGGACGAGGCCGAGGCCCTGCTTTCGGAAGAGACGCCGCGCGCGCAGTCCTAAGGTTTTGTTGTGACTCGTGCGTCCTGTTGGATTTGTCGTCTGCTCGGTGGAGGTTTGCTTTTATTTAGCATTTTTAGGCAAGGCTGCACGTGAGGCAACGCAAACTCGCGGCATCTCGTGTGTTGCCCGCGTCGCAAAGCTCGGCAGCACTCGGGCAGCCCCGACTGCGTGCCTGCTTGTGTTCACGCATCGTTGGGCTGCGTCCGGCGGCAGCACAGATGCAAACTATGAACACCCTCCTCCGGCTGTTCATCATCGCCGCGGCGCCATCGCATGGATCGCCGGCGGTCGCACCACTGCAAAATACTTTGCCTGCGGGATCATCGGCGACCGCGCCGGAACACGCTTCGCGCGGATCGCCACACGCGAGCTCGTCGACGGCAGCAGCGCCACACCTGCGCGGCCGCCGTCTGGCGGTCGACGACGACGAGACGGAGCAAGATAAGGAGGAGCTGGACCATCGCGTGCGCCGGGGCGAGTCCAGGACGGCCTGCAAGCGGAGCTGGGCGGACCCCGCGGGTCTCAAGTCGCCGGGGGCCATCCCTTTGTACTTCGTGGGCGTGCTCTGGTGCTTCGCGGGCATCGCGCACGTCGCGGAGCGCTACTTCGCCGTCGCTATACAACGCATGGTGGCCGTGTGGGACCTGCCGCCCGCCGTGGCCGGTGCGACCTTCATGGCCGGCGGGAGCTCGGCGCCGGAGTTGATCGCTGAGCTCATTGCGACCTTCGTCGCGGACACGAACGATGTGGGCACGGGCACGGTCGTGGGAAGCGCCGTCTTCAACCAGCTGGTCATTGTGGGCGGGGCCATTTTAGCATCTCCGGGCCAGCGCATGACCCTGGACCCGCGCGCGCTCATCCGGGACGTGGGCTACTACGCGCTGACCATCGTCGTCCTCGTCCTCGTGTTCCGGGACGGCCAAGTTGACACCGCGGAGGCCTGGACCATGCTCCTCCTCTACATCGTGTACGTCTTCCTGTGCGCCGTCTGGACAAGGATAGAAAAGACCATCCTCCCGGCATCATTAGGAACGGAGAAACCGGTTATCGTGGAGCTCGGCTACTCGAGTTCAGTCACGATGCCCTGGGAGATGAAGCCCGTCGAGGAGGAAGTGGAGCTCCCGGAGACCAAGGCCGACCTCGAAGACGTGGACCTGCGCGACGAGCCGCCGACGAAGTCGCCCAAGAAAGCCGTTGGAGACGGCGCCGTCGGTGGTATTGAAGGCGGGGCGCTGGCGCCGCGAACACGGTCCCGCTGCTACGCATGTATTGTTCGAAGTGTCCATTTCGTGGAGCACACGTGGGCCCCGCCCGTGTCGAGGACGCTCGGGCCGCTGTTGACGAGGGACCGGTTCGTCCTCTTGTTCCTGGCGTCATTACTCTGGCTCACAGTGATCGTGTTCCTGATGATGGAGTGGCTGGAGAAGTGCTCGTGCTTGATCGGGTTGAGTCCCGCGGTGGTGGGCTTGACGGTCGGGGCCATCGGCACGTCGCTCCCGGACGCTCTCGTGAGTTTCGACGTGGCCCGGCGGGGCGAGGGGACCATGGCCGTGGCGACCGTCTTCGGCTCGAACATTTTTGACGTATTGTTTGCCCTGGGCCTGCCCTGGGCCATCTCGACGGCGATCACCGGGAAACCTATTATCGTGCAGACGTCGGTCCTGGGCTCGGGCATCATCGCGGGCGCCTTCGTCTTCACGGTCGTCAGTTGCGTCACGCAGCGCTACGTGCAGACGCGCCTCTCGGGCCTGGTCTACATCTCCGGCTACCTGCTGTTCTTCGCCTACTGCTTCATCCACGACTACGAGGTTCTCGGGATCTAAAGGTAATTTGTCTTATATTGGAGCCGTCCGGCGGCCGATGGGACAAAAACCCGTCAAAGAAAAACCCGAGCTTTTCAGAGCGCGTTGGCCGCCTCCCCACGAGCCGGGCAGCCTCGCACGAAGAGCCGCGGGCAGTGAGCCACCACCCTCACCGCACATCCCCACCATGCGCCTGTTCGCGCTCGCGGCCCTGCTCCACCACGCTTACTCGTACCCCTTCCCGATCCCGGGCGGCACGCCCGGCGTCTGGGACGTCACGGGCGACGAGTGGTTCTCGCGGCACTGCCGGAAGCGGGAGCTCCAGGTCTGCACGGCGACCTACGAGAGGTGTAGTCGAGATGCCCCCGCCGGCGAGGGTTATGGAGAACACATGTGCACCTGCGCCGACGAGTACTACGGGGTCTGTTCGCGCAAGGCGGGCTGCGCCTCCATCCTGATGACGCAGTGCGTTGAGGAGATGGACAGGTGGGGCGACTGCGACTCAAGTGTGTGCGGTTCCAATTGTGTGAATAGAGGCGAGGGCGAGATCCCCGCGGACGCGCACGTGTTGCCGGTGAACAATTTTGGAGGCAATGCGTTGCGATTCTCCGTTTGTTTCCGACGGCTCAACGAAAGATCACTGAATAGGTTTGGGATGGTCGTGTCCGAACGATGTCAGGAAAGAGACTTCCACCTGTGCCCCTACTGGATCCCGCCCGAGACGTTTACCGCGATAGCGATCGCCCACAACGCCTCGTATCTGAAAATGGAGTTCTGCACCATTGAAGAGGGCCGGTATGGGGATGAAGCCTACTACAACTGCTTGACGGACCCGGCGCCGCGGGAGTACTATGGCACGGAGACGCACTGGCCCACGACAATAGATGTGGAGTACACGCGGGCGCCCTACTGCGGGAGCGACCTGGACTGCCCCGGGTCTTCCTGCGATTTACAGCAGCGGCCGCCCATCTGCGCCCCGCACATCAGCGGCGACCTGCCGCCCGGCTTCGGGCGCATGGCCCGGCGCGAGGGGGACGAGAGCATCGACCTCACGCCCGGCAACAGGTTCGAGGGCGGCTAATCTTGTTTATACACGCCGCCCGGGCGGCCCGTCACCGAACCCTCGGTCACAAAGGATAGTCTGTATGTGGAATAATTACAAGGAGGGGTGTCCTAGCACTGCAGCGCCAGGGGTGCCGGGTACAGCGGCACCCGGCAGGGGAAGGGCAATGGGCGCGCGACGCGCCCCGGCGACCGCGACGACGGGTCCCAACGCGGAGTTCGGCGGCCCGGTCCATGGGTGGGACCGGGCCGCGTCATCGTGTCCGTGGAGGGCCGTCCTCGGGCCGCCAGGGCTAGCCGCGCGCGCCGCCGCTCTAGAGCTCTTGGGTCGTGCCGAGGTACTTGGCCTCGCGCGTGGTGGTCAGACCAACGGCCTTCAAGCCGTCGATGACGTCCCTGGCGTTCGGCAGGCGCCCCGTCTCGAGCTTGGAGAAGATGATATCTTCACCCACGACGATCTCGAACGCGCCGGTCGCCACGAGACCGGCCGCGACGTTATTCGCCATCCAGACGACGCCGAAGGCCATCATCTTGTTGTCCTTGAAGCCCCCGTACCACGCCGGTACGGGCGCGCCTAGCACACGAAACAGGCCCTCGCCGCCGATCATCAGGGCGATGGTGGCGATTTGGGCCACGCCGGCGAGCTGCTGGGCGAAGAGGCCGGCGGCGGGCGGCGGGTACTGCTCCGAGTTAATTGTGGTGATCTGCGGGTACGCGTCTTCGAGGAACTGCCTCAACTGGAGGTAGTTCCTCTGCGTGCCTCAGCTCGTGCAGAGTCTTACTAAAACGTCCGTGGCGGCCCCGCGCGGCATCACGGGCACGTCCACCGGCTTGACCTGCTTGACCTCGACGGGCGCGGCCGCCGCGCTTGGGAAGTCGGCGAACTCCTCGTCGGCGGCGTCGCGCGCGGCGTGCGAGACGGGCGGCGCGCGCGCGGCGCTCGGCGCGTTCTGCGCTTGCTCGACGGCCTGCGGGCCCGCGAGCATGTCGCGGCCGTACGTCATGGCGATCCATATCAGCACGTAGGGCAGGATGCGGCCGCCGCCGAAGGCCGCCGGGGCTGGCGCGGCTGGCTTGGCCGGTTCCTCCTCCTTCTTCGCGGCCGGAGCCGGCTCGGCCTCAGCCATGGTGTTCACAGCGCAACCCGTCCACGTGAATGGCGTCGCCCACTCAGCGGAACGCGGCGCGGCCCTGGACACCGCGTGCGGGTGTCTTAAAGGCTAGCGCGACACCAGGCGTCGAACGCGAACGATGTCCTCAATAAACCCGCACGTAAAACCCGAACCCATAACTCGGCAAGCTTAAGGCAGCCCAAGAGGTACTAAGTACAGTACTCCTTGGAAAGCCAAGCTTGGGCAGCCACCACTAGGCGCACGCAATCTGTAAGCGCTGCCCAACATGGCGCCACGGCGCAGCCGGAAAGCAGGAAAGCTGGGCGCCGGCGCCGAGCGGCGGCGCCAGCGGCGGCTGGAACAGGGTGTGCTCCGGGGCCTGCAGTCCACCTGCGAAGGACTCTCTCGGATAACAGAACCAGATTGCGTTCGTGTCGTGACATCTCCCGAGGGCGTGTCCAAACTCAATCTATTGGGTTGTAGCATGATCACGCTCCCAGATTCGATCGGCGGGCTCAAAGCGCTGAGGGAGCTCAGCTTGACTGATTGCTGGGACCTCACCGCACTGCCGGCGTCGATCGGAGAGCTAAAATTGTTGGAGAAGCTCTACTTGACCCACTGCCGTGCACTCGCCGCGCTGCCGGCCACGATCGGCGACCTCAAGTCCCTGAGGGACCTTGACTTGGATGATTGCAGGAGGCTTGTCGCGTTGCCGGACTCGATCGGCGGACTCAGCGCGTTGAAGGGCCTCTACTTGGGCGGGTGCTCGAAACTAGCCTCATTACCAGCAGCGATCGGCGACCTCAAGGTGCTGACGGCGCTGGGGTTGTCGGGTGCTCGAGTCTCACAGTGCTGCCCGACACGATCGGCGGTCTCACAGCGCTGACGGACCTCCACTTGGCTCAATGCTTGTGTCTCACCGCGCTGCCGGAAGCGATCGGCAAGCTTGAAGCGTTGGTTGCGCTTAACTTGGCTGGATGCAAGAGCCTCACTGCACTGCCGGCCGTAATCGGCGGGCTCGATGCTTTGGCAACGCTGGATTTGTCATCGTGCCCGAGCCTCACCGCCCTTCCGCCCAGGATCGAAGCGATGACCCAATTGGAGGTCAAGGGCTGGGAGCGGCTGGGTCTTGCGCGGACTTTGCGCTTCGTGAAATTGGCGCGACCCAGCGTCAAGGCCGAGCACCCAGAGTTGGCGGACGAAGTCATCGCCGGGATCATCAGCGACTACTGGGGTGTGATCTCCGAGTCACATCGGGCCAAGTTCGACGACCCCCACAATGGGGAAGCTTATGGAGTACTTCTCGTCACTTCTTTAATTAAGTTCTGTAAAGGGCGTAAAAGGAGAGAATGCGACGTCTGCGGTCGACGCGGTACACTCGAAGAGGACCGCTTTCCTGTCTGTTGGTGCGGCGCGCGGCGGTACTGCGGAGAAGAGTGCCAGAAGGCGGATTGGGCAGCGGGCCACTCGCGGGCGTGCGCCTCGGGCGCTACTTGGTCGGCCGAAGATCTGGCGGAGCTGCGGGCCCTGCGTTTGAACCTCACGGATATATACCACTACGCCACGAAGGGTCCCCTCAGCGGCGCGTCAGGGGTGCGGCTGTATGAACTAGAGGACAGAAAGGGACAACTCGCTGTCAAGAACCCGCCGCCTGCAGATCGAGAGCGGTAGCTTGTGTAAGAATGTATCAGTACAACAGTTAGTTCAAACCCGAAACGGGAATGCCGAGCGACGACCGACTCCCCCGGGCGGGCTCGGCGGGCACAGTCTCCTCGTCCGACGTAGAGGACGCCTCGTCGGCGAAGTCGCCCTGCGAGTCCGTCGCCACGAGTCGGGCTGTCCGCGCCGGCCCGTCCGCAGCACCGAGCGCGTACAATACGTCGCCGCGCACGGCTTCGACGCCGCCGGCGCGCCACCGGTCCTTCAGCCGCGCGGCGCCGCCGCGAGCCCGGTCCAGCGCCACCCCGGGCCGCTCGATGGAATCCTCCAAAACGCGCCGCAGCGGCGACGCGGCGAGCGCCGCGATCGTCGACGCCGGCGCGCGCTCGCCCGTTTTCCGGAGCCAGCTGCGCCGCAGCGCCACGCGCGCGTCGCCGGCCGCGACCAAAGCGGCGTCGCCCGCGACCGCGACGACGATGAGGCGCTCGTCGGGAGAGAGCGGATAGATGCGCTCGGGCCGCAACAGGCCGGACCAGGCCACGACGTCGCGCGGCCGCAGGGGCGCCTCCAAGACATCGAACGCGCACGACACGCGCACCATGGCGCCCCGCCCGCCGCCCTCGGGTTCCAACCGTACACACGCGTCCACGTGGTCGAGGGCGCTCTCGAGCAGCGCCGCGACATCCAAGGTCCCGACGGCCTCGGGGTGGCCTTCTCCTGCCACGGCGACCGTGACGCACCGCGGCGCGTGCTGCGACGCCTTGACCTCGAAGGCCGCGCCCCGGCGGTGCAGGTAGGTGCGGCCCGCGCCGTCGCCGTCCCATTCAATCGTGCCGGCGTAGCTCTGCCGCTGCGCGCCGTAACCCAGCTGGAGTCTTAATGTCTCGGCGGTCCGCAGGCAGCCGCGGTCCAGCACGACGTCGACGCAGTGAACGTGGAGCAGGCCGAAGGGCCTGCTCCGCCTGGTCTCTGCGGAGGCGTCGACCGGCATCGGTCGAAATTGTGCTGTATAGAGACAGTGCGGATCGTAGCGAACTGATCGCCGCGTGCGTAGTCGCGCGAGACCAGCGCTGGCACCCGTGACCCTGACGGGTTTTACTCCACCATCAGCTTACGGGTTTTCGCCCACTCGGCACGCAGCCATCGCTGAGCACCAGGTCACGCCGCCGGGGGGGGCACGCGCCGCAGCTGGCCTGGCCTCCTTGCATGCTGCTCGCGCGCTGCATTTTGCTGGAGCAAAGCCACCAGCTGCACTAAAATCGCTGCCATGCTGCCACTCTTAAGGACGGCACCTCGTCGCCTAAGCGCAGCCCTGCGGTGCGTTTCCGCGTCCGCATTTTTTTCAAAACACGAATCGCGTTGCTATCATCCCGACCGGCGACACCATAAGGCTATCAGGGTTAAACTACAACGCAAGATCATCTCGGGAATCCAAGCGAACGCGGCCCCCCCCGTGACGTGCGCGCATTTCACCCCCGTCCCATTCGCAGGTCGCACCAGTCGTCCCTAACCAAGGCGATTATGGGAGTTACCCCGGCGAAGCCTACGCCCTGGCGCGCGCTCGCGGAGCAGCTCGTGGACGAGGGGTGCGAGTCGGTCTATCTCACACGGCTACGTGGACATCACGACGTGCGCGCCCACGTCGACACCTTAGCGGAGGAACTCGCCGAGGAGATGGCGGCGGCCCTCGGCCGAACGACGAGTCGCCTCGACTACGCGTTCGCATGCCTCGAGCGGGACCGGCAACGGGCCCACGACGCCGCGTCGGCCGTGCGGCGCCTACGGGTGCCCGAGCTTCGCGACGCGTTGCGAGGGCACGGCCTCGCCGTCGGCGGCAACAAGCCCGAGTTGCGCGCTAGGCTGATGCCCATCGCGACGGCGGAGTTCGTCGAAGCGTTCGACGCGCAGCGCTTAGTGTGTCGGAAAGAGCGCCAGAACCTGCTGATCCACCGCCAGGCCCTGGGCTTCAAGACGGGCAACCACGGCGCGGTTGAGAAGTACTATCCCTCCTCCGCGCTGAAGCCCCTCGTCCTCGACTATGACGACGACGATGCCTTGGAGGACGACGAGCCTCCGGTGACGACCCAGCAGTCGTACAATGGCAAGAAATGGGGCGGGTTTCGGATGTACTAATTTTATACTTGTGTTTATACATTCCAAATGAGGACTCCACGAGCGGACTGCCCATTGCGAATTTCGCGTCTCCGGCGATGTCGAAGACGCGTCAACCTCCACACCATCGACGCGACGATGGCGTACAGGTCAGCATAAAGCGGGCGACTACTCCGCCGCCCGTGGCCGCAGCAGCAGCGCGCCGGCGCCGATCACGACCCCAAGAACGGCCCGCCGAAGGAGCCGAAACCGGTTTCGAGAGACCGGCGCGCCGCCGGCCTCGAGCGACCTGGCCAGCGCGCCGTAGGCATTCACGGAGCCCTTCTCGGCGGCGCTTTTGATCTGCCCTTCGAGGATGCGCGGCGGCCGCTTCGCACCGTTCCACTGGACAGAGGACGTGGCGCCCATGACGACGCAGTTGTCCGCGTCGCGCCGGAGCGTGACCACGACCCGCGTCGTGAACGTCTCGCCGAAGGGGGCCTCGACGCTCGCGGCGTCCACGACCATCTGGAACTGGTTCGCGTTGTTCTTCAAGACCTCGCACCGCTCGACGGTCGGCCCGCCGAGCGGGTGCTTATAATTGTTCACGTGGACCCGGCCCGACTCGCGGCTCGTCTTCATGCTCTTGTAGCTCAGCACGCGGTGCATCTCGCCCTGCACCAGCGCGTTGCGAGCCGACGCGAGGTCGATCGTCCTCGGCAGCGTGAACTCGCGCGAGAGCTCGGCGCTCGCGACCGCGAGGAGCGTGGCGAGCAGCATTGCGTCTCGCGTCGGCGGCTGCCAATATCAGTTTGTAACTGATATGACTCTGCAGCCTCTGCCTCGTTTGAGCCAACGCAAGCTGGTCTTGGCGCGAGCAGACGTAATAAATTGCACTCCCACTATTCTGGCGCACGCGTACAGGCCCCAGCGGCAGGACTGGCTGCGCGGCACCGGCAGGTTCTTGAGCATCACACAATGTCATTTCGAGCAGTCCTTTTTTAGTGCATTCGTTTTGAAACTGGCCAGACCAGAGCTAGGGGGGCTGGACAACGCACTAGAGGGAGAGGTTGGCAGAGGCAGCTTGACAACGGGTTTTCACAGCCGGATGGTGCCATAAAACTTTTGGTCGACCAAGCTGGCATAACGCGCAAGTGAAGTGTCGCGCGCAGACTATACGCTACTTATCACGGACGAGAGGTGACTGACGCCAATCGTCTCCAGGGACGCCGCATAAGCTCCTGGTCGCGTTTAAAAAATTAAGGGTGACCGTCGCGCGGCGCAGCAGGACAACGTTGCGGGTGCGATTTACTAGGCAAACCGAAGCGCAGTTCGTGATGGTGCCCGAGAGTATCATCTTGGCCATACGTGACGGCGACGTCGACGTGATTCGGACGTGGCTCGACGGCGGAGGCTCGGCATCCGCTGAAGTGTCGTACCCTGGCGATAGTGATAGTGATAATGATGCCTCGTATGACTCCCAAGACGAAAGATCGCGGGGGTGCCCCGTACCGTTAACGGTACGGGGCACACAGGTCCTAGTAGGTTTTGCGCCACTAGCCCCTAGCCCATGCTGCCGCGAAACTGCCGCCGACACTAGGATCATTTCAGACCCGCTCTAACCCGACTCTCGCCCAACCCTAACCCCAACCCTAGTCTACTCCTAACCCTAACCCTTACTCGGACCGAATCCTAACCTCAACCTCGCGACAGATAAAAAAAGTCGAGTCAGTCATTCCGATTCTGACTTTTTCCATCTCATCGCTAAATCGCCGAATCACCAGACCTAA
>Ga0114994_10001695_pt1 | contig 15922 bp, 10 predicted proteins | sample ArcticOcean_MG_C_9_FD_87043 | JGI IMG/M metagenome (GOLD analysis project Ga0114994, IMG submission 87043) | Marine microbial communities from western Arctic Ocean - ArcticOcean_MG_CB2_152 | ecosystem: Environmental > Aquatic > Marine > Oceanic | place: Arctic Ocean: Canada Basin | collected...
CTGCTCTCCGCTCGAAGATGGCGTCGGCCTCCGCGCGCGCGCGGGCCAGGTGGTGCGTCGACCGGCCCGACGGGTGGAACAATTCGTACAACGTCCACGTCAGCAGCGCCGCGGTCGTCTCGTGGCCGGCCACGAGCATCGTCATGAGGTCGTCCCGCAGCTGCGTCGCCGAGGCCTCCTCGCCCCGCACCGTCACGAGGAACCGCAAGAGCGACGTGTGCTTGCCGGAATTGGAGTCCTCATCGACCTCCTGGCCCGCCTCCATGAACTCCGACTCGTCCAGGTCCGCAATGTCCTCGAAGGCTTTGGTCACGAGCTCCTCCAGTTTGGTGTTGAGCAAGTCGAGGTCGGCGTTGAACTCTTGCTGACTCGGTAACATGGAGGAGCCGGGGATCTCCCAGTAGGGGATGAAGGCCGTGGTCCGCTTCTCGGCTTCGACCAAACAGCGGTAGACCGCTCTTACCAAAGGACTCTCGCACTTGGACGACTCGAAGTCGTAGTCAAAAACGGCCCGGCCGATGATGTCCAGCGCCGCGGAGCAGAAGCGCTCCTCCATGTCCACGGCGCCGGCCGCCCGCGCCGCGGAGTCGTCCTCGTACTTCCAGGCCTTCCAGGCGTCGACCGTCTCCGGTAAATTTGCAATAGCACTCGGCTCGGCCGCGCGCGCGCGTTGCTGGAGATCTGTCAAGAGATCGTCCGTGCAAGCGTCGAACAACCCCATGGTACTTCTTAACCACTGCTTGTGGAAGGCCGGGGAGATGACTCTGCGCCGCGCCCGCCACACGTCCGGGTCGGCGGGGATGAGGCCGTTGCCTAGGATAGGTCCTAAAATTTCCGCGAGGATGCCCTTGTCGTAGTTCTTCGAACCGTCCCGCAGGATGTAGCGGCAGATGGACGGGTCGGCCACCACGATGAACGATCGAGGCCCGAAGGCGAGCTTGAAGACGGGGCCCAGCTCCCTATGGTACTTCGTCAGCAAGAGGAAGAGAGGCCCACCCACTAACGTTTGTAAATCGCCGGCAGCAGCGCTCGAGAAGAACAACTTGGGCCCGGCCCGCTCGAGGGCCGCCTGCCAGTCCCAGGACGCGACGGCGGCGCCGTCCTCGGAGTCGTTGCCCAGGATGAACTGCAACAGGTTGTTGAAGAGAATCCGGAAGCTGTCCTGGAAGCCGGTTTTCGAGCCCGGGTAGGTCGACTCCGCGTACGCGCCGTAAATGGACTCGGGCTCCACTTCGATGAACCGTCTCCAGAACTTGGGGCCGCCCATGTGCTCGGGGATGTCGTCCAGCTTGAGCCTCAACTTCTCCATCTCCCAGTCGAAGCCTTCGCGGTCGCCCTCCTCCTCCCAGGCGTCATTCCACTCCTCCATCAGGGCCTGCTTGTACTTGTCGCCCTTCTGCTGGAGGAGCGCCTCCTTACTTTGCTCCGGCGCGTCCGTGTCGAGCACGCGGAGGCGGGTCCGGCACCGCGGCGACGGCGCGCCAAGCGCCCCGCGCGCCGCACCGCCCCCCGCCGGCGCACCGAGCGCCCCGCGCGCCGGCCGGGGGCCAGTGCGGCGCGGCGGCGGTGCGAGCGAGCCCACGAGGGCGGCAAGCGCTAGGACCGCACAGCCTCGCGCCATCGTTCAAGGCGGCACGCGCCCGCTCGCTGGCTTCTCGCAGGGGTCACAGAGTATGCGCAGACGTTGCTGAGCCTATCCTTGCTGCTCGTTAGGCTCGCGGTATGGCTCTTAGGAGCGGGTTGCCGTCCCGTGCCAGATTCTACCAAAAACCCGTGTGCTACAATGCAAACCCGAACGTGCTGAAAATTGGGCCCCGCCCACTAGCCCTAGCACCGTAACAACATAGACACACGCCCTCGACGCGAAGTAGCGTAAAACAAAATTTGTGACTTATACTAGAGCTCCCGGCGCCTCTCCGCCCGGTCGTCGCGGAGGCGCGCGCGCCAGAGCGACTTGTCCGCCGTGATCCACGCGTAGCCGCCGCCGAACGCCACGTTCGAGACGGACCGGCCCAGGTGCAGCTTCGCGACGACGTCGCCCGCGTCCAGGTCCACCAAACACACGCCGCCGGGGCACGAGGCCACCAGCGTCTGCGAGGGCGCGTGGAACGCCAAGCCGTCGGCGCAGCCCTTCTTCACGAAGTCGCGGTGCACGATAGTCCTCTTTTCCTTCCGTTTGCTCAGGTAGCCGTCTTCTCGAAACGGCCAGACGGCCCAGCGCGCCTCACCCGCGGGGCACGCTCGGGAATGGCACTGGCAGCAGTCCGACACGACGAGGTGCGACCCGTTGACGATCGCGAGGCCCTTGGGTCTCGTTAAGGTATCATCTAACAGCTCGAGGTCCTTTTTCCGCACGTCGTACCTATAGATTCCGGCAAAGCCCAGCTCGCTCTTGGCGTCGGCGTACCGGCCATCCGCCGGCCTCGTCTTCTCGAGCAACGCGTAGTAGGGGTCCGTGAAGTATAACGTAGAGCCGTCAGCGGAAGCGACGACGTCGTTCGGGCCGTTTAAACGGCCGCGGCTCGTGCCCCGTTTTCGGCGCGCCCGGTCCACAATCACTTCCGCGGTACCCGTCTCCAGGTCCAGAAAAACCAGTCGTCTTGCGCCGTGCTGGCACACAACTAAGCGCTTGCCCACGAGGGCCATGCCGTTGCTGCCGGGCTCGAGCTGTTCGGGGTCGCACCCGCCCTCAACGTCCACAGCGCAGCCGCCCGCGTGCTCGCGCAGCACGTCCACCGTCCCGTCGCGGAAGCGGTGCAGCTTGCCGGTCATGGTGTCGCTGAAGAGGAGCGCGCCGTCTTCTTCGATCCATAAGGGGCCCTCGGGCCACGCGAAGCCCTCGGCGACGAGCTCCGGGAGGGCGTCCACAAAAATGGCGTCCCAGGCCGTGCGGTCTCCTACCAAACGTGTTTGTTCCTCCGTCGTGAGGGCCTGGCCGGGCAGCGCGTCGAAGGCTTTTGTCGCAACGATGAGGGCTACGACGCATGCTGCTCTGTGGACCATTATTACGCGTCGGTGGCGGGCACCTCTCGCAGCGGCAGCCAGTCTTTACAGTGAGCAGCAATTGCACTAGCAGTCACTCGCAGCGATAAGCAATTGATGCAAATTTGTGACGGCTTCAAGCTAACGACACTTCGAACTTCTCTATGCCCAGAGCCACTGCAGGCCTTTAAAATTTACTTTTTTTTGCTGGGGAAAACCCGTATTGGAAGACACCCGAACCCCGAACCAGACACGTCGGAGAACCCCTCCCTGGCGGTCGATGGGATCCTCTGACCACCGGCATCGCCTGGCGAGCCTTCGGTTCCAGGTAAAACCCGCGTAAAAAGTCCCGTCCCCAGACCAAGCTTGCAAGCTTGCAAGGACCGCTAACAAGCCTACGTACCCGCTCGCGGGGGCAGCCCCCCCCCTACGCTTCCCTAGGCGCGCGCCTCCCAAAACCCGAATTGACGAAGCTTGCAAGGAGCAACGAAGGCCAGAGCCAAGCCAGTAACTCGCATAGGCCTCAACACGGCCGCAGGACTTCCGCCTGAATCGCTGCGTTGCAACTCTCTGCTTTGCGAGCACAAGTCAGCCTGTGCGAGCGCTGAGCACCACTGCTATGGCACGCGTTGTGCTACTCGCATTCCTGTCGAGCGCCGCGGCACTCAGCGCGCCGAAACGCCCGTCCATCCTCGCCATCGGCGAGACGCTCTACGACTCGCTACCGAACGGCGTCTTCCTCGGCGGCGCGCCTTTGAACGTGGCGGTCCACGCCGCTCAATTAGGCGCGAACGTCGCCTACGCGTCGGCCGTCGGCGACGACGCCTTGGGAAAGGACGCGAAACGGCGATTGGAAGCACTGCTCGTCGACTGCGAGCTCGTGCAGACCCGGCCGGGCCTGGAGACCGGCTTCGTGAGCTGTGTCGTCGATTCCAGCGGCGACGCGACGTATGACATCGCCCACCCGGCGGCCTGGGACGCGGTCCGGGCGGAGCCGTCGCTGCTCTCCGCCGCTCGATCTTTTGATTGTCTGGTTCATGGTTCGTTAGCGTTGCGAAGCGAGGAGACGGCCGCAACATTAAAAAAGCTCGCGGCCGACGCCAGCAAGCGGGTCTTCGACATCAACGTGCGGCCCCTGCCGGAGGGTGTCGTGATGCGGGACCTGGTCGAACCGCTGCTGCCCGGCTGCTTCGTCGTCAAAATGAACGAGGACGAATTAAAATTCGTGCAGGAGTGGTTTGGCTTGGACCGCGGTGCAGGCCTCGAGGACTCGTTACGCACTTTAAACGAGGCTGTGCGGGCGGAGTACCTGGTGGTGACGCGCGCGGAGCGCGGCGCGGCCCTAGTGGACACCGGCGGCGCGTACCACGAGAGCCCCGGCGTCGCCGTGGACGTCGTCGACACGGTCGGCTCGGGCGATGCCTTCACGGCGCGGCTCGTGTACGGCCTGCTGGCGGGCGAAGAGGCCCCGACGGCGCTCTGCGCGGCGACCACGCTGGGGTCGTGGGTCGCGTCGCAGGCGGGCGCGACACCGCGGCACGGCACGTAAGGGTTTTTAATCGTAATGGTGACCAGAAAGTTAGGGAGTGGGGTGGATCTGGTCATACGCTTGCGCAGGCGCACAAACACGCGTCCGACGCGCGTTTGCCCTTGTTGTTCTTCTTGTTGCAGCGCTCCTTCAAAGTTTTCTTCTTCTCCGCGACCCAGTCGCAGTTGTACTTTTTTTCCTTGTTGCGCTTGCCCTTGTTCTTCTTGGATTTCTTGTGCCACCACTCGGCGTCGTCGACGCACTCGCCGCCGCCCGAGTCGCCACCGCCCGAGTCGCCGCCGGCCGAGATGCTGCCGCCCGAGTCGCCGCTGCCCGAGTCGCCGCCGACCGAGACGCCGCCCGAGCTGCCCGCCGACTCGCATGTGCCCTTTTTCTCGTTGCCCGGCTTCGCAAAGCACTTGCGCTCGCTCTTGCCGGAGGACTTGCAGCACTCGCCGTCCGAATCGCAGTCGTCGCCGCGGCTCGCGCATTCGCCACCCTTGACGTCCGCGGGCTTGGTTTCCTCGTCGTCAGGCTCGTCTTGATCGGACTCGTTGGAATCTTCCGACTCGTCCTCACCGCCGTCCTCTCCCTGGTCCTTCTCCTGCTGGTCCTCCTCTTGTTCGTCGGCGTCCTCTTCACGTTCGTCGGCGTCCTAAGCTGGATTATAAACTTGGCCTCGTCTGCCCAGAGTTGCTCAGAGTGCGGGTTTTGCGGGTTCCTTGCGCAATTTGTCGCCCCTGCGCTCTGGCGCCGCGCAGAGGCGTCCTTCGGGTAGTTGCCGCGACACCTACCAACTTTTCCCGGGGGCTCGCGACGGGCCACCGACGGGCGTCACGGGCCGGGCGTCGGCCGGACTCCCGAGATACCGGCCATCGGCTCGGCCCCGGACGCATTCACGGCGAAAATCGTCTACGGGCTGCTGGCGGGCGAGGCGTCACATAATATACAAGCCGACCGTGACTCACGGCTCACGCCCGTCGCCGCGTTCCTGGACAACCGCCAGGGGCGGAACCTTGCAGGCCTAACTAACACCTTCTTTACTTCTACGCGCCTCGGTCGCCCGGTGGCGCTTGCCCGCGAGGTGGTTGTCGAGGTCGGCGCGCGAGTTCGCCTCGAGGCCACACACATCACAAAAATACCAGGGCTTCTGCTCCGTAGCATTGGCTCGCTTGGCGCGCCGCGCGGAAGCCTCGTCCTCCTTGGCGCGCGCCCGCTTCCGGCGCTTCAGCTCCCGCTCCCGCCTCCGGTGCGGCGCGCCGGCGTTGTGTTTGATAAGGTCGCCCTCCGTGGTGAAGACCCGTTCGCAGAGCGTGCAGGCGGGCGCTTCCCGCGCGAGGAGCTTCCGCAGCCAGGCACCAAGCGGCGCGTGGGGCGCGCCGTCCGCGGCCCGAAAGGTCCACGTCACGGAGTTATCCTCGAGACCGACCGCTTTTCCGACTCCGGTCGTCGTCGCGTGCTCGTATTCTTGGGGCGGCTCCGCTTTATCCGCACCCACCAGCCGCAACGACACCGGCGCCGCATCCCTCAAATCTCCCGCCCACGCGTTGTACCTACCCGTTGTCTTGACCGTCACGGAGAAGGTACACCCGGCCGCCGCGACGAGCTCGCCGCCTGCTTCCAACGCGCCGCGGAGGAGCGCGCGGTTCGCGGGCAGCGACCGCGTGCCCGTGTGCGGGTAGTTGAACGCGACCGCGCGCGACCGCGCGGCGCCGAAGCGCTTTACCAGATCGCCGCCGTCCGTAGCGTCGACGCCGAAAACGAGCTTTCCGCCTCTGCTTACGATTGCGGCCTCGTGCGCGACGAAGCGCGCGCCGTACTTGGCGCAGCACGTCTCGCGGTCGTCGTACGCCGTCGCGACCACGGCCTCGTCCACGGAGGCCGCGTAGGAGAAGTCGCCCTCGCCGAGCAGGAGCAATGCGGGAGCCGAGAAAGGGATGTGCTCTGCCATCGGCAGCGCCAATAGCGGGTCGAAGTACTGCTCGTTTTCAATTCGTTCGCAGCGCTGCAAAATTCGCGTAGCAAGTGCAGCGTGCTGTTGTTAGGAGGTGCTGTGCTGTGCTCAGAGCCGGTCTGCTTTTTCGTCTCCAAAACCCGTCCGTGTGATGTCGATGTCCGATGTCGATGATCGATGATCGATGATGTCGATGTCGGACTACCCCTGGGGTCTCGCGCGGTGGCTACTATCAAGAGTGGTAAAACGGAGGGAGGGGTAGTTACACCAGAGCACGACGGATCAAACGTCGGGACGCGCATGAAGCCCCACGCGGATTTCGTGGACATGGCGCACCGGACGACCGCTCATTCGCGAACTGGTGTACGTGCTCAGAGGCGGCGGCGCGTCTAGGCCTCGAGGTTGCGCGTGCGGCCCATCGAGCCCGACGCGGCGTTGTGGTCCTGTGCGACCTGCCCCAGCGCGGCGGGGTAGTTCTGCTGGTCCAGCGGTACAAACGGTGCGGGCGGCGCCGGCGCGGGCGCCGGGGCCTTCTTCTTCTTCTTCTTCTTCTTCTTCTTGGCCTCGTCCTCCGACGACGAAGAAGACTCGTCCGAGGACGACGGGGGCGACTGCGCCTTCTTGGCCTTCTTGGCCTTGGCCTTGGCCTTGGCCTTGGCCTTGGCCAAGGCCTTCTTCTTGGCCTTCTTGGCCTTCTTGGCCTTCTTGGCCTTCTTGGCCGCCGCCGCCTTCAGCTTCTTCGCGGGCGGCTCCTCATCCGACGACTCAGCGGTCAGATCCATCACCGCGGCCGCGGGCGCCGGCGCCGCCACGGGCGCGTGCGCGGGCGCCGGCGCCGCCGCGGCCGCGGGCCCGGGCGCGGGCGCGGGCGCGGGCGCCTGCACCGGGGCTGCCTGGCGGCGCCGGCGCTGGGCGGGCGCCGGCGCCGAAGCCACGGCGCTTCTGATAAGCTCCTTGATGAGGCGGATCTTGCTCCTCGGGCTGTGGTTCGAACCTACGATGTCGCCGACCAAGTCATCATCTTCCGAATCCTCGGCAAACCAGTCGTTCATCTTGGGCTGCTATTTGAGACGCTGCGAGGCCTGCCCCTTGTGGCTTGTTTCAGGATTAGGTCCGTTGGAGGGCAGAAACCTAGTACTTAGGCGATCCTACTAGGTTCCTATCACGAAACACGCGACGCACCGGTCGGCTTGACAGTCGAGCAGATTCGGTTCAGGCTCGTATATTATGGGAGCACGGATTCCAAGCGAAGCTCGTAAAAAGCGGAGCTGATGGGATCTCTAGAAGCGTGGGAGCTCGTGCTGTTCCGGTTGGACACGTCTCGGTGGGCACACTCAAGACCGGCGCCTCGCGCGAGCCGCCCTCAGTGAGCTCAGAGCCAGCGAGCTGCGCCTTGTAGAACAGCCCCTGCAGGAGCAACATTGGCAGCCCCGGCACGCGGAGGTGGTACGCGAGGGCTACTCGACCACTGAGAAGCAGCGCTGCGTTTGTAAACGCCCGGGCGCCGCGCACACGCCGCACCAGCACCTGGCCCAGCAAACACGCTGTCGACGCCGGCGCGCCATGGAGTTCCCGCAGAGCGCCGAAGAGTTCCTGGAGCAACGCCGGTTGTGTGAGGAATTCTTGCATCAGATCGCGGCACCAAGAATGGAAGGAGACGAAAACGTCCCGCGGAGCGCCGCCCTGCTTGGCAGCCATCAAAGCCAAATCATTAGGCTCGAGCGCGAGTTGGAGCACGAGCGCAAGACTGCACGGCGTCGCGAATTGAAGGCCGACCGCGCCGCCGCCGCGGCCGAGACGGAGCGAGACTTGTTGAAAAGTAAGGTCGATGGCCTGGAGGCCTTCATATCGAAGCTCCATCTTTGCACGAGGGCGGTCGAGCGCAACGCCCTAATCCGAGACTCCCAGGGAGAGATTCGGAAGCTCATGGCGGCGGCAGCGCTCATACCGAGGACGCCTGGCCCTTTCGAGCCAATTATAGGAGACCCGTCGCCGCCGCTTCCCGACGTCTTTTGGCCCGACGCGCCGGTGACGCCGGTCCATGAGACTCCGCGGGACGCGGCCCGGCCGGGCCCCGGGCCTCCACCCCGCGGCGGGCTGGCGCCGCGCTGCGCCCAGTAAGTCGCGGACGGCGCGCCGCTGGGATCTCCCGAGGCGTCGCTGGAACAGACTCAGGCGCCGAAGAAGTCCAGCCGACGAATAACACCGGTCGAGCTCTACAACCCCACGCTCGAGGCCGCGCGGCCCCAGTGGGGCTGTTTAGAGACGGGCTCTCCGCGGAGCCCCGCGCCGCGGCCGCGGGTGGCCCGGCGGTCCGCGCCCGCTGGCGAGGCGTCCGTGTTATGGTCCGAGGAGACCACCTCGTCGTCCGAAAACGGCGACGACGGCCGCGAACAATTTGACCTCGAACGGTCAGGTCGCCCGACCATGACGAGGTTTATTGGCACGCCAACGAACGACCGGAGCCTCAAGTTCAGCGAGGAGTGCGCCGTGTGCTTGGCCATCGGCGAGACGGGTGGCTCGGCCACGAAGCACGACGTCCGGCGCGCTGCCGAGATCATCCTGGGCGTCCCGAGCGGCGCCCTCAAGGCCAAGACGTCCGCGATCGAGGAGCTCATACGGGCGCAGGAGGAGCACTTGGAGGACTTTGAGCCGGGGTCCGGGGAGGCCAAGGCCGGCGACTCCGACTCCTCCGCCAGCTTGTCCTCCTCGAACGACGACGACGAGGAGGACGAGGACGAGGAAGACCTCGGCTCGGACGACGAGAAGGTGGCCGGCGTGTCCCGGTCCCAAGGGGACGAGGATGAGCTGGCCGGATCGGACCCCGTCATTCAGAGCCCCCAGATCGAGACGGTGGATCCGTTACCGTACCACGGGCCCGATGCTTCGATCAACTGGCAGAACCAGACGCCCGGGGAGGAGGACAACGGGACCGGGGAGGCCAAGGCTTGCGACTCCTTCGGGAGAACTGCTCGCGCGCCTTGGACTGGGACGGGACGGCCGAACAGCGCTGCGGCGCTGGGGACGGAAGAAGAGCGCGACGAGAGGATTCGCGACGAGATCCGCATTTTCGGCTTGGGGACGGAAGATGATTCGCCTTCCCGGGCTTTATGGAAAGCGACGCGCGCCGCGGCTCTCCTGAAGCGGTACCTGGAGGATCCGGGCTTCACGCCGTCTAGAGTGCGGAATAGAATGAGAGATTTACCGTGTTGCAGTTGCAATATTCTCAAGGGCCGCTGCACGAAATTCAACGCGCTCCTCAAGCGCGACTTTTCTCAGCCGGGTGACTTGGATTTGGCCAAGGCGCTCCTCAAGCGCGACTTTTCTCAGCCGGGTGACTTGGATTTGGCCAAGGCGCACTACAACGTCAAGACACCGGGCGTCAGCTGGGTTAGGACGGCGGCTCCTGCAGGCTCGCCCGTGGACTGGCCGTAGAGAGGCACCTCTCCTGCGGGCGCCCTGTGCATAAGAACTTGAAGTATACGTTATAAATAACTGCGGCCGACCTTTCCACAGCCGGCGGCGGCGGCCAAGCGCATCAAGGACAAAAACACAAACCATGATTACGACGAGGAGCTCTCCGACAAGGAAGCGTCGTCCTTCAGGAGGGGCGCGCCGCGCCGCGCGAACGCCGCGGTCTGCGCGAGGGCCACGCCCAGCCGTAGCTCCAGCTCCTGCGACTCCGCCCGCAGCCCCTTGAGGGCGCTTCGCACCGTCGCCAGGCGCCGCGTGTCGCCGAGGTCGGCGCCCCGGCCCTCCACTGCGGCTTGGGCCTCCTCGGCCTTGTCCATGACAGTACTCAGGTGGTCGGTCTTTTGTGACACGCCGCTTTGGAGCGCGTCCCTCTGGGTCTCCAACTCCCGTAAACTCGCCCGCAAACACATGAGGGCCTCCTTTGTTTCATGATGCCGCTGATCCAACACGCCCTCGCCGCGCCTCAGCGTTTCGCAGGCCGACCGCGCATCTTGAGCCGTGCCCGTCGTCGCCGCGTAGACGCTGTTCAACTCATGCCGCCGCTCGATGGAATTGTGCGTCAGCTTGATGCGCCGGCGCCACGTGTCCTTGACTTTCGTTTTCAACCCAAGCTTCGGTCCGACGCGCTCCAATTCAATGGCCCAGGCCTTCGCGTCGGTCCGCGCCTGCAGAATGGCTCTATCAATATCATCGGCATCGGCCGTCGCGAACTTCGCGTCCTCGCCTACTACATAATCGTCCTCCAGCACGAGTTCTTCCACGAAGTCCCCACAGTCCTCCTGGACCCCGCCGTCGCTCTCGTCCTCGTCATCTACGGTCTCGACCTTCTCGACCTGGGAGTAGTCCGGCGGGGCCAGCGTCGCCTGGGCCAAAGCTTTTCTTGATAAAAACTCCAATACCTCCGATGCACCTTCTCCAAAGCCCCGGGCCAGCTCGGGCGGTCTCGCGTTTCCACGAAAACCCACGGCGGCGCACCGGTTCAAGATTTCCGTCGCTTGTTGACTAGGCGACGCCTCGTCGACCGCGCGATCACTCCCGCCCAGCACGCCAATTAAAAACACACAAGCTCCACAGCAGTCCGTCCACTGGACGTGACTGGGCAAGTTCGTACCCGCGCCCTGTAGGGCGAAGTGCGTCCGCACCAGCGGCGGCTCGTGCCGCTCGTGCCGTCGCTGGGCGTAGCCCAAAACGTAGAGGCGCTCGACGGCGCTTTCAGAAACGGCCAGAATCTCGTGGAAGGGCGTCTCGCTCGCCACGCGCCGCCGGCGCCGTTCATGATCAACGGGGGCGTCCTGATCCTCGTCAAAGACCGCGGCGCTCGGCGGCCGCCGGCCGCCCGACGTGGCCGGCCGCTCGTCGTGCGCCGCGGGCGGCGTCGCCGCGGCCCGCCGGTGCCCGGCCGCCGACGGCGGCCGCGCCACCTCGTCCGGCGTGGCCCGCCGGCCCGTGTCCGGCGTGGCCCGCCGCCCCGCCGACGACGGCGGTCTCATCTCTGCGTCCGCCGGCGGCGTGGCCCGCCGGCCGGCCGACGACGGCGGCCGCGCGTCCGCCGGCCGCCGGCCGCCGCTCGTGCCCGACCGCTGGTCAACAGGCCAGCCCTCGGCGAGCGTTTTATCCTCCGCGTACTCCTGCTGCCTTTTCGCGTCGGCTTTCGCCGCCGCCGCCGCCGACATGGTCTCCCGGCGCATTCTGGAGGCCACCGCTGTCACACTCGCCACGTCCGGGCGGTCTTTGGCATCAACCCGCAACATACTCACGCAGAGGTCGCGCAAGGTCGCCGAGTAGTGCTCCGGGGGCGGCGCGTACTCGCCCTTGCTGATCTTCTGGAAGAGCGAATACAAATTTAAACCTTCCGCTTTAAAAGGTGACTTCAACACGGCGAGCTCGTAGAGCACGCACCCTAAAGACCACACGTCACTCTTCCAGTCGTATCCGTCGCCTCGCAGTACTTCGGGGGACATGTAGAGGGGCGTGCCCACTTTGGAGTGGGCTTCGAAGGTGTGCTCGGACATCATCCGCCCCAGTCCCAAATCTCCTACTTTCACCGTGCCATCTAACGTTAAAAACACATTGGCCGGTTTTAAATCGCGGTGTAAAATACGTTTGGAGTGCATATGACTGAGAGCGTCGCATATTTGTGAAAAATATTTCCAGATCACCCGTTCCTCAAAGGGCTTGTCCCGCTCATTCGCTTTCCGCACTTGCCTCTTGAGGTCCCCGGCCGCCGCCCACTCGAAAATGATAACCAGCTCGTCGCCGTCAATTGAACTATCAAGATATTGCACGATGTTCTGGTGCGACAGGGACTGCAGCAATCGAACTTCCTTCAGGCACTTCTCGCGCGCCTTCGCATCCATGGAATCCACCGCGATCTTCTTGACGGCGACGATGTCTCCATCTGCCAAGCGCTTGGCTCGATGCACGACGGCGAACTTGCCCTTGCCGATGGGCTTGATCAATTCGTATTTATTATCGATGCAGGTCTGCGGCGTTTGCGGCGGGGGCTCCGCCATGGGGGCTGCTCTGCTGCTTGGTGCGCTGCCGGCTGCCCGCACTTGACGAGTCGTTTCGATCAGCGGTTCGTTCCGACCCACTTCTTATGTTCGCTCACGCGCGACATGCTGGCTCTCATCGCGCGGCGGCGTCTGCGGTCTGTAAACAGCTTGAAACTGGCAGCCGAATTGAGAGGTTTAGCCGTGCGACCGCCAGAAATCCCGGTCGGCGACCTGTGCTGGCGCTTCTAAGCGTCCAGTAGGCTCGCTGATCTGCACACGGGTCGCCGCAAAACCCGATTTTTAAGACACACCCCGCACCCCGCACCCCCCGCGCGTTTTGGGGTGAACGCGCGCATGCGCAGTGTGCCGCATCGTTAGCATCGTTTTCGCTTCGGCACGACTGCTACTGAACATATCGTCACCTCGTATCGATCGATTGCTCACATCACTGCTGCCTCCAAGTCCAGTCGCCTACCACTCAACACGTGACCGCATCGCGCACCGCATGCGCATCGGCATCACACGCACAAGACTCGTAGACGCAGTCGAAGCGCAACCAAAGAAACCATGCTGCGCCGCGCCGCCCCCGCCACGGCCGCCGCGCTCGGCACGGGCGCCGCGGCCTTTTACTGGAGCGACCCGACGACGGCCAAGCGGACCTGGGTCCTCTGGACGGAGATGGCGCCCGTGATTGTAGCGTATCGCACCTTAGAACAAAAACAAAAGGTCCGCAAATACCTTAACAGAGAGAATGCGATGCTGGAGGACGCGGAGTGGGAGCAACTGCACCGCGAGTACGCCAAGCCCACGGTGGACACGATGCGCAAGATGCTCGGGTCCTACGTGAAGCTGGGCCAGTTCCTGGCGCTCAGACCGGACATCATGCCCGAGGTCTGGACCGACGAGCTGCGGACGCTGGAGAGCGCGGTGCCGGCGCAATCTTCATCGTTGGTGCGCGAGACCATCCGCCAGGCCTACGGGAAGCCCGTCGAGGAGGTGTTTGCGTCCTTCGACGACAAACCCGTCGGGTCGGCCTCGATCGGCCAGGTCCATAGGGCCACTTTGAAAGATGGGACGCCCGTCGCGGTCAAGGTCCAGTACGGCGCCGCGAACGAGAACGTCATGCGGACCGACATCCGGAACGGGAAACAAGCTTTTCGTATATTAGCGCCGGAGCAGGTCGCGGTCTTGGACGAGGTGGAGGCGCAATTCGCGACGGAGTTCGACTATCGAAGGGAGGCGCAGCATTTGATGCAGGTGCGGGCGAATTTAAAAAAGGCGGGGTTTCTTGGTAGTTGGTGGCGGAGGGGGGTCGTGGAGGTGCCCGAGCCCGTACCAAGTATGTGCACCAAGGACGTCCTGGTGATGACGTTTTTGGAGGGCGTCAATTTGGTCGACGGCATTCGAGCGCTGGGGGACCGCGCCGCGGCGCGACGAGGTGTGGCCTTTGAGGATCTGAAACGGGAGATGCTCCTCCAGTTCGAGCAGGAAGGCTACCCGGAGCCGTACGGGGGTCCGGGGCCTTTGATGGTAGAAGCGTACCGGTGGGCTGACCGGGCGCGCTGCTCACTTACAAATATTGGCGTGGGTCTAAGGCGCCTGGTGGGGTCGACGGCGCCGTACGCGGCGCCGCTCCTCAACGACTTCAACCCGCCGCGCGTCATGACCACGCTGCTCAAGGTGCACGGCCACGAGCTGCTGAAGGACGGGCTCTTCAACGGCGATCCGCACGCGGGCAACTTCCTCCTGCTCCCCGACGGCCGCATCGGGTGCATCGACTACGGGCAAGTAAAGAAACTGACGGATTCAGAAAGGCACTGGCTCTGCAAGGTCTACCTGGCGCTGCGGGACGACGACGCGGCTAGGTTACGAGCGCTCGCCGAGGAGGTGCGCATGCGCTCGCGCTACAACCTCGATATTACGCGCCAGAAGATGCTGACCTTCGCCTTGGACCGGGACGGGCAGGACGTCACGGACGGTCTGAACTTCCAGCAGTTTTTGGATAAGATGTACGCGCGGGACCCGTGGGACGAGGTCGTGCCCCTAGTGATCATGCCCTCGCGCATGTGCATGTTCCTGCGGGGCATCGGCCTCATGATGGACCACCCCGTCTCGTGCGTGAAGGCGTTCGCGCCCATCGCGGAGCGCGTGCTGCGGGAGGAGGGCGTCGCGTACTAATTTGTTTAATTTACTTGCCCTCGCGCTTCTTCTGCTCCGCCTCCTCGTACTTCCGCATGGCCTCGTCCTTGACCTCCGCCGCCTTCTTGTCCAAGTCCGCTTTATCGGCGGCCGACATGATACTGGGGTCGTCACTGCGGTTCGGCGCGTCCGAGGGCACGGTCGAGGGCGACACGATGATGCGGAACGAGGCGCAGGGCGCGCCGTCCGCCGTAGCATAGACGCACGTGTCCAGCCGCCCGCCGAAGCCCATCTGCTGGAGGGGCTCGACGACCTCCTGGTCCACGTAGGCACCGCAGTCGCCCACGTAGTCCGGCAATAGACACAGGATGCCCGAGTCCGCCTGCTCATCCCTGAAGAGCTCGGCCAGCGCCGGCCAGACCGTCTCAGACACGCTCCCTTCGTCCGCACCGGCGCACACCCGCGAATGGGAGATGGCGAGCATCTTCCTACCTTCCTCCACAAAATCATCGAACTCGTCCCCGAGCGGCGCGCCCTCCTCCACGAAGTCCGCCTGCGTGCTCTTGGTCATGAGCGTCGTGTGCATGAAATCCACCAGGGCGCTGATTTTTGTTTGGTCCTCCAAAGTGTTGTCGGGCAGCGCGGCGCCGGCGTAGCTCGTCAAGGCGCCATCACTCACGCCGTCGTAGAAGAGCTTGGCCGCCGCGCGCTCCTCTAAAAAGCTCTCCAGGGATGCTTTGAGCGTGCGGCAGCGCGGCGGCCGCGGCGGCGGCACCAATGCCACCACCGTGCAGCAGAGGAGGAGGAGCGTGGCTGGTCGTGGCATCGTTATACGTGACAGCCGGGCAGCGCTGCGATCGCTTGCGATATGCCTTGCGTCAGCCCTTGTGTTCCAAGGAATGCTCGCGCGAGAGCAATTGGCTTTGCTGCAGTATTTGCAGAGGCCGCGGTTGAGTCACCCATCTTCGAAACAAAGACTCCTGGCCGCGAGGAGACGCATGCCTCGACCGGGGAATCGTCTCCATAAGTTGAAGTTTTAGACGGGTTTTGCTCGACATTTCGACAAGCTGCTCAACCTAAGCCTGCATACAGGTGCACAGCTGCACTTCTGGCTGCACCACTCGTTTCAACGGCAACAGCAGCGATGAGCGCCTTGACGTCGGCGCCGCGCAACGCCCAGGCGTCCCGACGAGCTGGCACGGGCATGGTGCCCAGACTGCTGCTTTTGAGCTGCGCGACGCGGTGCGCGAGCCTCGTGACGCCCGCGCGCGCGCCATCACTGAGCGCCACGGCGTTGCGGCCCGCTAAACAAGCGGCAGCGACGCGGTGGCACCCGACAGTCGTGGATCC
>Ga0114994_10001697_pt1 | contig 15918 bp, 4 predicted proteins | sample ArcticOcean_MG_C_9_FD_87043 | JGI IMG/M metagenome (GOLD analysis project Ga0114994, IMG submission 87043) | Marine microbial communities from western Arctic Ocean - ArcticOcean_MG_CB2_152 | ecosystem: Environmental > Aquatic > Marine > Oceanic | place: Arctic Ocean: Canada Basin | collected...
GTCATCATCCAAACGATGAACGCAGTGAAGCGTTTTGATGGTAACACTATTCTATTTCATATATATATTCCAATAACACAAGATTTATTTAAATATTCATAAAAGTACTACTTTTTGTTATGCTCCCCAAATCGACCGAAAAAAACCGCCGATTTTTATCCTCATATAATTGAATTAGACCATTTTCTACTTCTGAATGGAAGCGAGCGGGTTTTCCCGTGAACTTTAGCAGTTTCTGGCGCTTGATCGCCGTGACACCCACTAGCGACATCTTCTTTAACACGACTAGGTCGCCCTGGTACTCGCCCATGAACACCTCGCCCTCGCCGCCCTTCGCGAATGGCTTGGCCTCGACGCGGTCGGGCTCGACTTCGAACTGCTCGAGCTGAGCTGCTTTTGTTTGGCGGACCGACCACGACGGTGTTGCTGTCGATCGCCACGGAGTAGCCGAACCTGTCTCCCGCCGCGGCGTCGGCGGCCGTCAGCTTGGCAAACTCCTGGTAGTTGACGGACAACCGCCGACGCGCACGCATCGCACCATCACTCGCCGGCGCCATAGTCCCATTGGCTCTCCCAGGTTCACGCAGCCCAAGCCCATGCACACTCATTACCAGCAAGCACAATGCGTGCACGCCTCTCATGACGCCCGCCCGAACACACTCGCAGCGCGGCGGCGCTGTCCCGCCGCCCACAACGCTATTGCACGTGATCGGGATCAGGGCGGGTTTTACGTGGGTTCGGTGCTTACATTTACCCAATATTATAGAGCCTAGCCCCCCTGCTCCCCCGGGGCCCATGCTACAAATCGCGACGCTGTTTTCTTTGAGCGCGCGCCCCACCGAAGCAAACAGGCATAAATAGACCACACCTTACACATCACACCCACAGCGTCAGGCCGCACCAGTGCCGCCCGAGCGACGCCGGGTCCGTCGCCATCTCTACCAAGACCCGGACCTGGTCCTCGACGTTCAGGGTGGCCCGGTGGCGCAGGGCCTCGCGGGCGGTCCCCTCTTGGCCCGCGACCACGTGCCGCGCGCGCGACGCGTCCGTCGCGTCCAGCGACGGGTTGCCCGCGACCTCCCGGTTCAAGAGGTGGCAGGGGTTCGCGCCAAAAAGTTTCCCGCGGGCCGTCGCCACGCGGCGTTCGGGCGTCGCCGCGGCGCCCGCCTCGACGTCGTCCGCGTCCCTATCCAACTGGGCGGCGTGCTTCGCGCCCCGCAACCAATCCAGGACCGGCTCCCGCACGAAGGCCTCCAATAAGCCTAATAACGGCGCCCGCGCGCGCGGCTGGCGTAGCGTGCGCAGCGCCGTCTCCAAATGCGCGGTCAGGACGCGCCGCGCGCCCACGGGCTCGAGCGGCGCCTCCAGCTCCCGCGTGAGGCGGAACGGGATCAGCTCGGGCACCGGTAATAGGGCGCCGGTCCCGAACGAATAGCCCAGGTCGATGTGAACTAGCGCGCCGTCCCCACTTAGCAGAAAATTGTCCAGATGTCTATCACCTAATCCCACCACATATCCAGCAGCACACGTGGCCGCCAGTGAATACGCGTAGGTCCTTCTCTTCGCAAGGAACGCTTCTGATGAAATGGAGAGCTGCTCCAGGTGGCGCCGTAAACCGCCCGAGGTCGCATCCAGTACTTTCCGAGCCGCAAACAAGGCCTGGGACGCCTCCGCGGCCGTGACGCGTAATCTCTTTCGCGTTTTACTTTTGATGGCGGCGTCGCTTTCGCCGCGGCCGAACAGCGCCGCGTCCCGCGCACGCTGCGCTCGGAGCCACAGCGCCTCGCCTTTTGTAGCATCGCCCAAACCAAACTCCTTGAGTAGAACCGCCTTGAGGGGCGGACTTGCTGGTACCCACTCGACTAAGCCGACGCGCGGCGACAAAGGAGCCACGGCGTACGTCCGCAGCGCGCCGCCGATGCCCCGGCAAGCCCGCGCCCCATGTCCTTTCAGCGTCGTCGCGATGGCCTCGAAGAGCTTCTCGACGCGCGCGTCGTTACGTAAATCTTCCCCACCTTTAACCAAAAAGTCCAAACGCCGCGCGTCGCACGTGTGGACCGACAGCCGCTTGGGCACCTGCTTCGAGGGCAGGATTTCCAGACTCGGCTCGAAGCCCGCGACGCGACCGCCCGGCACGTGCAGTAAAGGCGAGACGCCGTCGAAGTCCCGCAGCCACCGGGAGTACTTCTCTAGGGCACAGTGGCGCCGCGGGGCCTTCTGCGGCTGCTTCGCCACGTCACTTCTCAAAGCGTCCAGGCCCTTGGCCATCTTCAGGTGGTCCTCGGACGCTATTAGAACGTCGCCCTTTTTTCGCAACGTGCGCACGAAGCCCCTGGCCGCGTAGGCCTCGTTCTCGGCGCCGATCGTCGCTCCGACGAGGGGCCACTCGTTTTCAGCTAAAGTCGTCCTTAGCAGGCGCGCCCAGGCCGCCCGCGCCCGGGGCAGGTCGTTGGCCCGGGCCGCCTTGCGCGCGACGTCGAGCCCCTCCGCCAGTCTTTTCTCGGGCTCGTGCAGGCCCTCGCACGCGACGACGAACGCCTCGGCGACGTCGTCGCGGCACGCGTGGAGCGCCGCGCGGATGGGCTGCGCGTCCGCGAGGCGCTCCGCGGCGAAGCGCAGGGCGTCCCGCACCGAGGCCGGCGCGTCGCGCGCCAACCGCTCCACGACGGGCCGCACCGCGGCGCACAGCGCTTGGGCGCGCCCGTCCTGGGAATCGCCGTAGGCCGACAGGAGCGCCACGAGCTGGTCGCCGTGGTCGCGGAAGGCCGCGGCCGGCACGTCCTCCGCCGCATTCAAGAACGCGGCCGCGCAGGCCTCCGCGTGCGGCCCCCCGAGCAGCGCGAGCACGCGCGGGATGGCCCGCCGGGCCAGGGACGCGTCCAGGGTCGTGGCGCGAATATACGTCTCCACCGCGGAGGCGGCGCACCGCTGCGTGGCCGTGGACGCCGCCCCGCTGCCGGCCAATAACGTCAGGTCGCAGACCACCTCACTCTCGTCGCGGCGCCGCTTCGTCGGCTGCTCGTCCTCGTCGTCGCTCGCCTCCTTCAACCGCGCCGCGTCCCTCCGTAACATCTCGTCGCACAAATCGGCGAACGCGAAAAACGCGTCGGCCGAGGACCCCTCGATCGCCGCGTTCCTCAAATCGGCCGCGGCGCTGTTAGCGAGCACGGCGGGCGCCTCCCGGCCCGCGCTGCACGCGCCGCGGTTCCTCGCGTCGGCCCACTCGAGCGCCAGCGCGCCCCGCTCCACGAGGTCGCGCGTCGCGCCGTGGGCCGCCTTGAAGATCTTGTCACACTTCCCGGGCTCGTTTCTCATGCCAAAGTCCCGCGCCATCGCCAGCGTGTAGTCGGCCTTGAGCTTGAGCGCGCCGGCGGCCGCGGGGCCCTCGGCGAAGAAGCCGCCCCTGCGCAGGACGAGCGTCGCGACGTCCGTTATGTTCGCGTTCAACGCTAACGAAGCAATGTCTAGGCGCGACACATCCAACACGGCCTCGAGCGCCTGGTCGTTCCGCGAGAGCACCTTCCGCGCGCAGAGCGATGCGACCCAGCTCGCACAGGGGGCGTCACTCGGCGGCCGGGGCGTGGTCCGCCACCGCTCATGACTGCCACCAGACGGCGGCCGCGCCACCGCGTCGACGTCGCCCAATAACCCGAGGTCGGCCACGCACTTCGCCACGAGCCCGCTGCCCCGCGATAGACTCGCCAGCGCCTCCGCGACGCGGTCGAAACCGCGGTCCACCGCCTCACCGGCGCCGGCGCGGTCACCATCTCTTAATAATCGGATGGCCACGCACGCCGGCGCCCGCCGTATTAAGTCGTTGCGCTGCTCCGGCGATTTCAAAAGACTCCGCAGCTTCTCCTCGACGTCTTCGTCATCTATGAAAGCGCCCGCGAGGGCTAAGGAAGACGCATCGGCGCCGAGCGCCGCGACGCTGGACCAGTCGCCTAGAGCTTTCGCGGCGTCCAGTTGGCGCTTGGTATCGCCCTCGAACGCCGCGAAGGCCTCCTGCAGCCGCCCCGCCCGCATGAGGGCGGCGCCCTCGTTGCCGTCGTCCAAGGACGCGCTGGCGTCTTCGTCGACTCTGGCGTACAATGATGCCAGCGCGTCCTTCGTCGTCGCGTCCAGTGCATTGCTCCGGCCCTTACGCTCCCAGGGGCCCTTGATCGAGGACCCGGTCAACGACGCTAAGCGAGCCTTCTCGATGGCCGCGACGCCGGCCTCCAGCGCGCCGGAGGCCAGAGCCGATGTAGATATAGCGGTCGCTGGAAGTTTTACGGCGGGGTCGTCCGGCTTGTCCGCCGCGTCGATGCACGCCGCGTGGGCCTGGTGCAGCGCGGAACCGAGCTCGTGCGTCGGACTTTCGGCGCAGGTCGTCAGCGCGTGCTCCAAGCCGATCACGACGCGCCGCCGCGCCGCGGCGGGCCGCGCCGCGTACAATGTGCCCACCAATTGGCCGAACAGGCACGCGGCGACGGGGCCGTCCCGCAAAGCCAGCGCCATCAGGGGCCGCACCACGTCCGCCAAAGCTAATCCCACGTTGGGCAATTCTCCCTTCACATAAGAGCGGTACATCACGACCTTCTGGCGTTGGACCTTCTTCTTCTTGGGCGGCAGTTCACCAAAGCGCACCGTGCGCTGGGCCAGGCGTCTATCTCTAGATGCTTCGTCTTCCAAGGCGTCGCCGGACGGTTTCGGGACCACATGGTCCGCCGCGAACAACAATTGGGTCTGGAGGCGCACCGCGCGGCCCTGCGCGCGCGGGTCGTCGTCATCCACTTGCGTCGCATCATATAGAGAGTCCTTCTGCGTGGCCTGGACAGGCCCCGCGCCGAACATTTGGGTAGACAGGGACGAGCCCCTCTGCGTCCGGGCGTTCTCGACCACGCTGAAGGCGTTCACGAGGGACGCGCCCCGCCCGTCCAGATTGAGGTCGAGCTGCTCGCCCTTGTCGCCTCCTAAATCTTCTTTGATCGGCTGGTTCCAGGCCACGGAAGCGGCGGCCGGCGCCAAGAGCAAAAACGCGGCGAAGCGGTGCGGCTGCGCGTCCGGCGCGGCGAAGAGTTCGCTCAACGCGCCATCCAGGCGGGTCTGGGCCGCCTCGCCCAGGCGCTTGCGCCAATAATCATAAACGCGCCGTCTCACACCTCTTCTCATGGGCACCTCCTCAAGTTTCTTTTCGTCGACATCAATAACTTCGGGCGGCGGCGGCGGGTTAGGGTTCTCGTCCAGCATGACCACGTCCTTGTCTGGCGTCTCCGCCAGCGGCGCTTCGGGCGCGGGTTCCTCAACAAGCTTCTCCGCCTCGTCCCGGGGCGCGTCCAGCATGCCCGCGCCGTCCGCGTCGCCCAGGCCCCGGATCAGCGCCGCGCGCACGCGCCGCGCGGTAGCTTTACCATTTTTCGCCTGGGGCGTGGGGAAGTAGACGTCGTGTAGCGCCGCTAACAGGTCGTAGCCTAGCGACCGCACGCGGACGTCCGGCGACGCGGCCAATAAAGCTTCTAGGGAGGCGGGGCCCCCGTGGACAATGGACGCCACCAACGCTTCATTCCGCGCCAGCGCTTCAGCTCTCCCAACAAGTAACTGCAGCGCGGCCAGCTGCACCAAGGGCTGGGCGCTCTTCGTGTCTTCCACCGGGGCCCCCTCGTCCGTCGGCAGAGAACTCTTGATGCGTTCGGAGTTCGCCAGCGCCTTAAGCAGAATGCCCTCGAGGGCCTGGAGCAGCTCGTCGTCGCTCGAAAAGCAGTCCGGGTTGTTCCCGCCCGCGTCCAGCGTCCGTAACAACTCGCAGGCCTGGGGGGCGGACTTCGCCTCCGCGGTGATCTCGACCAAGTATTTTTTCGCGTGCAGCGCGTGGCGCCGCGATAAAAACTTCGGGACCGCTAACGTGCACCGCGAGACCAAAGCCGAAAAGCACGCGTGGCGGTGGTGCGCGCCGGCCTTCTTGGCTGGGGCACCGATGTACTTCTCGAGCGCGTCCCTACAATCGCGTATTAACTTCTCGCTTTCCGTGGCCTTGAGACACGCCGCCAGGACCGCGCCACCGGCCTTGTGGATGTCGGCGTGTGACGTGTGGGAGCACTCCACGACCAACTCTAAAGTTTTGTGAGCCGACGTCACGTGGTTGGGCCGGAGCAGGAGGATGGCATTGACGAGCGAGAGGCCCGCCAAGCGCGGGATCCGCCCGGCATGGGCCGAGACCTTGCTTTTAGGGTCCTCCTTCGGGGGCGTGAGGAGCGCGTTGACGGGCCGGGTCCAGTCGAACGCGTCGCCGTCGAGCAATGTGGACGCGTAGGAAGTGAGGAGGGCGTTGACCAGCGCCAAGTTTCTTTGAGTCGTCTTCGTGTTCGTGCCTGGGTTGAGGGGGCCATTAGCGTAATGTGCGTCCTGCGCGCTCGCGTACACGACGTTAGCACACAGCGTCTCCGCGAGCTTAGCGATACTTTCCGCCTCGTCGTCCGCTATGGGGGGCGCGTTGCGCTTGTCCGGCGCCGTCGCCACGAGGAACCGCGCCGCGCTACGTAGCACGTGGTCGATGCCCGGCGTCGGCGCGTCGCATAATGCGCGCGCCGTCGCCCGGGCGACGCTCCTCCGGAGGTGCATGGCGTGCGCTCGCAACGCCCGTCGGAGACCGCCCTTGCTCTCCACGAAGACGTTAAAAACCAAGGTCAGCAGGCAGATCGTCGCGCTCCCCGCGGACGCGTCCAGGTGCGCCGCGAGCACCTCGGCAGACTTGGGCGCGGCGCCCTCGCGCCGCGCCAACGCCGCCGGCGCCGCGCCCGTGGCCTTGGCGGCGCGCTGCGCGTCGACGACGGCCTGGGCTTCAAGCCGCGCGAGCTTGGAGAGACCGGCGACTAAGGGCGCCATCAGCGGTGTCCTGTTCAGCGGGTGGGCCACGACCTCGACCGGTTCATCAATTTCATCGTCAGAATCGTCCGTGTCCTCCTCTAATAAAGCGGGGTCGTTCGCGTCGACGTCCCACAAGGACGCCTCGACCGCCGGCCGGGCCTCCACATCCTCTTCCTCTTCCTCTTCAACATGCGACGACGAAAAGGCGTCCTCCTCGTCCGCCTCCGGCAGCGACGCCTCCAGGCCCAGGGACGAGTGCCGCAGCATCGTCCGCGCGAATTGGGACAAACCGGCGTCGTCGTCGTTATTCTTGGCGGCGATGTTGGCCCGCTGCGCCCCGACGCGGTCGCGCCGCCCCGCCAGTTTCCGGGCGGCGCCTCTAGCGGTCTGCATAGCATAAAAACCGCAGCCCACCGTTAAGTGAATCGGGTCCTCCGGCGTCACGGCCAGCAAGAGCGTCGCGCTCCGGTCGGGCGCTAATAAAATCTTGTTCAGGTGCAGCGGGTTGTCTTGGGACGCTTCCGCCAGGACCACGGTGAGGCGGTAGGCGCTTTTGACGATGCGCGGATGGACGTCGGTCACGTCCTTCAGTTTGTTGACCCACAGGCGCAGGATGTGCTTCCGTAATGATTTGGCGTCCTGGCCGTACGCCAGTAAAACCGCTTGCGACTCGGCATCGACGATGACGTCCTCCAGCCCGCCCCGTCCTAAGCCGTCGAGGCCGTCGAAGGCCTGCTCTAGGATGGACGCGGCCGCCTCGCCCGTGGCCACGATGCTCTCGGAGGCGTGCGGCTCGATGGCCTTCTCTAACGCGGTCAAGGCCAAAGAAATCACGGGCCTTGTGGAGACCCCATCACTAGCGTCCCTCGTATTCTTCAGGAACGCCGATAAGGCTTTCCGGTCGAAGCGCTTTAACGCTGGGACCAGGCCGTGTGTACCGATGAACCGGCACACCTCGGGCCACGCCTTGGACCGGCGGTTCAGCGCATTCGCGGGCGCCTTCTTCCCGATCACGCCGCAGTGCGCCGCCAGGTCGTCGAGGAAGGCCACGGCACTGTCCACATCGTTGTCGCAGGCCGCTTGCGCGGCGCCGGTCGCCGCCGCGCGCAACCCGCGCCGCACGGGCCGCTCCAGTATCCCTTTCAGGGCCGGGACGCGCCGCGAGAGCAACGCTAATAAACGAGGCGCGCCCGACACGCCGTACGCGGCGCCGAGCGCCGCCGCGTCGGCGCGCGCGCGCGACCGCCCGGCCTCGTCGAACTCGTTCGAGGCCCAGTCCTCGGCGCGCGCGGGGAGTGTTCTTGCGAGCCGCGCTTCGAGGGCCGTTAAGACGTCGCCATCATCCTCTACAATCCAACCCGCGTCCTCGTCCTCGTCGAAGGCGTCCGTCTCGTCGCCCGCTTCCACGACCCGGCGCCGCCCGGGCGCGCTTCGCGTTAAACCACCTACAAAGTGCGGCACCAGGCGTATGGCCTTGTCGGCCGAGGCGTCGTCCGATGAAGCTAGCGCGTCAACAATTGATGCGCGGGCCCGGCTTCGCGCCCGTAACCGCTTGTCCCGCCCCCGGAACCCGGCACCCAATAAGCGCGTGGCCAGGCCCAGTCTTTGGGATGCGGGCCAGGCGTCGGCCACCAAATTGAGCAAGGGCACCGCTAATGAAGCCCGCGCGATCAGGGGCCGGCGGCTCCGCGCCCAGTCCCCCGCGGCTTGCACGAAGGCCCCCTGTTGCGCTCTACATAAGCGTTCACTCGCGTCGGCCCACGTCTCCGCTAACGTGGTGCTCGCACCGCAGACGAGCGCCGCGTAGACCGCCTCCGGGCGCCGGTCGCAGGCTTCGCCGCTTTTTAAGTCCTTGATGATTAATGGCACGAGGCCCGGCGCCTCGGGCTCGCCGATCAAGGGCAGTCCGATCTGCACCGCCAGAGCCAGGGGGCACAGAACTTGGTCGTCGTCGTCATCATCTAAGCCCTCGAAGAAGTTCCGCGCCAGTAGTCGCGACACGTCCGCGGGCGCCGCGGCGCACTCCAACGCATCCGTATGATGTAACGCGTCGTAGAGCCGCAGCGCGCCGTCCCGCCGTCTTGACATGGAGCGCGAAAAGGTGGATAAACGAGCCTCCTCCGTGTCCTCTCTACTACTTGAGTGCGTCGGCTCCGAGTCGTCCGTGGTGGGAGCCCAGTGCGCCGCCAAAGCTTGCAGGCTACTAGTGATGGCCGGGCGCGTCAAGGGCCGCGGACACCGCTTCAACAACTTGGCCACCGCCAGCGGTAGACTGGTGCGGACCTCGACGTCGTCGGATGCCGCCGGCAAGGCGCCCCTTCTATCAGGACAGACGACGGCGTCCACGAAGATGCGCAGCAGGTCGTGCACGGGCGCGATGTCATCTAGGAGCGAGGCCAGGTCGCAGCTGTGGCGCACCGCGTCCCTTCTCAAAACTCTACGCGCATCCTCCGCGGCCTCGTCCTCGTCGTCGACCATGGCCGAGCCGCGCTGCCGGGCCCCGACGTTCCCTACTAAGGCACACGCTAGATGGAGCACGTCCGCCCCTTTGGTGGCCCACGCCGTGACCGCGTCCTTGGAGATGACACCGGCTCGCACGAAGGACCCGACGGCATGGACGCAGGCCACGGCCCGGGCGAAGCTCCCGTCGTCGTCCGTGTTGAGCGGTAATGAAGGCCATAATATGCTTCGCGCCCGAACCTGGTCGGGCAGCTTTGCCCGGTAAAAGGAGCCCAGGTCACTTGATACCAGGGGAGCCAGCTTCGCTAGCGTGTACCACGTCCGGCGCCGCACGGCGTCGTCCGGGTGGGCCGCATTTAAAAACAGCTCGTCGCACAGGACACCGATGCTCCGGGGCGGCGCCCTATTAGGTACCGTAGGATCCAAAAGCTTGGCCTTATCCTGTTTCCTTGCGACGTGGTGGCGTATCCCCTCCGCCAAGCGGTCCGCCGCGGCACTGGCCGCCCTCGTGGCAGCAGCAGACGGACCTCCACTGTTTGACGTCTCCACGGCCTGCAAAGCGGCCTTCAAGAGGCACAAACCGAAGCGACTCAGTACAAGGGCGTGGGTCCGGACGTGCCGGGCGAGCTTCCCCAACGCTAAAGCAGCACCCAGGCGCCGCGCCGCGTCCGCCCGCTGCCCCAGGTCGAACGCGACCCGGCGCAGGACGTGCGCGAGCGCGTCGAAGCCCTTGCCACTGACAGCGCCGGCCATCTCCTCCTTAATTTCCGCGGGCCGCATCTGCTTGCAGGTCCAGTTCACGAATTCGGCTAAAGCTTCCGCGGCCGTCGCACGCCTTGCACTTATGTCGGCGCCCCGGGCTTGTGAACCTCGTAACGCATCAAATAAGGCGTCCACTAATTTCTGAGCGGTTCTCGTTTTCTCGTTCTGCTCCCGGCAGTCCCGATTACTGAAGAGGCGGCAGCACTGTAATAAAAGTTCCCGGAACAGGGCTCTAATGATCGAATCGCTGTGGGCGCTCAACGTACACACGTAGGGCCACGCCACCGCATACACACTATCTTGGAGGTCCGCGCCTCGGCCGTTCTGGTTCGGGTGACTGGTCGTGCGTCCGATGGCTACGAGTACTAGGGCATGCAGGGCTTCCGCCGCTAATAATCTCGTTTGCCGCGGGCCACTTCCACACGCGATGGACCCGAGCCGTTCTAGTAATTCACCGTCTAAGCGCACGGAGAGCGTGGCGTCCCGGCCGCCCGTGGAAAAGGCCGAGGCGCCCAGCGAGAGCACCAGCGGCCCCCCCAGAGGCCGTAGCACCTCCGTCGTCGTTTCGAACGCCCGGCACGCCTCGCCGCCGCAGGACGCCAATAATTGGACGGCCCGCCGCGACAGGTGGCGGGCGGCGCCGTCGGAGACGTGCGGGTCCGCCCGGGCCGCCGCGAGCGCCGCCCGTCGCGCTCGCGCGCGCGCTTGCGCGCCTTTCGCTTTGTCGAGCACTTGTGTCGCGTCGCTCGACCGCGCGGCGACGGCGTACTGGCCGATCTCCGGCAATAGAATCGCGAGCACCTCGTCCCGGAAGAACTCGTCCGCCGAGTCGTCCCGCCATTTTGAAACGGCGTCGAAGGCCCGCGACGCGGTCGGGCGGTGGGCCGTGCCCAACCGTAACGCGGCGGCCGCCGCCGGCGCCAAGATGGCCAACTGGCCCGCGCGGACCTCGAGCGGCGCCGTGAGGACCACGCGACACGCGCATTCGAGCAGCTCGTCCTTGAAGTCGCCGAGCCGTGCCGCCGCGTCCCGCGCGAACTTCCGCGCGCTGCGCACGAACGCGTCCTCGTCGCCCGCGGACAGCTCGCACCGAGTGCCCGCGCGAATGGCCAGGGCCCCCAGCCGGTACAACGAGGAGCACCGCTCGAACTTGGCCGCTCCATCTGCAGATACTCGTAGAAGGAGTGCCGCCCAGGGCCCGAAGAGCTGCGGATCACTCTCGTCCACGAAGGTCTCGCAGAAGGAGGCAAGATTGATCAAAAGCTCTTGGTCGAACTCGTTCTTGGGTCGCATGCTCTCTTCCTCCAGCAGCCGCTCGTCGTAGCGCAGGTCCAATCGTCGCAGCGTCTCCAGAGCCGCCCCGAGCAACGCGTCGTACAACGCGTTGCCGTCCTCGGCCCGTTTGACGACGTCGCGCCAGAGGCCCGCGCACTTCCAGAAGACGTTGTTCGGATAGTCCTCGTCGGGTCTTTTATGCTGGACGCTCGCGGCCTGGACGGCGTCGCGGCACACGACGCGTAAGGAGGCGCGGCCACCCTTTAAAGAGGCGGTGGCCTTCGTTAAAGCAACAAGAGCGTCCACTAAATACAACCGGGTCCGGTCGTCCTCCTTTTGGATCGCGCTCATGTCCGCGTGGGCGCCGATGCAGCGTCGCGCTCTTTGCGCGAGCGCCTGCAGCGCGGCGCGGGGGCGCTCCGTAGTGTGCGACGCGACCAAGGCCGCCGACGCGTGCAGCGCCGCCGCGCGGACCTGGAGCGCGTCGTTCGCCTCGAGCCTCCGCCGGATCTGGTCCGTTTCGCCCTGGAGGGCCAGGTCCTTGGCGCTCCGCTCGTCGTCCTGGGCGTCGCACGCGTCGGCGCAGGCGTTCGTCGCCTCCATCAGCACCGCGAAGTCGGTGGCCGCGGCCGGCGCCGCCGCCGCGATGGACCGCAGCGCCGCCGCCCGGACCCTCGGGATATTATTACGTGCGTCATGAAGGAGCGCGGCGAAGACGGGCGCCCAGTCGCCCTGGTTGCGCTGGGCTTGCGCATTTAAAATGGCCACGAGCGCCGCGGCCGCGTGCTTACTTACCAAGGTCGGTAGCGTGCCTCCGCCGCCGGGGTGCATTGAACAAGCGACCTGGATCGGCGCGTAGGTGACCAGGGGGTCCGGGGGCAGCGCCGCCGCGAGCGTCGTCGCGCGCCGCCGCAGGAACCGCAGGGCCTTGGCCGGCGCCTCGTACAGCGTGAAGGTGTTTTGAATGTACTTTTCTAGTACGAGCACCACCGCCGGCGCGGCGACCTCCGCGGCCTCGGGGGCCCACGTGCCGTTGGCGCACAGATGCTCGAGAGCGGCCAACGTCGCCCCGCTATCCTTCCCGACCTCCTTCTGCAGGTATATTTTACAGAACCGCAAGAGTGACGCGCCCTGCTCGTCCCAGGGGGCGCACCGCGCGTCCGGCGCCAGGGACGGCGCGTCATATTCCGACGCGATGAGCGTCGAGGCGAGCTTCAGGGACTCGCCCCGGACGCCCTTGGCCTTCTCCGAGCCCAGGGCATCGACGCAATTGTGCGAAAGGTCGCGCCAGGCCTCGCCGCTGACGTCCCGGTCCGTGTCCTTTTTGCACAGCGCCCGCAACGCGCTCGCGGCCGCCTGCCGCGCCGTCGCGTGGCCGCGGCCCTCGAAGACCGCGCGCAGGCTGGCGAAGGCCTTGAGCGCGTGCGGCCCCGCCCCGTGCTTCCTAATATACGTCACGATGAGTTTCAGGACGTTGGTCCGCGGCGTTTCCAGCAACTTGAAGCTCTTGGAGGCCGCGAGCCAACGGCACGCATCCGGCGGGTTTTCGTTGCAGAAGAGGCGCGCCTGCGCCACGCTGTCCTCGACGCCCTCGACCTCGAGGCATTCCCCGAGCTCCGTCACTAAGCGGGCGGGGCTCACCGCGAACGAGGGGTCCTCGCCGGCGGGCGCCTCACAGAGCGGCCGGTGGAGCTCCCAGAGCGCGGCGTCGAGGCGGGCCGCGGCCATCTATTCTGTTCTCGCAGCCTGAGCTTGGTGCTGTGTTTTGCTCTGCGGTGCGCGCAGCTAGCTAGCTTCTCACAGCGATTCACGCTGTCAGCGCTGTCAGCGCTGAGCAATGCGCTAGCGCTGGCGCGATGCTTACGCCGAGCGCACGAGTGGTAAGAGCCGCGGGATCGATATTCAAAACCCGAATTTATCGACGGAAGTCCGCGCGCGCGCCGGATAATCGGGCGCTAATGGTCGGTGCCTGCTCCGCGAAGTAACGGAATGAAAGTCTTTGTACTTGTACTTACGCCGCCGAGCCGGCGCGCTAGCACGACGTCGTCCAGGAGAAGAGCGCGGACCGCGTGGAGTTGTCGTAGTGGTTCGTCTTGTTCCTATAGTTCTTGGCCAGCTCCTTCATGTCGGCGCCCTGCTTCGGGAGGAGCAGTTCCACCTGGTGGGCCTCGATGATTTTCGCAGAGCTCTCGCCCTTCTCGCAGAGCCCGCAGGCGGCTATTTTCGCCAGTTCTTTAGGAACACCTGTGACCGTTCCCAGCTTCTCCAACTCCCGCAAAACCGCATAGCCGTCCACGAGCCGCCCGAAGACGACCCGCCGCCCGTCGTATTCCGGCCGCTCATCAAGTAAAATCTCGAATTGGCTCTGATTCGCGTTCGGCCGCCGGGACAACGTCGTCAAAACGCCGGCGTTCGTGTGCTTCAGGCGGTGGTTCTCGTCCTCGAAGTCGCGGCCGTAGACGCTGCGCCCGCCGGTGCCGTCGTTCTTGTCGATGTCGCCCCCGCAAATACCCTTCCCGTCCTCTATCCTAAAAAACACCGTGTTCTTCAGATGCAAGCCGTCGCCCTTCTCGCCCGTGATCAACTGACAAAAGTTTTTGCACGTCTTTGGCACGACATCTTCAAAAAGCTCGAAGATGAGGCGCCCCTTCCCGGCGGAATGCGTCGACCGTTTTGGAATAGAAATGTCCAGCCAGACGTGGACGCCCGGCGGCCGCTCGTCTTCTCCTCTCGTCCTCGCAATAAGAGCTGTTTCTTTGCTCAACTGCTTTGTGCGCTGCGCCTTGATGCGTTCCCGCGTTGCCAAATCCCGCTTCAGTTGTGCAAAGGCGTCCTCCTCGCCCTCGCTGTCGTCCTCGCCCGCCTCCTTGTCGGCGGGCTTCTCCCTCTTGGCCGCGGGCTCCTCCTGGGCGTCGCGCCAGCTGGCTTTCTTGGAGCCGCCCTTACGCTTCGTGGAGAAGTTCATCCTTCCGGACGGCGCAACAGCAGCGCCCGAGCCTTTAGCAGCGACGTCTGTTGCAGCTCCAATAGCCCAGTCGGTTTCCCCGACGCACGAAACCCGCACGCAGTCAAAACGGGTTTTAGAAGGGGCGCCCACTCGTCCTAGGACCGCAAAAAAACACACACAAAGGTTAGGTCACCGCGGGGTAGGCCTCCGAGCCCACGCCCGCTCTCGACACGCGCCGCGCCATCGCCGCGGCCAGGCGCACCTCCCCAAACCCCACGACCCCCGTCCGCGGCCCCGGCGCCCAGTCGTGGATCCCACAGGGCGCCGTCGACGCGTTCCTCCGCAAATCGTTCACGAGCACGGCGAGGCTGGACGTCCGCGCCGGCGACTGCACGAAGGTGTCCGCCAGGACGCACGTCGCGACGTCCAACAGCACCCGCGCCGACCGATCATTCATGGAGAGGCCCACTAACTTCCGCCAGTAACCTAAGTTGGCCGAGGAGGCGCCGAAGCGGAGCGAGTCCTGGGAACCGACGAACGCGCACGTTTTACTGCCGCCGCACAGCGTGAAGAGCTCATTGATTGCCTTTGAACTCGAGCGCAATTTGCGGATCTCGTCCATGGCCATGTCGCTGGCGAGGTACACCGCCGGTCCGTCACTCCGCGTCCGCAGGTGTTTGAGTAACGCAGTTATAGAGTGGTCCAGGAACGCGCGGTACGTACTCGTTTCGCCTTTGCCGGTCCGTAAATGGGCGCACACAATAGGCCGGCGCACCCTCCTTCTAAGGAACTGCGTCGCCGCCCGCAGCGAAGGCGCGAGGGCCCACGCGGCCACCGCCGCCTTCCTCGGGCACCCGCGCAAATCGCAGCCCGGCCTTACAGAATCTAAATCGAGGCCGCGGCTTCCGCCAAAGGCCCGCCCGAGCCGCAGAATGACCGGCGTTGCGGGCAAGTTCTCAGTTATATTGAAAGCAGTCCAGCCCCGGGTCATTTTTCCACAAAAGGGGATCGGTTTTACGTTCAACGATAACGGCGCCCGCTCCACAAACTTCACACCCGTCGCCTCCAGGGGCCTCAGGTCCAGCACGCGCCGCCAGGACGCGGCGTTCGAAAACTGCCGGTAGCTCCGGTCCGCCCGGTCCTGCACACTTGTCACCAACTTCTCAGCATTCGTGCGCGTGCACTGCGTACTGTACGAGGCACTGAGGCGCCCATGCGGCAGGAGCGGCGGTACTACGAGCGTCCTGTCGGAAGCGCGCGCGGCCCAGACGGCGGTCCTCAAGTTGTAGTACTGGTTCCCGAGGCCGCCCGTCGCCGCGAAGGTCAGGTACTTTTTACCGCTCGCGGCGGGGCAGCGGTCGTGCTTCGCCGTGGCCACGACGAGACTCAGGCGCCACCACCACGCGACCGCGGCGCATCGTTGGCGCCGCATCGATGGTGTGGTGGTACCACCCATCAGAAGGAGCGCATAGCAGGTTCGGGCGGCTGCCAAGCGTGTGCGAAGGCAGCCAGGCGTCCGAGGCGGCCCCGCAAGACCCGCACGAATTCCGTATTAGCTCTTGCCCCGGTGAGTGCCGCGTAAGACACTCGTGCCGTGGTAGTGGTTCGGACCGGGAGAAGTTGGACCA
>Ga0114994_10001707_pt1 | contig 15883 bp, 13 predicted proteins | sample ArcticOcean_MG_C_9_FD_87043 | JGI IMG/M metagenome (GOLD analysis project Ga0114994, IMG submission 87043) | Marine microbial communities from western Arctic Ocean - ArcticOcean_MG_CB2_152 | ecosystem: Environmental > Aquatic > Marine > Oceanic | place: Arctic Ocean: Canada Basin | collected...
AATAAATAAAATAGATAAAAAAACAGTATAAAAATAAGGGTTATTAAATATTTATTAAATTTGCTTATTGATAAATTAGTATTTTTTTTATTCTTAGCTCTAAATAATAATAACTTATTATTTGTTTTATTCTGAACTTTGAATATTGTCTTTTTAATTAAATTATTAAAATTTTTAACAAGTTGTTTCATAAAATATTGTTGAAAGTTAATTAGCTTATAATGAATTTTAAAAAATGATAAACTCTGAATATTTAGAAAACCTTAATGAGGCTCAAAAAGAAGCTGTTTTATACCTGGATGGCCCTTTACTCATAGTTGCTGGTGCAGGATCTGGAAAAACTAAGGTTCTTACTTCAAGAATTGCCCATATAATTAAAGAGAAAAAGGCATTCCCCAATCAAATACTTTCCGTAACTTTTACAAACAAAGCTGCAAAAGAAATGCAAAATAGAGTTAGTTCCATACTTAATTCTGATGCGACTGGATTATCATGGCTTGGTACGTTTCATTCTATATGTGCAAAACTATTAAGGAAACATGCTTCTGCAGTAGGATTAACTTCAAACTTTACAATTATTGATACAGACGACCAGGTAAGATTAATAAAAAATATATGCAAAGCTGAAAGTATTGACATCAAACAATTAGCTCCAAAATATATTCTTTCCATTATTGATAGATGGAAAAATAAAGGTTTTTACCCAAGTGAGGTAATTATTAATAAAAATGACATCTATGAAAAAACAATACTACCTTTGTATAAAGTTTATCAACAAAAATTAGTAGACCTTAACGCATGTGATTTTGGTGATTTAATCTTACATGTTGTAAAAATTTTAGAAAAAAATTTAGATATAAGAGAAATATATTCAAATAATTTTAAATACATATTAGTAGATGAATATCAAGATACCAATTACATTCAAAGTAGATGGCTACATCTCTTGTCAGAAAAACATAAAAACTTATGCTGCGTTGGTGATGATGATCAGTCAATCTATAGTTGGCGAGGAGCAGAAATAAAAAATTTTCTAGAATTTGATCAAGTCTATAAAAACTCAAAAGTAATACGATTAGAAGAAAACTATCGTTCATCTCAAAATATTTTATCTGTGGCCTCAAATCTTATTGCTAATAATCAAAATCGTGTCGGGAAAACTTTAAAAACTACAATGGAAGAGGGAGATTTAGTTAAGCTCAATTGTTTTAAGAATGGAAAAGATGAAGCTATAGGAATTTCTGATGAAATTGAAAAAAAACTTAAAGATAAATATTCATTTAATAATATAGCTATCTTGGTTAGGGCCATATTCCAAACAAGAGAATTTGAGGAACGTTTTTTAAAAATTGGAATACCCTATAGAATCTTGGGTGGAACTAAATTTTATGAAAGGGCTGAGATTAAAGATTGTGTTGCATATTTAAGATTAATTAATCAACCAAAGGATGATTTGGCATTTGGTCGAATAGTTAATAATCCAAAGAGATCTATTGGAGAAAGTACCTTAAAGTTAATACATGAGTTTTCAAACGAAAAATCAGTAAGCTTGGAAATTTCATCAAAAGCTTTATTAGAAAAAAATTTGATTAAACCGAAAACAAAAATGGGTCTTAGCTCTTTTTTATTCCTAATGGACAAATGGAGGAATGATATAAATATTAAAAAAATTAGTCACATTAAATTGCTACAATTAGTGCTGGATGAATCAGGTTACTCAGCAATGCTCAAAAATAAAAAGGATATTGATAATGAAAGTAGACTAGAAAACATAAAAGAACTTTTAAGTGCCATGAAAGAATTCGATGGTATAGAAAGCTTTTTAGAGCATGTAGCGTTAGCAACTTCAATTGATCAGGATTGGGAGGGAGAAAAAATTAATATGATGACGATGCATGGTTCAAAAGGTCTTGAATTTGATGTTGTTTTTCTGCCTGGTTGGGAGGAAGGTCTATTTCCTCATCAAAAATCTATTGAAGAAAAAGGTCAAAACGGACTAGAGGAAGAAAGAAGATTAGCATACGTCGGCATAACAAGAGCCAAAAAAAAAGCACTCGTATCATTTGCAATGAACAGGTTTTATCAAGGAAATTGGATTGATAGTATGGCTTCAAGGTTTATTGAAGAATTACCAGAAAAATTTTTAGAAAAAAATTCATTTTTTGACGATGCTAAAGATGATGATAACGACTTTGAATTTAATCAAGATTTTGAAGTGGATGAAGGAACTAGAAGTCCAGGGTGGATAAGGTATCAAAAGAGGATTAAATGATTATAAATCGAATAAAAATATTAAAAAAAAAATTTAAAAACTTTAAGATAGATGGATACATAATTCCAAAAAATGATGAATTTTTTTCTGAATATGCAGAAAATGATAGATTAAAGAATATTTCTAAATTCACAGGCTCTGCTGGTTTGGCAATTATTCTAAAAAAAAATAATTATTTGTTTGTTGATGGAAGATATACAATTCAGGCTGAAAATGAGTCGGGTAAAATTTTTAAGATTAATGAAATTTCTAAAAATTTACCAAGTTCAATTTTAAAAAATTATAAATTAGGTTATGACCCACATTTATTTACAACCAGTCAGCTTCAGCGTTATTTTTCAGATAAAATTACCTTGGTCGCCATAGATGAAAATTTAATTGATAAGATTTATAAAAATAAATTAAAAAAAACTAAGCCTTTTTTCTCTTTGCCCAACAAAATAACTGGAGAAAGCCATCAATCCAAAATAAAAAAGGTCATAAATTTTTTAAAATTAAATAAAACTGATTATTTGTTTGTCAGCGCTCCAGAAAATGTTGCCTGGTTATTAAATATCAGGGGACATGATAATCCTACAAGCCCTATTCCAAATTCACGTTTAATTATTGGTAAAAACAAAACCTTATTATTAATTACAGAAAAAAATAATGCACAAAAAATTATTATTGAAAAAAAAATACTCAAACACCATGTTGTTAGTTTTTTTAAATTTAGAGAAATAATAGAAGATCTAGAAGGAAATAATTTTATAATTGATAACAATTCATGTTCAGTTTTTTCTGAAAAAATTATAAAATCTAAATTTAAAATATTAGATAAAAAAGATCCAATTTATAAATTTAAATCCATTAAGAACACCTCTGAGATTAAATACATGATTGAAGCTCATAAAAAAGATGGTTTAGCATTAACAAGATTTATTCATTGGATTAAAAATATAAATAATAAAAATATAACAGAAGTCGATGCACAAAATAAATTAGAAAAATTTAGAAAGATGGATAAAAATTATTTATATCCAAGTTTTAATACAATAGCAGGTAGTGGCTCAAATGGAGCAATAGTTCATTACAGGGCAACAAAACTTAATACAAAAGTAATCAATAAAAATGACATATTTTTATGTGATTCTGGTGGTCAATATAGATTTGGCACAACTGACGTTACAAGAACATTATGTTTTTCTAAACCGAGACAGTACATAAAGGATGTATTTACTAAAGTATTAAAAGGACACATTGCAGTAGCACTTACAAACTTAAATAAAGATCAGACTGGTAAAAAAATAGACTTACGTGCCAGAAGATATTTAAAAAAAGATGGCCTAGATTATGCTCACGGCACTGGCCACGGAGTAGGCTTTTTTCTAAATGTGCATGAAGGACCTCAATCCATATCAAAATATAATACTATAAAAATTAAAAAAGGAATGGTTTTAAGTAATGAACCTGGATTTTACAAAAAAAATGATTTTGGAATTAGGATAGAAAACCTACTTTACGTTAGCCAAAAAAATAATAGTTTATATTTTAAAAACCTTACACTGGCACCAATTGATAAAGACCTGATTAATTATTCTTTATTAGATAAAATAGAGCAAGATTATTTATTCAAATATCATTTAAATATCTATGCAGAATTTTCAAAACATTTAAACAAAAAAGAAAGGCTGTGGCTAGCTAGTCTTATTTAACATCTCAATCAACTCTGTTTGACTTATTATTTGAATACCCATCTCTTTAGCAGTATTAATCTTTTTATTTGTTGGTTTTTCACCTGTAATTAAATAATCAAGTTTCTTATTTACATTATTAATTATTTTTCCAGAATTTTTTTCAATTAAAGATTTAGCTTCAGCCCTACTTATATCATTAAGTTTTCCAGTTAACATGAAGGTCTTATTTTTTAGTAATCCATTATTATTAATTGAAATCATATTTAATATTAAAAGTTTTTTATTTAATTCGTTTAAAACATTTAAATTAGTTGTATTTAAAAAAAAATTCTTAATTGACTGAATTTGCGTTGGTCCAATACCATCAATATTAGACAAATTATCAATATATTTATTTTCAACTAATTTTAGAAAATTAAGTGATGACTTCAAATGTCTCGCTATTAATTTTGCATTTTCTTGCCCTATATGCCTTATGCCTAATGAGTAAATAAACCTGTCTAAAGAAACTTTTTTTTTGTTTTCTATTGAAAATTTTAAATTAGCCACAGATAGTTTGCCCCAGCCCTCTAATTTTTCTATGTTATGATAGTTTAGATTAAAAATATCATGTGGTAATTTGATTAATTTTAGATGCCAAAAGTTTTCTACAATTTTTTTTCCAAACCCGTCTATATTAAATGCTTCTTTTGAAACAAAATGTTTTATTTTTTCTACAGCGATTTTTTCACACTCGTACCCTTCGCTAGTACATCTTCTTACAGCATCTTCTTTTTTTGTTATTTCATTGTAATCTTTTACTGTTTTGTTTCCACAAGAAGGACAATTTAAAGGAAAAATAAATTGTTTAGAATCTTTATCTCTTTTTTTAAAGTTAACTGAAATTACATGCGGAATTACATCGCCTGCTCTTTCAACTGTTACTGTATCCCCAATTCTTATATCTTTTCTAATTATTTCATCTTCATTATGCAGTGTAGCATTGGATACCATTACTCCTCCAATATTTACTGGTTTTATTTTTGCCACTGGTGTTAACGCACCAGTTCTACCTAATTGTATTTCAATATTTAATATTTCTGAGATTGAGCTATTTGCAGAGAACTTGTGTGCTATAGCCCATCTTGGGGCATTCGCAGCAAAACCTAATCTTTTTTGTAAATCAAAATTATTAATTTTATAAACAACTCCATCTATATCAAAAGGTATTTCTTTTCTTTTCTCCTCCAAATTTTTATGATTTAAAATTAAGTCTTTTATGGTGGTTATTTTTCTATTAAATGGATTAGTTTTAAATCCCCATAATTTAAGGTTTTTCAAAAAATCAATTTGATTATTTACCTTCATGCTTTTTACATATCCATACGTATAAGCAATAAACTTAAGTGGAATTTTACTGGTTACAGCTGAGTTCTTTTGTCTTAGAGAACCAGAGGCTGCATTCCTAGGATTTGCAAAATTATCTTTTATCTTTTGAAAATCACGGTTTTCAATAAAAACTTCGCCTCTTATATCAATTTCTTCTGGAAAATCTATTTTAGTTATTTGTGTTGGGATATCTTTAATTGTTTTCAAATTTTGTGTAATATCTTCTCCTTCTGATCCATCTCCTCTTGAAAGACCTTTTACAAATTTTCCATTAATGTAGATTAGTGATGCAGAAATTCCGTCAATTTTTGGTTCCGCACTATATTCAATTATACTTGTGTCTTCCAAGTTTAAAAAATTTATAATTTTTTTCTCAAAATTTTTTAAATCTTCTTCATTAAAGGCGTTGCCCAATGATAACATGGGGACCTTATGTTTTATTTTTTGGAAGTTTTTAGATGGTTTAAATCCCACCGACTGTGTTGGAGACTCTCTATTATTTAAAAATTTATATTCGATCTCTAAGTCTATGATTTTTTTTTTAAGCTATCGTATTGTTGATCTGATATAATTGGACTATCTTTTTCATAATAAGCCAGATTGTATTTTTTTAGTTTATTTATTTTTTCTAAATAACTTTTTTTTATTAAAGTCTTATTCATTTTTACTCAAAAAGTGTCAGGAACTTTTTCTTAAATTTTGTAATGATTTTCTTTCTGTCCTTTTGCTTTAATTTTTTATTATTTTTTTTTTCACTGTATTTGTATTCTTTATTAAACACTTTATATGAAGCTTTATACCATTCACTTGTATCATAGTTATAACCCAATATATTTGCATATTTTTTAGCCTCATCTACTAGACCAATTCTATAGTTTATTTCGACCAGTCTATGCAACGCTTCTTCAATATAAACAGTCTTGTCATATTCTTCAGTGATTTTTTTAAATCTATTTATAGCTGGTATCCATTTTTTACTTTTCATGTAATGTCTTCCTATAAACATTTCTTTTCCAGCAAGTTTATCTTCTATTAATTCTAGTTTAAATTGAGCATCCAATGCAAAATCAGTTGTAGGATATTCTTCTAATATTAATTCGAATTTTTTTTTTGCTTTTAACAAAGGTTCTAAATCTCGCTTTTCATCTACAATATTTTCATAATAGCACATTGCTAAAATAAATTGTGCGTAATCTCGATTTATGTGATTAGGATATATTTTTAAATAATCCTCTATTTGATTTATAGCATCAAAATAGTAATCCTGAGAGTAGTATGCATATGCTGCCATTAATGATGCCATGGGGGCCCAGTCTGATTGTGGGAAAATTAACTCTGCATCCTTGAATTTTTCTGCCGCATATAACGCATCACCATCTAGTAACTCTTTATAGCCTTCTTCATAAAGCTCAACCATCTGTTGTTTTATATCTGTGTTATTAATTTCAGAGATTATCTTTTTTTCTTTACTACAAGAAATCTGAAGAACAAATGTACAAATTAATAAAATCTTAAAGTAATTAATCATCAATATCTCTTAACAGATTATTTGAAAAATTCTAAACTTTTATGCGATTGCTTTTAAATTACCTTTATTAATAAAGGCATGAGGTAAGTTTTTTTCCTTTATCTCAATTAATGAAAAATTATTTTTATCTTGAAAAGCTTTTCTTAGCAGTTGATTTGTAAGTTTATGACCACCTCGAGAACAGGTTATTTTTCCAATAATTTTATAGCCAGCTAAATAAAGATCTCCCATACAATCTAAAATTTTATGATTTACAAATTCTTTTTCATTTCTCAGTCCTTCTTTATTCACAATCAGATTATCTTTTACTACTATGGCATTTTCAAGACTTCCTCCTTTCGCTAAGCCCATTTCTCTTAGTTTTTCTACATCTTCATAAAGACAAAAAGTTCTTGAGTTATAAATGTCAGTTAAATCTGACTCATACACCTTAACAACATTTCTTTGTGTCCCGATAAGTTTATTTTCATACTTGAGTTCAAAATCTATATCCAAACTAATTTTGCTTGGTTCTATTGAAATTGTTTTTTCCCCATCATTAAATTCTATTATTTTTTCAATTTTAATAATCTTTATAGGTACATCACTATTTTTAATTCCCACTTCGTTTATTGCTTCAACGTATATTTTTGCTGAACCATCTAAAATTGGAACTTCTTGATTGTCAATTTCAATTAAAGCGTTATCAATACCCATTCCATATAAAGCACCCATTAAATGTTCTATTGTTGAAACACTTACATTGTTTTCATTTGATATAGTGGTACAAAAAATTGCGCTACTAACATTAAAAAGATTCGGAATGATTATGTTATTGTTTTTAAGATCTATTCTTTTAAAAATTATTCCAGTATTTGGTTCTGCTGGCTTAATGACTAAATTAACATCTAAGCCTGTATGAAGACCAATACCTTTTAAGGTAATATCTTTATTAATAGTTTTTTGATTTAATACTGACACTCGATTGTTATAAATTCAGGAGTTTAAATATGAAAAACAAGAAATGTTACAGAAGAATACTGTTCTATTTAAAAAAATGAAAAAATAGCTCAAAAAGACCTTGTTTTGATAGTTTTTTTGGTACAACACTCACTTCCTGTCTATTTAAACTCGTGCTTAATGTAAAGCCAGCCCTACAAGCATCTTGATTTTTTTCTTCTAAAAGATCAAGATCGTGCGCAATAAAAATATTTTCTTTATTCTGATTATTTAATGTTTTTAAACCTTCACCCATTAAAGCTACTTTAAAAGAATTTTCTGTAATTGAATTTAGCTTAATAGATTGAGCACACATCCTCAAAATCTCCTCAATTCTGGCAAAGATTATTTTTTGCAAAAACTCTAAGGAAAAATCTCTATAGTTTGAAAATATTTCTTGGTTATCAAAATTAATCTTGATATTTTCAGCTTGTGTTAAATCAATTTTTAACATCTTTGAGATATCTTTTGTAATATGATTTCCACCAATTGGCAGAACATTCAAGCATGAGATTTTATTATTAGCATAAATTGTTATTGAGGTTTTATTATAGCCCACATCAACAAATGAGATATTTTCATGGACAAGAAGGTCTTCCTCATAATTTTTAGCTTTAGCATAACTAGCACAAATTATTTGATTAACTGAAATATCAAATTTATGAAAAATATTTTTATAATACTCTATGGTGTTTTCTGGTAAGCAAATAAAAAGAATGTCTATAGCTATAAAATTACATTTTGTATTTAATGGTAAATAATCATAATCAACACTGTTAATCTTATAGTTATTAATTATGATATGTACAATATTTTGGTTTTTATAATATTCTAATATTTGTTGCTTGGCTTCTTGGACTAAGAATTGAATATCGTCCTGTTTTAATTGCACAGCATCAATTTTTTTAGATATCGAAATTCCAATTGATAGCATCTCGGAGCTATCTACCATTAAATTTACATTATCAATATATTCGTTAGTATTTTGCTCTAAAAAAGTAATCATTTTTTGAACCTCTGTACTAATTTCTTTATAATCAAAAAAAAACTTACTTTTAATATGAAATCTTTTTTTTAAGTTAGTCTTGTGGAATGCGCTGGCTCTTAATTTTGAAAAACCACAATCAACATATACTTGATAATTATTGTTACCCATTAATTTACAATTAGATGGCCTTTTACTCTAAGATCAATAATATTTTTACCTTTAAAATTAATATTAGCTATTATTTTATAAGCTCTGTTAAGAGATTCTGACACTTCATTTTCTGGTAATTTAATTAAAATATCATCGATCGTTAAAATGTCCCATCTATTAGATGAAAAAAAGTATATAGTTTTAACTTCATTAAAATTAAATTTTGACAGCTCAATATCATTCTTAAATTCTAAAAATTTTTTTGAATGAAATTCACCAAATATATTGGGTAAGATTTTATCACTTTTTTCACCAGATATAAGTTTGCCGTTAGAACCTACTATCAAATTATTAACATTAGTTATTTTTGCTAAAAATTTAGCTGGTTTAATTACTATTTTTAGTGATGAGGGATAAATCTTTTTAATATTATATTCTTCTATAATGTTGTGTTTATCAATAATCTTTTTAATTTCTTCTTTTCCAATAAAAAATATATTTTGATAAAGAATACTATTCAGGTCATTTTGAATTTCTAAATTCTTAGCCAAAGTTAAACCAAAAACTTTAATATTGTTAATTTTTAATGTGTATCTTTTTTGTTTTTCTAGAAGTTTCCCACTGCTGGTGCTTAATATGAGTAGAAATACCAAATAAATTATTATTTTATTTTTTTTATCTATTGATTGATGCATCTTTTAGAATCCATTCAATTAATTTTATGAAGCTTATACCAGCATAACTTGCAATTTCTGGTACCAGTGAAAGTTTGGTCATACCTGGCTGTGTATTAATTTCTAATAAATAAAATTTTTCCTTATAAAATTTAAAATCAGACCTCGTTACTCCTCTGCATCCAATAACTCTGTGAGCTTTAGAAGTAATATAAGTAATTTTTTTTAAATCTCTTTTATTTAAGTTGACAGGTATTACGTGTTCTGTATTTGCATTTATATTATATTTTGCTTCATAATCATAAAATTTTCTTTTAGGTTTGAGTTCTATTACACCAAGATTTTTATTACCCATTATAGCAACTTGAATTTCTCTACCTGGTATGAATTCTTCTATTAAAATTTCATTATAAGCACTTAATTGACTTAATTTTTTTACTATATTTTTTTTGTTACATATATGGACGTGTACACTAGAGCCCTCATTTATAGGCTTGATAACAACTGGAAAGCCTAACTTTTTTTCAATGGTCTTAATAACGTTAATTTTACTTTCTTGATAATTAAACTTAATATATTTAGGTGTTAGAATATTATTTTTGATAAAAATTTTTTTAGAAATTATTTTATCTATTGCTATCGATGAGGCAATTACTCCAGAGTGTGTATAAGGTATTTTTTGTGTCTCTAAAATAGATTGAATATAACCATCTTCTCCAAATTGTCCGTGTAATGCATTAAATATTATATTTGGCTTAAAAATTTTAATTTTTTTTAATAGAGTGTTGTCTGGTTCACAAATTAGGACTTTATACTTATTTTTTTTTAATTCATTAGCTACTTGCTTCCCTGTCTCCAGGCTTATTAAGCGTTCTTTAGAAATGCCTCCACAAAGAATTAAAATTTTTTTTTTCATTACTATTCTAATATTTTAATTTCTTTTTTTAGTTTAATGCCTGTTTTTTCTTCCACTCTTTCTTTAACAAACTCTATCTATTTATTCATATCATTAAAAGTCGCGTTATTTTTATTTACAAAGAAATTGCAATGTTTATCTGAAATGCTAGCATCTCCAAAAGTTGTCTCCAAAGGTACCGATTCTTTAATTAACTCCCATGCTTTTTTACTCGTTTGGTTAATTGGGTTTTTGAATGTACTGCCACTTGTTTTGATTTTAGTTGGTTGATTTTCATCTTTTTTTTTTTTTAATTCAAAAATTTCTTTTTTAATTAGATTTTTATCTTTTTTCTCTCCTTTAAAAGAAGCACTTAAAAAAATTAAATCCTTTTCTAGATCGTTATTTCTATACTTAAAGGTAACTTGATTTGCTGGAATTGTGATAACTTTTCCCAATCGATCAATTGCCTGAACAGAAATAAGTATGTCCTTAAACTCTCTTTTAAAACAACCAGCATTCATCTTTAGTCCGCCACCAATAGTCCCTGGTATACATGCTAAAAACTCCAGGCCACCTATTTCGTTTTCCACAGCAAAATCAGATAATTTTTTATCCGTACATGCACTACCAGCTACAATAACATCATTAGGTAACAACGAAATATTTGAAAAATTTTTTCCTAGCTTGATGACAATTCCATCAAAGATACTGTCATTTATTAAAGTATTTGATCCAGCACCAAGAATAAAAATTTTTTCTTTATCTCTAAATTTTTTAAGAAATATAACTAAATCAGATAAAGACTCTGGTTTAAAATAAACTTTAGTTTTCCCTCCAATATTAAACCAATTACTTTTTTTTAAATCATAATCAAAATTAATTTGACTATTAATCTCTTTTGAAAATTTTTTTATATCATCAACTGTCATTATAATAACTTTGGTAATTCTTTCATCCAGCTAGAAATAGTACCTGCACCCATGCCAACAACTATTTTTTTTCCATAAATAGTTTGTTTAATGAATTTAGCCAATTGATATTTATCTTTGACTATAAATAATTTGACTTTTGAATTTTTCATTATCTCTCTAGCAAAATCATTATAACTAAATCCTAATTTTATTTTTTCTCCCGCAGTATAAACTGGGCATAAAATTACAGTATCTGCTTTTTTAAATGATAGAGTAAATTCTTTTTTGAGGTCTTTTAATCTAGAAATCCTGTGAGGTTGAAATATACAAATTATTTCATCTTTTTTATAAGCAGATCTTATACCATTTAAAATTTCTTTAATTTCTGTTGGATGGTGAGCATAGTCATCATAAAAGTTTGTTTCTTTATATGTAAATATTTTATTAAATCTTCTTTGAACCCCCTTAAAATCTTTTAAGCCCTTTTTAATAATTTCTTTAGGGATACCAATAGTTGAAGCTACGCTTGCTGCTGCTGTTGCATTTCTGATATTGTGCAGTCCAAGGAGTGGGATTTTAATCTTATTAATAGTTATATTTTTTTTTCCAGGTAAGTTAATTACTAAGTCGTATTCTGAATAATCTTTTGTTAGTTTTATATTTTTAATACGAAATTGAGACTTTGAATTAGTTCCGTATGTATAGTAATTTTTTATCTTAATTTTCTTTAATAATTCAAAGTTATTTTTATCATCAATACAAATAAATGACTTTCCGAAAGATGGTACTTTATTAATAAAATCTATAAATAAATTTTTGAGATCGATCATTGACTTATAATAATCCATATGTTCTCTATCAATATTTGTAACAATCGAATAAGTGGGTGGTATATGTATAAAACTACCATCAGACTCATCTGCTTCCAATATACACCAGTCACTTTTTCCAAGTTTTGCAGAATTATTTAAAGAATTAAGTACACCACCATTTATAATTGTAGGATCTAATTTTGTTTTTGAGAATATTGCAGCTAATAGTGAAGTTGTAGTAGTTTTGCCGTGAGAACCAGTAACAACAATATTCTTTGTCAGTGACACTATATGAGCCAACATTTCGCCTCTTTTATAAATTGGTAATCCTTTTTTTCTTGCTTCAATTAGTTCTGGATTATTTTTTTTAATAGCTGATGAAATAACTAGAATAGTAGCTTTTTTAATGTTTTTTTTTGTATGGTTAATTAAAGTTTGAATTTTATTTTTTTTTAATCGTTCAATATTTTTATTATTTAAAATGTCACTACCTTGGACTTTAAATCCCATTCCCTTCATTATTAGAGATAGGCCACTCATACCAATTCCACCTATGCCCACAAAATGTATTATTTCAGTTTTGGCTAATTCAATTTTCATTAATTGTAGATATTATTTTCTGATTTACATTATTCCATGTGTTTTGATAGCTAAAATTTTTCATGTTCTTTTTTTTATTTAAATACATTTCTTTATTATCAATGATATTAAATAGTTTATTTGTAAGATTGTTATCGTTAATTTCTTTTTGATTTAAAATCCAATTACACCCATGTTGATTATAAAAAAATGCATTTTCGAACTGGTGATTATCTTTTGCAGTGGGCAAAGGTATTGCTAGATGAGGTATATTTAAAAACACCAACTCTGCTAACGTAGACGCACCAGCTCTAGTTAAGCATATATTCACTCTGTTCATCAAAGCTGAAATGTCTTCATCAAAATCAAATAATACATTTTCAATTTTGTTTGCTTGATAAAATAATTTTAAGCTTAAAAAATTTTTTTGGCTTGTTTGTTGATAAACTTTAAATTTATATTTTTTTGATAGTTTAATTATTGAGTTGTGAACTATTGCATCAAATAATTTTGCACCTTGACTTCCTCCTATTATCAATAAATTAACTTCTTTATTAATTGTCTCAATTTTTTTTTTATTATAAAAATCTTTTCTCAGCAAAGTAGGAATGATAGAAATTTTATCTGTAAATTTACTTGGTAAATTTTTAATTTTATTGGAATAACAAAAAATTTTCTCACAGTGTTTAATAAAAAATTTATTTGTTCTACCAAGAACCATATTTGGTTCAAATAAAAATAATTTTATATTAAGAATTCTTGATGCTAGACATAATGGTACAGACATGTATCCACCAGTAGATATAACTATTTTTATTTTACTTTTTTTTATAAAAAATAGAGCTTTCAATAATGAGTAGCAAAATGAAATAAATTGAAAAGGCAATTTAAAAATATTTTTAGATATTCTAGTTACATCTAGAATTTCTATGTTGTATCTATTTCTATCTAAGAATTTAACACCTCTGAGGTCAGTGATCATAAAAATATTAAACTTATCTTGTAGATGTTCGTAGAAAATTGTACCAGGTACAACGTGCCCCCCAGATCCACCAGTACTAATTAAAATTTTTTTTTTCACTTAATTTACTTTTCTTTTTGTTAAATTTAAGATTATACCAGACAAAATTGAAACACCTATAATTGATGATCCTCCATAACTAAGAAATGGCAAAGTCATACCTGTTGTAGGGAATAGCCTAATATTTACACCTAAATGAATTAAGGCCTGTAAAATAATTAAAATTATTGATCCAGCAAGGATTAATTTAACATTCTCATCTGTCTCAATGTATATTTTTTTAAACACAGTGTAGATAAAAAATAAAAATAAAAATAATAAAAATAGGATCGTCACTACTCCAAATTCTTCTGAAATTACTGATACTAAATAATCCGTATGAGCTTCTGGAACTCTATTCTTTAATGTTCCCTCACCAATTCCTTTACCAAAAAAACCTCCACTACTAATTGCATCTATCGCTTTTTCAGATTGAAAATTGTGAGTTCCATTGTTTGGATTAAAGAACGAGAAAATTCGATTTTTTATGTATTCAAATTTAGAAACAAAAAAAACCATATAAAATAGCACTGATAATATAATACTAGAAAAACCTAGTATTACGAGAAGACTCAACCCAGAAATAAAAACTAAAGCAAACCAAGATGAAAAAACTAATAATGTTTGTCCAATATCAGGTTGCATCATTAGTAAAAAAGATATGGGTAAAATTGAAAAGAGACTTAAAAAATACTTAAGATAAATATTTAAATTTTTTTCACTACTTAAGATTAAAGAGATAAAAATTATAGCAAAAGGTTTAACAATTTCTATTGGTTGAAATCTAGGAAGAAAAATAAGATCTAGCCATCTTTTAGATCCCTTGACTTCTGTTCCCAAAATTGGAACTAAAATTAAGAAAAATAATGAAATAAAAAATAAATATATTGAAAATTTAAAAAGATTTTTTTGACTCAGTGAAGAAAAAAAAATCAAAACAAATAAACCGAGACAAATATAAGCTAAATGTTTAAAAAAGAAAAAATAATTATTGGTATCTAATTTATCTGAAGCTATTAATGATGTTGAAACAAGAGAGAAAAATAACCCCAGGCTAAATAAAAATATTATCAGCAAAAATATTTTTTTATCAATATTTTTCCACCATCCATAATAAAACCTATAAATTACATCGCTATAATACATTTATATTTTTTTTAATGAGATTATTAAAAAACTTACCTCGTTCTTCAAAATTTTTAAAACTATCAAAAGAAGCTCCTGCTGGGCTAAAAAGAATAGTTTTATGATTTCTTAATTTATTATTTTTAACATCTTGGATAATTTTTTTTATTAAAGATTTTAAATTAAAGAAAGATTCAATTTGCATTTTATTTTTTAACTCATTTATATAAAATCTTTTATCTTTTCCAAAGATGTAAGCTTTGAAATTTTTACAATACTTTTTGGGTATTGAAAATTTATCATTTTTTTTGAATAATCCTCCAACTATCCAATTTGCATTTGGTAATGATTTTAATAAGCTTTCAGAGGATGAAAAGCTTGTAGCTTTAGAATCGTTGATGATAGTTAATTTTTTGGTCTTATAAATTATTTGTTGTCTATAGTTCAAACCTTTAAATCTTTTTAATGTTATTAATAAAATATTTCTTTTAATTTTAAATAATTTGATAATGTGAAGAATAAAAGTGAGATTCTCTTTATTGCCATGAGTATAAAAATAAGGATTATTAATTTTTTTTATAATCTTAAGATTAACACACTTGTCAACTTTAATTATTTTAGGTAAAAATTTTTGACGTTTTACTTCTCGCCTTATATATAAATTATTTACATTTAATATTGTGTTATCTTTTTTTGTTTGATTTCTTACAAGTTTAAATTTTGCTTTAATATAATTTTTTAGGGTTTTATGTCTTTCTAGATGGTCTGGATAAATATTTAATATTACTGAGATATTAGACCTAAACAATCTACTATAATCCAGCTGATAAGATGATGCTTCAACAATAAAAATTGTACTGCTTG
>Ga0114994_10001708_pt1 | contig 15876 bp, 11 predicted proteins | sample ArcticOcean_MG_C_9_FD_87043 | JGI IMG/M metagenome (GOLD analysis project Ga0114994, IMG submission 87043) | Marine microbial communities from western Arctic Ocean - ArcticOcean_MG_CB2_152 | ecosystem: Environmental > Aquatic > Marine > Oceanic | place: Arctic Ocean: Canada Basin | collected...
TTATTCAGCCGTTTTATTCAAAGTAGAGTATTTCCAACTCGCACGTCAACTGCTGATTCGATGGCATAAACACTCACCTCAAGAGAAAAGGCTATTGTTAGTTTAGGCCTCAAATTTATGTTATAGGCTCGGAACCTGTATCAATAATCATGTATAAAATTTCTAAAAAACTTTTTTGGAAGCCACCGGTGGCTTTAACCAAACAGCCAACTCGGGTGCCATAATATATGCATAATTTGATCGTAAAATCCATATAAGAAAAGCCCACACCCACCTGTATAGCAGAGTGAAACCCGCCAGCCATAGCCACCCCACCGCCACAAATAGGCCGCCACGAATAAACAAAGAGCAATCTGCTGACCAACGACCAGCGTCATAAGAACCATCGCAATAAGATAACCGAAGAACACCCCCGCTTTATCTAATACAGCCTGGTTACTCGCTTGGCCAATGGCTGTTTTCCAGCTTGTGGCGCAGCGCCTTTCTTCAAAAACTCCTTTGGCGTCTTGCAATAGCGCGATGAGTGTAATGGTTGCTCCTAGCCCCGCGATGGCCAATGGAAATTGTCGAGTCCATGAGGACCAGTTTGTTGCTTCAAGACAAGCCCAACTGAATAAGACAAATAATGCCAAAGACAATGGTAATGATATAATTGGACTTTTCTCTGATCCTTCGCCAACAGCTTCAGTATCCGGATTTTTCTTTGCTTTCAAGGCACCCCGCACAGCAAAAACCAAGGTTAAAATAACCATCGCCATTATGATTAAGACGATCGGCCCCTCCAGCCATCCATATCCTTGGTGGGTTCGTAGACTGATTTGAAAAGCATTTTCCAAAATCGGCCCAAGTATCAGAGCAAGAACGAGAGGCGGTCGAGGCCAGCCACCGCGTTTCATGATGAAGCCAATTATTCCCATGAATAAGCAGGTTACCCAATCGCCAATTGAGGCGCCGCCAAGCCAGGCTCCCATGAAAACAAACAAAATCACGCCCGGCACAATCAGATGACCGCGAATGAAAGCAATCTTTGCCACCTGTTTACTCCAGAACATCAGTAAAATCGCGACCAGTACATTCGCAACGATGATCGTCCAAACCATGCTATAGGTGATGTGCAGATTCGATCCGAGCATCTCTGGACCAGGTTTAATGTCCTGAATGACAAGCGCCCCCATAAGGATCGCCGTCCCCAGGCTGCCGGGTATGCCAAACGCAACAGTTGGGATCAGCGCACCACCTTTGGACGCGTTATTAGCAGATTCGGGTGCTATGACGCCCCGAATATCGCCTTTTCCAAACATGGTTTTATCTTTGGCACTCTGGACAGCATGGCCATAGGCAATCCAGTCAACAATTGAAGCACCAAGACCTGGCAAAATACCGATATAGGTACCTATAAAACTACAACGCAGTGTCAACCCCCAATGGCGAAAAGCATCTTTAACGCCATCTAATATACCACCATCATCTGCTTGACCTTTGGGGATTCTCGAAATCGAGACATTTTTTATCGCCAGTTCCATGAGTTCGGGAATGGCAAAAAAACCAAGGACGACCGGAATCATAGGTAATCCATCGATTAAATAATCACTTCCAAACCAATAGCGTGGCACGCCAGTTTCCGAATACCCAATGGTCGCCATCAATAATCCCAAGAGTGCGACGGTTAACCCTTTCAACACCGAACCTCCACTTAGCGACCCAACCATCGAAAGACCTAAAACGCCCAGCATAAATAATTCTGGTGATCCAAAAGCGAGGATAACAGGCAACACCAATGGGAGCGATACTGCTAAAGCCAAGCCGCCAAATACACCGCCAAATGCCGAAACTGTAAAAGCAGCACCAAAGGCCCGAGCAGCTTTACCTTGCTGTGCTAAGGGATATCCATCCAATATTGTTGCTTGCGATGCGGCCGTCCCTGGTATCCCCAGCATCACCGAGGCAATTGTGTCGCTGGATGTTGTCACCGCATACATACCAAGCAGCAGAGCAATTGCTGATACAGGTTCCATTCCAAAGGTAAAGGGCAAAAGGATAACTAAACCAAGGATACCGCCAAGACCGGGCACGGCACCCAACCAAATACCCAGAAGAACACCGAGGACAAGGAACCCGAGGGCAGGCCATTGAAAAACTAAGAGGAAGCCCTCAATGAAACTTTCAAACATTTATAAATCCTTGAGCGAAGTGAATAAGAAATTATGCCACCAAGCCACGACACTCTCTCCCGAACGTCAGTACGCACCGGCCACAACGGACCCCGTTGTAGGAGCCGTTGAACCAGTTAATTTTCTAACTTATTTCTTCTTCTTTGGCATGGCGCCTCGACCAGAGGCAATGTAATCCTTCCAAAATTGAACCATTTTTGGATCGGCGCGGGTCATATCAGAGATCACCTTTCTGGCTGTCGCCACTGACAACGGCCGCATTGAATAGCCTATTACTTTTTTCTGTTCCGCTTTAACTGCCGGATCATTGAGCATCCCAAAAATACCTTTTGAAAGAGCGGCGGCGGCGTCTTTGTTCATATTTGGTGGACCGATATACATAGTCGATACGGTACCATAAAGTTTGAGCACAAAATTGAGAGCATCCCACTTAGGGCCGGATGGCTCCTTGCCGTGTACCTTTTTGTAAAACTCAACAAATGATAGGATCTCAGGAACATTAACTGTTTTAACCCAGCCACCTTTACCGTCACTAAACGGCCAGTGCCACAAGGCTTTGACAATGCCTTTCTTTGCGGCGTTAGGTTCAACAGCGGAGCGCCACCCAACTGTACCAATAGCAGCAAGGTTACCTTCGCCACGTAGTATTGCCGCGCGAAACTTGGCCGCACCACGATATCCTGGAACATAGTTATACTTAACCCCCAACACATCGAGGGTAATACGTCCGTATAGATCGAGGGTCGCCGTTGGCCGAATGGCCGTAAAGGTAAGCTTTTTTGCCTTCATGATATCAGTTGGCTTTTTTAGCCCTCCTGGGACCGCGTCTGTCCGTCCGTACATAAGAAGTTCGGCACCAGCACCCGCGGCCAACCAAGTGAAGTCTTGGTATTTAAAGCGAACGCCCGGTTCGCCGAGCAACTGACCCATCGGTTGGAAATTACCAAACAGGAAAATAGAGCCATCTTTCCGAGCTTTCGCAGCCATAAAATTCTGCGCCTTGAGACTGCCGCCACCAGGCATATTCTTAACAATAATTTTTGGGTTACCTGGTATGTTTTTCCCAAGATGCCTCTGATATAATCTCGCTTGGACGTCTGTCCCACCACCAGCGGGAAAACCTACAAGAATGGTAATCGTCTTACCTTTATAATAGTCTTCCGCAAATACCGCCACGGAAGATACAAGGCCCATAATTAAGGCCGACGAAATAAATAAGAGTTTGAATTTGAAGTTTTTGGTCCACATTTTAATTTTCCTTTGAAAACATAATAAGAATTTAATATTAAGCGATAGAACTACTCAATCAGTCACTCGCTCCCAGTTTAGTGACCTAGGTAGATATTTTATAAAACTTGATAGGCCCATAAGTGCAGTATAAATTCGCTTCCTCACAGGTCAAGACATAGGCATGGATTAAGGGATTTGCACACCATTGGGAATGCTTTGCGTGATAAGAAAAGATATAAGAAGTCCCTCGCTAAAATCTATTTTTTATAATTAATTTAATGATAGTGATATTAAGTCACGAAAAAATTAGCTGGACACAATAAACCAGACTATTTGTAGCGACGCCTCTACAGCGACATTTGTTTTAGTACAGCATTGAACAACGCGCAATCGACCCGACCATACTCATTAGTGACATCAAAATGATTCAAGCCTTCTAAGACGATGGTATCACACAAGTTACCAGCGGCTTGCCAAGCATCAGCATAAGCTTGCCCTTGGCGCTGAAATTCATCTAACTCACCGTCACCCCAACAGATTACGATCTTAGGCCCGGATTGAGGAATATGTTTCAGGGGATTATTATTATCCGCTTCAATTTGACTAAGGTTTAAGTAATCATTTCTTGCACTTAAACGGACAGGTTCGAGATCATATGGACCACTAGCTAAAACTGCACCTTTAATAACATTTTCTGGTAACTCAAAATTTCTTTGCCAGTCATCGGATAGTAAATTCGCAGCTAAATGCGCACCTGAAGATGCCCCTGATATAAAAATTTTATCAGGGCTTCCGTTAAAAGAAGCGGCATTTTTCCAAACCCATTTTACACCGGACCGTATTTGATTAATAATTTCACTAATTGAATAGTCGGGTGTTAAACCAAAGTTCAATGGAATGAAGGTTGCTCCAGCAGCGACAAAATTAGGAGCTGGGTAACGAACATCCTCTTTACCAAGCTGGCGCCATGCACCACCATGAATATGAATATGAATGGGTGAGTTATTATTCATTGCAGGAAATATGTCGAGAAGCTCTACTTTCTCAGGTCCGTATGGGACGTCTAATTCACATTTTAGGGATGCTGATGCCTCTAGCCCTGCCCTAGACCAATACTCCCTGTAAACGGTAATATCAGAAACCAAAGTGGCCTGATTATATTGGGCATTAAGCTCCTCTTGAGTGTAATCTCGATACACGGATAGCCGTTTCATTTAATACTCTTTCCGTAATAAGCAGACTTGTTTAGTAGCCTGCATATTATATTTTGAATAAAAATACATACACCAACACTACCATAATAAAAATGTTGTACTGATTCTCAGCTTGGAACAAGGCTACCCAATAAAATTACTGGAAAATAGTTAAAAGCACAAATATTTATTGGCTTCAACAACTATCGACCAGGGTCACGTTTCATATTCTTTAAAGGCTTTGATTTTATTAATCAGCTAGTGAAAATAGTATTCATTATAATAAAACCTCATAGGATTGAACCAACCTGTATCCCTTACGCAATAAGCAGGTAACAAACTAACTTTTGCGCTTTTCAATGCCTTCCTACTCCGGATCCAACCGCCCCGCCAGCGACTGCGTCACTAGCTGTACCTCCTTGCCATCGGTAACTAGTACTCCCCAACAACAGCACACAGATCGTGCAATGGTTATTATTTAAATATGATTTAAGAGAAAATAGAAAATGGCGATGGATGCAGTCTGTAGCGAACGTGTCTCTGTTAGGCTCCCCCTGTTAACATAAAAAAAATGGGAAATTCTTATCGAGTTATAGATAAAAATCAAAATTCACTCACTAATTCCCTAATGGACTAATATTTTTTCTAAATTTTTTTAAAAAAGAGTATGTATCAAACTAACAAAATAGTTAAATCTATTTAAAAAATAAAGATATAAGAAACATTAAATTAATATGACAATACCTCATCTTTCATTCAGTTTCTCGGTTGCTTTCTCATTTAACGCGCGCCAAATTTTTTCCGGTGTTGCCGGCATATTAATATCATCAATGCCAAGTGCATCGGTAATGGCGCTGATAACCGCTGGAGGGGCACCAACGGTTCCGGTCTCGCCCGCACCTTTGACGCCAAGCGGGTTTGACTTAGTTGGCACAATAAAATTTTCAACGGTAAAATTTGGAAAATCATCTGCTCTTGGCATACAATAATCTTGGAAAGAAGCCGTTAGAAGCTGACCTGTATCTGGATCATAAATCATTTGTTCTAAGAGCGCCTGGCCAACACCTTGTGCCACGCCACCGTGGATTTGCCCATTTAAAAGTAAGGGATTGATAACCGTTCCAACATCATTAACAATAATTAGTTTTGCTAGTTCTATTTTACCTGTGTCCGGGTCAATTTCCACTTCAGCAACCTGACACCCATTTGGGAAGTTACCATTACCAGGATTAAAATTACCAACAGCATCAAGACCCATCCCTAATTGAGGAGGCCAATTAATTGGCATGTAGGACATTCTTGCTACTTCAATAATATTAACAGTTTTATCGGTCCCCAATACTGTGAAATTACCATTATTAAATTCGATATCCAGTTCATTTGCCTCTAGTAAATGACCAGCAATTTTCTTACCTTTTTCAATAATAAAATCAGCGGCAATTTTTAGTGCAGTCCCGCCAACCGTCATAGATCGAGAGCCTATTGTTCCTCGTCCCATGGCTACTTTATCCGAGTCACCCTGCAGCAGATATATCTTCTCGTATGGTACGCCTAAAAATTCAGAGACCATTTGGGAATAAACTGTTTCATGGCCCTGGCCATGTGAATGCGTACCAGCAATGATTGTCACATCTCCACCCGGATCAAAACGGATTTCCATTCTCTCATTGAAAGGAGCTGCTGATTCTAAATATACCGCGATACCACGTCCCCGTAATTTACCACTTATTTGGGACTCTCTCTTTCGAGTTTCAAACCCACTCCAGTTGGAGACATCAATGCATTTATCCATAATCCCTTCAAAATCACCACAATCCAAGATTGGACCCAAGGATGTTTGATAGGGCATTTGATGGGTCTCTACCAAGTTACGGCGGCGAATTTCAATTGGATCGATGGAAAGTTGGCGCGACGCAATATCGAGCATTCGCTCCAACACATACGCCGCTTCGGGTCGACCCGCACCTCTGTACGGCGCCGTTGATCCCATATTGCTAAACAAACTGCGCGTCGTAACATTAATAGAAGGGATTGCATAAACGCCGGATAATAATTCGCTAAAATCCATGGGTGAAACACCAGCACCCGGATTAAGATAAGCGCCAATATTATAATCTGCGGATACGCGGAGGCTCGTTATTTTTCCGGCTTCATCAAATGACATCTCACAATCGGCAAGGACGTCCCGCCCTTGAGAATCACTCATAAAAGATTCAAGCCGTTCACCAATCCATTTTACTGGGCGCCCTGTGACCTTGGCACCCCAAAGGACCAAAACATCTTCACTATAAAAGACCCCTTTCATGCCAAATCCGCCACCTACATCAGGTGATATAACCCGAAGCTTTGTTTCAGAGATTTTCAAAATTCCGCTGGCTATATCCTGTCGCGCTCGATTGGGAGCCTGATTACTCGCAAAAAGCGTATATTTTTCTGTCCCTTGATCATAAATACCGATTGAGGCCCGAGGCTCCATTGAGTTGGTAGTAACCCGATTATTGGTGATAGCTGCTCTAATGACGTGCGCCGAATTTTTTAAAATGTGTTCAACTTTAGAAGAATTCCCAATTTTGAAGGTGAAAGCTACATTACTGTCGGTTCCCTCCCAAACTAAAGGGACTTCTCCGGTAATTGCCTGAACTGTACTTGAAACCGCAGGTAAGGGTTCATAGTCGATTTCAATTAATTCTGCTGCGTCTTTTGCCAAATTGAGTGATTCAGCAATTATGAAAACGACAGGAGCACCAACACATTTTGCACTGCCTGTTACAAGGGCTCCAAACGGGTGTTGAACTCCCTCACGCCCATCCATCAAACCCGGAAACATCGTAGCACAAGTAATATTGCCCAAACCAGCAGCAATGTAATCTTCACCGGTGAGAATTGCTAAAACACCTGAAAGTTTTTTTGCCGTTCTTGTGTTAATTGAATTGATACGTGCATTCGCATGAGGAGACCGCAACACGTATCCAAAAGCCTCATTTGGAATTTCAACATCACCCACATAACAACCGCGCCCCATTAAAAACTTTGGGTCTTCCTTTCGTGTAACAGACTGACCTATACCATACTTCATTTTCAAAAACTTTGTGTTACTGCCTATGTAAACTTGAACAAATATTATTTATTCAAGCGGAAGCTTGAACAGTTTTATAGCGTTGGTCCGTCCTATTGTCAGACGGTCGGCTTCAGAGATATCGGATTTGTCGAACCATTCGCTACCGTCTTTCATAGACTCGAAAGGATAGTCAACCGAGAATAAGACCCTTTCGACACCAACCTCGTTAATCGTTAGGTGAAATGGTGGATCATAGAATTGGCCACTAGTGGTTACGTGAACATTATTACGCATATAATGCCGCATAGACTTTTTTGCTGGCAACCCTTGTGGATCGACTTCTAAGCGGCGATCTAATCGCCAAAGATCAAATGGAATTCTTTCACCTAGATGGCCGAGGATGAGTTGCATATTTGGGAACTCATCAAACAGCCCTGAACACATTAGGCGCAACGCGTGAACAGAGGTCTCCATCGCAAACGCCCAGGCAGCGTAGGTTAGCCATGGATGGCCTTGATACATAGGCATTTGATCAGTTAGTGGATTTCTGGGATGAAGATAAAAAGGCACATTGAGTTCGTCCACAACCGCCCAGAACGATCTGTACCTAGGAATATCATAATAGATTTGAGTATTGGGGTCATCTTTTTGACTAAAGCCGTTTACGTTGGCACCTACAAATCCCAATTCTTTTACACAGCGCTCCAGTTCTTTAATCGCTGCGTCAGGATCTTGCATAGGCAGCGCCGCCAAACCGGCAAACCGCTCCGGATGCTTGGATACTCTGTCCGCGAGAATATCATTGGACCTCTGAGACAAATCCACAGCAGCGGCTACATTAGTTATTTCTTGCACTGCCGGGGCGTTTAATGACTGGACAGCAAACTCAATGCCATACTCATCCATCTCATTTAATCGATTTATTTCAAAATCAACCAAGTTAGATTTTAATTCTGCTGGAGCTCGGGGGTTTTGAGTTTCCTCGAGAGCAAAATGTTCTTCGAGTGCAATTTTACCTTGAATGGGAATACTCCTCTCTAAAGTTATAGCAAACTACTACCGGACAAATCATGCAAAGCAATTTCAGTCATTAATACATTGTGATCAGACAAAATGACGGCTACCTGATTTATTTATAATATAAAGCAAGGTAAAATTAGTCACCCATATCAACAATCGCAATAACCGGGCCTCCGCCTTTTGGGCCTTGGTGCATAGCATCTACTGAAACAAACACTGCTGAGTCACCGATTGCAGCCGCCGCAACGCCGCCTACGGCTGCTTTTGAATGGCGATGATGATGTACATCTGAATCATCTAACATAATCTGGCGGCGACCTCTAAGGCGCGCTTCAGGATCTGCTTCACATTTCATAAAACAGTTAACGACCTTGCCATTTAGGTCTTCTGCGCGAGCACGTTTTGGAAGATCAAGCCCAGCGTTACGGATCGCGTCATATATGCCATCAATATGCAGGGCATCTTCCATCACCGCATGGCCAATTCTGTATCTACCACCTGCGCCCTTGCGATTACCGAATAATACGATCTGGGCCTGATCTAATTCCACGCCTGAAGAACAGGATGCAACAGCGGAGTACAGATTAAGGCTTCGACAGATATCATCATCCGTTGGCATCTCGATTTCGCCCAAAGCAACGCCGATACCAAGCGCGGTTGTCCCATTTGAAACACCCATGGAATCATGAACTTCACAGGCGACAGACTGGTCTCTAGTATGAGCATCTTGAACCGTCTCAACCGTTAGAAGAGGCGTCTTTGTTTGGACATAGTGAACGTCTTTTGGATCTTCGATGCCTGCATCGGCCATTGCGGCCCGTACGGCGTCAGCAACCTTTTCAACCATGGCAATACGGCCAATATCTTCTGGGAATAATTCGGAACTCATTGCAGTCCCCATCACCAAGCGGTCCTCATCATCGGGTCCCGTCTCATCATTGCGTGCAAAAGCGACAGCATGAGGCGTAATGACGCCATCACAACCACCCGACCAAACCATTGGAATTTTCTTAATCTCAGCCTCATTGCGAGTGCCGTGATTAACAAGGACCCGGCGATAAGCCTCATCAGATAGGATGCGCGTAAAATCGTTAACACCCCCGTTACCTTCGGTTTTTCCGATAACAGCTACGATCTCATCTGCGGACACATCACCTGACGTTACCCATTCATCCAATCCCGATGCGTCGCTAACGCTTTTTATTTCGATTTTCCTTACGTCGATTGCCATTTAACATTCCTCATATGATTTTTTCGTTACTAGATATTGTTGGATCTAAGTTCCAGTTCTAATGTTGTCTCAAGATCTAACATGATTTTCCATTAGTAAATCATGATCGCCGTATCAGAATTTCCTATAGCGTGGGGTCTAGAAATAAAACAATAGTATTTAGGAAGCGTAAAACTGTGTCCCACCGTCGCCAGTTAAAGCTCCAGCAATGTTTTTAGGATCAGTAATGATACCGCGTTTTCCACCGTTCTTTAAAAATTCTAATATTGCATCCACCTTGGGGCCCATACTTCCAGCATCGAACTGATCTTCACCTTGAAGTTTCTCTGCTTCTTCTATACTCAAATAATTCAACCATTGTTGATCAGGTCTCCCGAAATTTATAGCAACTTTAGGTACTCCTGTTGCCAACAACAAAACGTCCGCCTTTAAATCCGAAGCCAATAAACTCGATGTCAGGTCTTTATCTATTACCGCCTCAACACCTTCGAGTTTTCCATTTCCACTTCGACTAACGGGGATGCCCCCACCACCACAGGCAATTACGGTATATTCACGATCGATTAAGTCTAAAATTTGATTTAACTCAACTATTTCCAGTGGTCTTGGAGAGGCAACAACGCGGCGCCAACCTTTGCCAGGATCTTCCTTAACCGACCAGCCAAATTTTCGCACCCGGTCCTTTGCCGTTTCTTCATTAAAGAAAGGGCCAATTGGCTTGATTGGATTTCTAAATGCTTCGTCCCCTGGATCAACTAATACGCGCGTGATAACAGCAACCGAGCTTTTGTTAATACTGCGAACGTAATATTCGTTATCAAATGCACGCCCAAACATATACCCAACCGCTCCTTGAATATCGGCTACGGCATAATCGATCGGAATGGTTATAACATCCGGGGCCGCAATTTCAGAACGTTCTAAGACAAACCCTACTTGGGGCCCGTTGCCATGTGTCAGGACTATATTCCAACCTTCCTCACCAGCATCAACAATATTTCGAACGGTTTCCTCCACTGCTTCATATTGGTGGGCAATACTTTGACGGTCCGCACTAGTGATGAGTGAGTTTCCGCCAACACCTATAACTACGCTACCCGTGCCGTTCGAGTTCATGAATTTAGTCCTAAGCCGATGAGATTACAGATTGATGGAGTGATGCAATTGTTTGAACAAACACATCGAGTGGCGCAGAAGTAATACCAGCCCCAATCTGCCCAACACCGGCTTCTTTATGGGCAATACCCGTATTCACTACGGGCAAAATACTCGTATCGACGACTTTACGGACATCTATACCAGCTGCGGTTGGAGCAAAATCCAATGCTGGCAAGGTAAATTGGCTATTAGTGCCAATTGTAATATTCCGCATGTAGCGGCTTTGCACCAAAGCATCTGCTGGTGAACCACCAACAAATTGGGTGATCGCCGGTGAGGCGGCCATCGCAAACCCACCAAGACCAGCAGTTTCTGTAATCGCGCTATCACCCAAATCAGCTGCAGCGTCATCGATACTGTATCCAGGAAAATACAGTCCATCAACGACGGGTGCCGGAGTGGTAAACCACTGATCTGATAGGCCACTCACCCGGATACCGAATTTAACCCCATTACGAGCCATCGCCGTTACCATTGAACTGTTTGGCACCCCATGAGCTGCATCAAGCATTACCTTGCAACTTGGCATGGAGAGATTTAGGAAAAAATGGTCATTGCCAGCAATAAATGAAACCATTTGTTTAATCTCATTTTGTACCGCATCTGAATCCAGTGCACCAACAACTAATTTTTTAATTAAAAGAGATGAACCAGCAGCATTTCGATTGTGGACTTCATCTCCCATATGCAGTGCTTGACCAATCAAAGGTTTTAATTCGATTGGTCCGGTTTTCTGGATGGCCGAATTTAACGTAGGCGCTAGACTTTTCTCCATCCATTTAAGACGCTCAATAACTTCTGGACTGTTGGCACCAAACCGCAGAACCTTGCCCAGCCCTTCATTTAACGTCGTAAAGCCTTGGTTCCCATGCTCGGTATTATTAACAATCCAAACTGGCATGGATGGGCTAATAATTCCTGCCATTGGTCCGACAGCGTTGTGGTGGTGGCAGGGATCAAATCTAATTTCTCCATCAACTGCCATTTTTTCGGCATCGACAAGGTTCTCAGCCCACCCTTCGTAAATTACCGCGCCTAGGATAGCTCCTCGCATTGGCCCACACATATCGTTCCAATCGACAGGTGCGCCCGCGTGAAGGATAATTTTACCATCCATATCCGGAAGGTCTTCGCGTGCCACACCAACCCCTACCAAGACAGGATTTGCGGCAAGGTACCTAGCAAAGGCTTCATGATTGGCAGCTTCTATTCTTTCATGGTTTACGAGATCTGCTAGCTTAGAACCTATTTCGCGATCACCACCCGCAGGAGGCTGCCAATCTACATGCGTAGATGAACCGCCAGATTCTTGTATATTTTCGGAGAAGGCGCGAAGACCAATATTTGATATATTTAATTCTTTATTATGCAATTTAGGCATTAGTTAGAACCTCTTACAGCTAATTTCTTTGGCTGGATTGGGTAACAATTAAGGATGCTGCCAATCGGGCAGCGTTGGTGTTGCTTTCAGCCAAATGAACTCCTCCGGATTTAAGTGTTTCAATCTGCTTGGTAAAATTTTGTGGATCAAGATCTGTGCCGCATACAAATCCAACAAAATAAATCTGTCGCTTTTCTTTAGCCGCAATATTCCGAGCTCCTTCGATAGAGATCAAAATTTCAGCCGCAGGATTAGCATGGGAGCCATAACCAATAACCACGTCAAATAGAATAACTGCAGTTTCAGGATCAGCAGCTTCCTGTAGAATCCGTTCATGGCGAGTTCGATGATCAATCATCGGGTGAGGGCGGCCTTGGGTAAATTCATCGTCTCCTAAGTCTATGATGGTGTGCTCTTGGCTCGTCCAAGAATCTTTTAATTGAAAGGCTTTTTCGACAGGTGTACTCGACCAAACAGGTCCTAGAAAATCTCTCAAAATGAATTGGGCTTCATAGCAAAATGTTCCACCACTATAAACACCGCGAACATATTTTTGGTTTTTATTTTGATTGAAAGTTTCGTTAACAGAACCAATCTTGAAGTTCATTCTGTTAGGGGCATTGCCATTATTAACTTTCGCGTAAGCAAGTTCCGCAGCATCATCCAACGTACGCGCAAACTGAACGATGTTATCATTTTTTTTATATTCATAACCTAAGAAACATGCAATCACGGGTTTAGTTCCAGCCTGTGCAAAGCCCAAAATTTTCTCGGCAACTTCGTCACTTGGTGGTTTAGAAACAATAACTATAACCTCCGTTTTGTCATCTTCGAAAAGGGCCTCAAGTCCTTGGATCATGGAAATACCACCAACTTCGGCATTTAAATCTCGTCCGCCAGTCCCAATCGCCTGAGAGATGCCTGTTCCCCATTGTGACAATAAAGATGAAACTTGTTGAAGACCTGTTCCCGATGCCGCGACAATGCCGACCGGACCATCTGCAACAACATTGGCAAAGCCCAACGGCAAGCCGTTAATAATAGCAGTGCCACAGTCTGGCCCCATAACCAACAAGTCTTTGGCTAGGCCTATAGTTTTTATGTCGACTTCCTCTTCAACCGAGACATTGTCACTGAAAAGCATGACATGGAGACCTAGATTGAGGGCCTTCTTTGCTTCCGCAGCGGCGTAGTCACCTGGACACGATATCAATGCTAAATTTAATTCAGGGTCTCGCTCCACCGACATTGCTATACTTTTTGCTTCAAGCTCGATAGTTGCATAGCTATCGCCATTGGATCCTACATTTTCCATTTGCATTTCAGCTTGCGCAAATGCAGCAGCAGCAGCAGTCTCGTCTTGAGCAATAACTGCAATCAATAAATTATTAGGTTGTGCTTCAATGAAGTCATCAACCAAATCTACAGCTCGAGCAAGCTCGAGATTGGCCTCAGTCGCCATGATTGCAGTTGCCTGAAAAATGCCCGGCAGCATTTCCAGATCAGCGGCGACTCTCATGAGTGCCACAGAGTCACTGTAGTGATTTTTACGGATCCTATGCTTTTTTAACATCTATATTATCGTTCCAAAATAACTGCCTTTTTTTATTCTTGATTTGAAAATAACGAAAGTAGCCTCAGATGTAAACTTATGGAAAATCAATATGCATTTTGGAAAACCCGAATATCTAGCCGTCGCGACACATTCAAATATAAAATTAACTTAAAAATATAATTAAAACAGCGTCTTATAAGAATTTAAAATTAAAACTCATATTTAAATTAAATTTAGGAATTTAATCTATACAATTAAAATTTGTTAGCAGATACATTATATATATACTACGTCCTACCTAATTCTTGACGTAATCTACTGATACTATTGCGATAATATCTGTATTTATTTTTCTGATAGGCCTATACGCAAATACCATTGGCTCCTCGGAGTACCAACTTCTAGGATTTTTTCCGAGTAAATGAAAATAAATTTCGTTATGGGAGTAATCCCTACTTTCTAATTTATCCTAGAATATAAGGTTTTAAGATAAATTCAGCACATAAAATCTGGTTTGGAGACCCCTATTGAAGTATTTCAAAGCAGAAACGTATGGCCTACGCGTGAAAAATGCAGCTTTCACGGGTAAGGTTCATAGTGTTTTTGCAGGTGCTTGTAATATTCAGACTTGTGAAGGCGAATTAGTAACGTTACTCAATCAGACAAAACCTGATCAACCCGGTGGCATTCGAATAACCCTACCTAAGGATTTTATTTTTTCAGATTGGATCACATCAGCGGACCGTGTTTTTTGTCAGCACGGTTACCTTAAAATCGAACAGCCTAATTTTCTCGTTGATATGCGTCGAGCAGCTTTGTGGGAAGGTTATTTACAAATACATTTAGTCGATGACAGCGAGGCTCGGCTAATTCGGCGATGGGAAGCCTCGGCACATCTGTATTTGACCTTGGTTGGGATAAACGGGAGTGGCTCGGAGGAGCACAACTCGAATATATCGTCGGCGTATTTTTTTCCAAAATTATATGCCCTAACATTAAGGTTAACCAAGGCCACGAACGTGAATGACTGGCAAGCAATACGTGCAACAATTTGCTCCCTCATTGGATTTGGGCCTGGCTTAACCCCCTGGGGAGATGATTTTTTATGTGGATTTATGGCTGGGTTAGAATCACTTAGTCATAATATTAATCAGGAAAATATTCTTACCCGCTTCCGGCATATTTTACGCAAAAATTTGACTGCTACGGGGGACATCAGCAGATCTATGCTTAGTGATGTTCTAAACGGGCAACACGGCAGACCAACAACAGATACTTGCCAGGCTCTATTCAGTTCAACATCGAACCTAGATCTGTCTAATGAAGTTAACAAATTAATTGCAACAGGCGACACATCCGGTGCAGCTACTTGCCTTGGAATTCTATCGGGAAGCGCTGCGGCAATCAAACATGGGGTGCTTTACAAAAAAAACTATAAGCAGTTAATGTCCGCTCTAACAAAAAGATTTCCCGATCCTAATTTGGGAATGGCACCATGAATATAATTCAAAGTGGTTTCTTAACCAGCATCCCAGTTATCGTTTCCAATCGTGTGTTGGCCGGTCCTCACTCCATTCAGATATTCGGGAGCTTAGGTGTAGGTATTATTAAAATTGGGAGATTTATTAGAGGTGGCTATACGCGAAGAATGGCACCACACTATTTGCAAAGCTTCGATGGCCATACCACGACCGAAAGTGCCTATTCGCTGGATGCCGTCCAAAACGAAATAGCGGTAGCAATTCATCCCGCCTCACCTGAATGTTAGGCAGTTGTTAGATATCTGACCGGTAAAGCTAACGTTATTGTTGAACATTTTCTATAACGCGTGATCTTAAAATACGAAGGAATAATAATTATATCTCAAAAAGTAAATAAA
>Ga0114994_10001709_pt1 | contig 15874 bp, 17 predicted proteins | sample ArcticOcean_MG_C_9_FD_87043 | JGI IMG/M metagenome (GOLD analysis project Ga0114994, IMG submission 87043) | Marine microbial communities from western Arctic Ocean - ArcticOcean_MG_CB2_152 | ecosystem: Environmental > Aquatic > Marine > Oceanic | place: Arctic Ocean: Canada Basin | collected...
AAGCTTTTGGGCGGAGTCACCATCGCTGCCGGTGGAGTCCTCCCCAACATCCACGCCGTTCTCCTCCCCAAGAAGGGAAAGAAGGAGTAGGAAACTTCTCGCCTGATGTGAAGCTGGTAGTTTCTTGTTGACTATTCAACATGAGACTATCTATGGAACTGACAGCAACAAACAAAAAATTGACACGCTAACGTGTACAAAAACCCAAAAACAAAAAAACAAACTCGGGTATTAAAATACCCACCCCCTTCCCAAGTAATATATTGTTGTTGTTATAAAAAACATATTTTCTCTACTCTTCTACTTTTTATATCCCCCCTCTAAATTCCTGCGAATACACTCACTCTCCATGTGAAAAAGTTTATCCTGACTTCGGACTTTACCCTCGCACAATGGGCAATCAACGAACCTCAATTCGCACAGCTCGTTTTGGTGGTGCTCCCTCTTTTCGCGGAACACGGTGCTCCCGCAGCCAACCTTGCAGTAAACTATACTCCTCCTGCAATCAAATTGTTCGTGTTTCTGCATGTCACAAAGCGGAAGCTCCTTGTAGCAGCCGCTGTTGCTGCAGACGACGCGCATCTGCTTGCAAAACGCATCGCGATGCCGAATCATGTTGTTTGTCTCGACCATTTCTCCGCAACTACCGCACGGTTTCATTCTCATGGTGCACTCGTACTTGTTGTGCAGCTCAAGTCCAGCAAAAGTCACCTCCTCGGCGCAGTTCTCGCACATCACCAACCTTTTTTTACATACGGTTACGTGCTTCGCAATGTCGACGCTTCGCAGCTTCAGCCCACACCGTAGCGGACACTCGTGGTTGAAGGTGTGGTCGCACTCGTACTTGATGTGCTTCGGCATCAACCTTGCCGCTCCAGTCCAATTGCACCCAAAGTTCTTGTTCACGCAGCTGACCGGTGCCTCCTCGCACTTAAGCTGGTGGTCCAGCAGGTGCTGCGCTTTCCAGGCCACATTGCAGTACGTGCAAACGATCATCCTCTCCGGGCAGTGTTCTTTCTCGTGGGTTTCCCTGTCCTTGGCCCAATTGTCTGCCCGCATCTCTTCATGCATCGCACCCTCCGCATATCGCAGACGTTCCTCTTGTGCACGGCCATTTTACTGTACACGACGCTCTCCCCGCAGTCATTTGGGCAAGCAACCTCTCTCCTCTTGCACAGGTTGGCCTTGTGGTACTCCATCTTGTCCATTCTGCGCCGAGCGAGGCGAGGCGCATTAAAATGAAGGATGAGCGAACCCAGCGAGTCAACCAAATTGGGTGGGTAAGTTTAGCAGTGGATGTTTTTTTAGCCATTTCGCACTTCATCGCTTCGAGTCTCCACAAGGCTCGCTCGCTTCGCTCGCTCACCTTATTCCGTCCTTGCACCAAACGCAGGTTTCCAACCTTTTCGGACAAATGCTCTTCATGTGCTCTCCCATTTCCCTGCTCAGCAACGGCACGTTGCACAGGTAGCAGGCCGTTGGGCGCATCAAGCAGTCCTTCTCCTCGTGAGTTTTCTTCTCCCTCGCCTGCAAATCGTCCTTGTCGCAGTAAATGCAATCCACCTTCCTGTACCCGCACTTCTTCTCGTGCTTTGTCAGTTCAGTCTGTATCATCAGCTCCCCGCATCCCCAGCAGCACGGCAGCCGGGCATCGGCCTCTCCCGTTGCGGCCTTCACCACGCCCTTGTCGCCGCCCTTCTCCTTGGCAAGAATGCTCAAAACTGCGCCGAGTGAAGAAGGTGCGAAGGGGTTAGTGTTGTAGCGGCTCGCATAATTTTTTGTCGTACACTAGTTGTGACTAGCCTCGTATCGCTTGCTGCTCGCTTCGCTCGCAAGCTCGCAGGCTCCTCTTCCTCATCCCCCCCCCCCCTCCCGCTCCGCTCCGCTCCGCTCGCTCACCTTCGTTGAAATTCCTCTCCTTGGCCCAGTCGCTTGCGGTCTTCTGGTCGTCGTCGACCATGTCCATGTCCGCCCCTCTTTCGAGCAAAATTTTGCACACGTTTGCTTTGCCGTTCATTGCTGCGTAAATCAACGCCGTCTTGCCGCTCCTGACCTTGTTGTTCACCTTGACCCCGCGATCCAACAAATCCTCAACAGCGTTCATCCTTGCGTGGTAAGCCGCGAAGCTCAACGCTGTGTGTCCTATGCTCGTCTCGTAGTCGATCATCGGCCTTTTTGTCATTCTGTCCAGCAGGTAGCTCACTGCCGACACTTGCTTCCCCTCGTCGTTGACGCACCAAACGTGATTCACGGCGTGGATATCCTCCATGGCCGCCCGCAACAACGGCGTAACTCCGCTGTCAGTTTGGTGGTCAATGGCACATCCCTTGTTCGCACAGTTCAGCATGGCTGGGAAGTCAGCATTCTGGATGGCAGCGGTCATCTTCGCTCCCCACTCCTTCTTGATCGCTCGCTCGTGCCTGATCCCTCTCCGCTTCAGCATCTCGGAGCGACCCTCCTCAACAACGAGGTTAATGTGATTCCACTGATCCTCCGCCACTTCAACGCCAATAACGTAGCGATCCAGCTGACCTCCGGGCTTCTGCCATCCGACCCCGTGCGCCCAAACCGCGTGCTGGAATCTCTCCTTGGCCATCTTGGCGCAATCCACAATGTTGAGAGTTTCCTTCAGCTCCTCCTTCCCCGCAGGATCTCCCATGATTGGAGAAATTCCAGTCGGATAAATTCTGGATATTGATGCGTGGAACATTGGCACTTTTTTCTTCTCGAAAGATTCCGCCACGGCGAACTTGCCGTTGTAAAACGCCTCAGTGAGGGGCATCCGAATGTGTTCGCGGATCTTGGTCATCTGGTCGTTCATAGCCTGCAGCCCGAAGGTGAATGCAATTTCCCTGTTCCTGTACTCTCTGGCTAATTCCCTGCACCACGCGTCGCGAGTCACTCTCCACCGGTGGTGCCGAAACACAAACTGCAAAATTGGGTTAATTGTTGGAAGCTCCACTCCGCACTCAACTCAACAGTCCACTCACCTGAATCGTCTTCGCACACAGGTGGTTGTAATCGTCTCCGAAACCCGGGTAGGCCCCGTGGTCGATCAGGTAATCAACGATCTCAGTGTTTCCACACGCGCAAGCCCAACTCAAGATGCTGTGACCGCTCGGAGTCACAATATTCAACAAGTTGGCCACCAGAAGGTGCTTTTCCCCGCCGTCGATTCTCCTCTCGGCCCACCTCACCCGCTTGTCTGCATCAACCAGGTCTTGCTCCAGCAACTGTAGTCGGAAGGCGGAGATGCTTCGCTGCACCCTCTCTCGCTTCAACAGCACCAACTTTCCATCAAAATCTTCGCGAAACATGATCTCGCTGTGCTTCGTGTCTTCCAAAAACTGGGCGGATGTCGAATACTGGGTGATTGCCTTCACCCACTTTGCCAACGCAGCGACTAGGGCGAATCCGCCCTCGAAGTCCTCCTCGGTCTTTTTGTTTTCGTCGTTTTCCTCCAGAACCTCAGCCTCCCGACCGTCCACCTCCAGATTTAAAAAGAGTTTGTACTTCATGTCGTAGTCGAGCCATCCTTGCATGCAATTTCCTTGGCAATGACGTCGAGGGAGCCGGGGGGTGGCTTCGACTTTGTGTAGTACCGAAGCTGGTGCGACAAATTTCGAGACTGCGCCAAGCGAAGAAGGTGCGAAGGGGTTAGTCGTGGCTCGTATTCTCTTCTGTGCACTAGTTGTGACTAGCTCGCTCGCTCACCTTCAGCATGTTTACCGCTGCGTCCCAGTACGCGTGCAGATCAGCAAGCACCGCGGGGGGTGTTTTCTTTTTTCCGTTCGCTCCAATTTCGATTGCGGAGCCGCCGCCCCCCCCCGTGTCGTGGCGACCCCGGCGACGCGCCATTATTTCCTCGTCCTCAGAATTTTTGCCATCCGCCGCCGACTTCTTCTTCTTATTCGCTGGGTGGATGTTCCTCAGCACGCACACCGCCTTGATGACTCGCATAATCTCCTCCGGGCAATTCTTCTTCAGCGCAATCAACTCGTTCACCTCGGCGCTGCCGCAGCTGTTGATCGCAATGATGGAGTTGGAAAACCCGCCCTGTAGTCTTTCGGCCACCTTCTTCCCTTGGTCCAGCAGCACGTCTGCCGTCGTCTCTAAATCGGCAACAACCACCTCTTTCTTTTCCAACGCTGTGTGTAAGTCGTCGTCCTGCGGCCGCATATTCGCAATGTCTGCCTCCAAATCCTGAGCCGAGCGAAGCAAGGCGCATTTTTAATGGAGCAGGGGGGAAGCGAGTGAGCCACACGAATGTAATTGAGTGGGATAAGGGGTTAGTTCTGCAGTGGCTCGCATGCTCGTCTTCCAAAAGGCTTGCTCGCTTCGCTCACTCACCTTCACCTCCGCGCTGTACACAACCAATTCCTCCTTACTTTTGACAATCTCAATTTCGAGCGTCCGGCTGTGGTTCAGCCGGTAGTGCTCTCCCTCGCCCACCGTTTCCTTCACGAACGCAACGTTCCCCTGCGCAATTGCGATGAACATTTGTTGAATGTCCTTTTCAATTTTGTAGGCTCGTTTCAGAGAATCGAGAGCTTTCTCGCACTTCAAATTGGTGGCCCAGTCGAGCGCAGTCTTCCTGTAGAACTTCGTTTTGTAGTCAATCTGCGCCCGATGCTTGACGAGGAACTTACACGCGTCGCTGTGGTCGTTCTTCGCCGCCTCGCTCAAGGCAGTTTTACCCCTCTTCGTCTCGTAGTTTACAAAGTCGGAGATGAAGAACCCGTCGGCCATCGCCCGCCCGATCAGCAATGCGAGCATGTCCACGTTGCCCATTGAAGCCGCCTTGGTCAGTGGCGTGTCCCCGAATGGCGTCTCGAAGTCCAGCCCGCGGTTTTCCGTTTGTTCGAGGAAATAGTTGACGAGCTTTGTCTCCTTCGCCTGGACGGCCCACATCAGTGCGTTGGATTGGTGATTTTCGCACGAGACGAGCTGTCTCTTGTTGTCCAGGTCTTGCGTGAACCAGCATCGGACCTGGCGAAGGCAGACCTCGCTCTTTGACCCGCAGGATACTCTTCGAAAGCGGCAAACGAGCCGATGATCAGCAAGCTGAGGAGTGTGTGGGTGAGTGAGTGAGTGAGTGAGTGAGTGGTTGGGTTAGTGGTTTGTGGTTAGTGAGTTTGTGGGTTTGTGGGGGGGGTTTTAGGTGGCCAAATAAGTCCCCGCGCCCCCGGATAATACACTCCGCTCACTCACCTCCTCTTCTCGCACCACCTCGGGACAGTGGTTTTCACATTCGACGATGCGCTTGCCGCACATACTCGTCATGTGAATGAATTGCTCCGCGAACGAAACCTGGGCGCCACAGCCAAGTGGGCAGAGAAGAAGCTTCCCGTTGATCAAATGGCGCTTGCTGCAGGCAGATTTTTGGTGAGCAGGCATGTCCATGACCCGCATCTTTTCCCCGCAGCCCAAGCTGCAGTAGCGGGTTACTGCGTTGCACTCTAATATGCGATGGTCGGATTGAGTTTCTGCTACGATGACGGTGCCGCACTCGCACGTGATGTTTCGTTTTTTACATCTGTTGGCGACGTGATCCTTCATGTCCTTAGCAACGACAGTGTCGTCGCACAGCTTGCAGGGAATGTTCCTCATGCTGCACTCCTGGTCTCGAAGGTTGCCGGAAAGATGATCGTCGAGCTCGTCGGCGAACAACGAGTCGTCCCCGCAGTTTTCGCAGATGACGAGTCGCTTGGGACACTGCGCCGAGCGAAGAAGGTGCCAAACGAGTTGAGTGGGATGGTTTAGTAGTTGATGTAGCCATTGTGTCTGTGGCCATTTCGCGGGATTCATCGCGAGTATGCTCGTCTTCGTCAAGGCTCGCTCGCTTCGCTCGCTAACCTCCTCCTTCGTGTGGACCTCGAACTTGCCGACTTGGAGCTCGGCGCCGCAGCCCTGGGGACACCTCTTTGTGGCGAGCGGGCAGTCCGTCTTCATGTGGTTCTCCAGCTCGGGGAGGGGGAGGTCTTGCCCGCAGCTGCGCCGAGCGAAGCGAGGCGCATTTTTAATGAAGCAAGAGCAAAACGAGTGAAGTGGGTTATTTTAGTATTGATGTAGCCATAATGTCTGTAGCAATTTCGCGGGATTCATCGCGAGTATGCTCGTCTTCATCAAGGCTCGCTCGCTTCGCTCGCTCACCTTCCGCACATGACGACCCGCTGCGGACAGTCACTCTCCTGGTGCTCGAACACTTCTTCGGCGAACAAGTTCAATCTGCAGCCTAGCTGGCACTCTAGCTCACGTTTTGGGCACTGGCTCTCTTCGTGTGTGGCCCTACCACGCTGCGCCGAGCGAAGCGATGCGAGGCGCATTTTGAATGAAGCATGAGCAAACCAAGCGAGCCAAACGAATTGAGTGGGTTAGTTTAGCAGTGGATGTAGCCGTCTGCAGCCATTTCGCGGGATTCATCGCGAGTATGTTCGTCTTCCTCAAGGCTCGCTCGCTTCGCTCACTCACCTCGAAAATCTTTTGGCCGCAGCCAAGTTTGCACATGACCGCCCGGTGGCTGCACTGTTCCAGCAAATGCCGGGGCATCGTGGAACTTCCGATCCACCCACAGCTCCACTTCCAATTGTCGAGAATTAAGAAGTCAATCTCGCCCAAGTGTGTCCACCTGAAACCATCCGGAAACATGATTTTGAATCTGCCATCCACCTCTCGAAAATGCTTTATTGTGGCAGTTTCGAAGCATTTCTTCTCCTTGTTTCGGACCTTTATCCGCCTGCCAATGTAGTCCAGGCGGCACCTCTGGAGCCGCTCAACGCAGCTCCCTCGCTCGGGTTCCTCGTAGCCTGGGCGCTCGTCGGCTAGCACTGGGTCGAGGTCGAACAGGCCGTTCACCCGTCGTTTGCTGCACATGTGCTGCATGTGCGTGTCCAATCGCTGCGCCGAGAGAAGAAGGTGCCAAACGAATTGAGTGGGTTAGTTTAGTAGTGGATGTAGCCATTGTGTCTGTAGCCATTTCGAGGGATTCATCGCGAGTATGCTCGTCTTCATTAAGGCTCACCTCCGAGACAAGACCGGCGATTGGGCAGTTGGGGCACTTGACGACTCGCCGAGGGCAGAGAAACTTTTCGTGTAAAACGCGAACGTCTTCCGGGCCGAGTTCTACCGAGTGAAGAGTTAGAGTTATTAAGAGAAGAGTTAGAGCTGTGTACTCACCTCTGCCACAACCTTCCCACATACAAAGCTGAACGCAAATCTGCTTTTCGTGATACTCCAATTCTCGCTGAGGGAAAGATTGCCCGCAGCTAACGTGGCACTGCACCAATCGGAGGGCGCAGTGGTTCTTGACGTGATCGCGCATGTCTTGCGCCTTCAATACCTCCTCGCAGCCCAACCCGACGGGAACGTCGCACGACACCATGCGGAGAGGGCAGAGATCCGCCTCGTGCTCATCTCGCTGGTGGTGGAGCATTGACCGAAAACACAGTCGGCACTCGTCCCGACGGTACATACACCGGTGGGTCTCGTGGGAGTGGAGGGAATCAAACGTCATTGTCTGCTCGCAGCCACGGTAGCGATTCTCGCACTTGCAAATGCGCTTCGGGCATTCATTTTCCTGCGCCGAGCGAAGCGAGGCGCGTTTATAATAAGCACAGATGAAGCGAGCGAGCAAGAACAGTTGATTAGGTTTAGTTCAGTAATGGATGTAGCCATGTATAGCAATTTCGCACGTAGCTTCGCACTCTTTTATTCTGTCACAGGGCTCGCTCGCTTCGCTCGCTCACCTCGTGATTTGGTATTGTGTCTGCGGGAATGTTTTCCCCGCACGATTCGCAACCAACAATTCGCCTCGGGCATCGCTGAACCTCGTGCTTCTCAATCCTGTCCGCCCTGTCGACGTAGCCACAGCCCAGTCTACAAGCAACTGACGCGGCGAAAGCTTCCTCACGCTCAATTTCGGCTTGCCTCTTTTCTATTCTCTTTTGGGCGGCTGCACCGAGCGAAGCGAGGTGAATTTTGAATGAAGCAAGAGCAAAACGAGCGAGCCAAACGAATTGAATGGGTTAGTTCAGTAGTGGATGTAGCCATTATGTCTGTAGCCATTTCGCGGGATTCATCGCGATTATGCTCGGCTCACCTTCCAGCAATTTGACAGTTTCCAAATTACCGCTATCTTTGGCCCAGTCTAGCGCTGTCTTTTCGTAGATGTCCTTGTGGAGCACCATCTTCTCGAAGGGCCTCAGCCAGTTCCGCTCCATGTCCCACAGCTCGGTTTTGTTCAGCTTCTTCTTGGAGAGATTGAAGCGCCTGTCGAGGGCAAACTGGAAGTAATTGTCGAGAAGGAGGGAAACACACTGGTTCGTTCCGTTGTACGCAGCGTGGATGAGGGGAGTCTTCTTCTCGAGGCGAGAAATGTACTGCGCGTCCACGCCGCCGGAGAGAAGAGCAGCGACTACTTGGTGGTGGCCGCAGACGCAGGTCCAGGAGAGGGCGGTGTGGCCTCGTCGATTTTCGGTGTTGAGCTTGGCGCCAGCCTCGAGAAGTTTCTCGACGTCTTGGCACTCCGCTTGAGCGCAGGCAAGCATCAAGGGAGTGGCGCCAGTGTCGGTTTCGACGTCCACGAAGTAGGGGGTGGTTGGTGGGTCTGTTGGGAGGCCCAGCGCCTTGGCTGACTCCAGGTACTCCTGCGCCGAGCGAAGAAGGTGCGAAGCGATTTAAGTGGAATAATATTAGTTCAGTTAGTGGCGAGCGGAGACGGAGTGGAACTAACTCACCTTGCGGTCAAACGGGACGTCTGCTATTAGCGCCATCACCGCGGGGAGGTTGTTCTCGAGGGTAAAGTTGGTGAGGTTCTCGTAGTATTTTGTGTTTCGGTCGATAAGTCGAGTTAACTCAGCAGTCTTTACGCGGCCAAACTCCTCGTCGCGAGCTGCCGTTATTTCCGTCTGGGCGTACATGTAGGGTAAGTAATGGATGGACCGTCCTGGCAACTTCACGCTTCGCTCGCTCACCTCCATCGCTTTTTCCAGAAAAATCGCGCAGGATTGCTTGTTGCCAATGCGAGCCCAGTCAAGTGCTGTTCGGCCGCGTTGATCGAGAGTGAAGAGGGGAACTTTGGCGTTGTTGATGAGGATTTTGACGCATTCCAAATTGCCAGAACCGGCCGCCTTGATAAGGGCGGTGAGACCGCGGGCGTTGGGCCGTTGGGGGTCGGCTCCTAGGGAGAGCATCTTCGACAGGATTTGGGGCTGGTTCTTTGCTGCGGATTCTAGGAGGAGGGTGTCGTGGAGGGGGCCGAAAGAGAGATTGGCAGCTTCTCTGTACTGCGGGGAGCTGGAGCTGGATTTCGGGGGTTGCGGGGGGGTGAGGGGGGGGAGGTGGGGTGGGTGGTGGAGGGTTCCTCTAGTTCGAAGGATGCAAAAGCGGATACAGGCTCTTCCGAGAATGTTGGTGAGTCTGCAGCATTTTTTTGGGGTGAGGTGCTCTCGATCAAAGACTCTATGATTTCGACGGCTGTCTCGAAGTGGGACGAGTTGATGGCTTGCTGAATCTTGTCTCTAACCTTTGCGTAGGGATCAAAGCTTGGGGTGGATTTCGTCATGAGGATATGAGGGATGAGTTCGGGTAAAGAGGAGTTGGGAAATTACACATTATGATTGGTTTGCGTTGCTTGAGTTGATATTAAGTCAAACGTTGGGTTGTTTAAAAAATTCATCAATTCTGTTGCAAAGTAAAAAGCAAATCTTCAAAATTGCTTTAATTTTGCTTTATTAATTTCAATTTGGGGGCAATATCCACAGCTGTTTATCTTTTACACAGTCCAACAACAACACTCTATCTGTGTCTACATGGCCGCAAGCTTCTCCTCGGCAGCACCACACCGCGTTGACAATGACGAGACTTCGCCACCGACCTTCACGATGTACTTGGCCAAGTCGCTAACCATGCCCATCAGGCTCTGCAAGCCACGGCCGGCATCGTCATCCTCGTTCTCGTTGTCCTCGCTCTCGTCGTAGCTTCCGGGCACCTTCACGCTGGTACCGAGCTCCTCGTCGTCGCTCTCTTCGTCGTCCACGTCGGACTGTTTCTCTCCGACGTTCTCAAACGAGATTGCCTTGTCACTGGAGATTTCCAGCTGAAACTGACCCTCCCTGTCGCTATTTGTGCAGCATGGCATAACAACGTACCGTCCGGCCTGCAAGTGCTTTGTGCCGCAGACGCTTCGGGACTATGTGAGTGTGGGGTGGGTTAGTTTGTGTTGTTTTGTTTTGGTTGTGTTGTGCCACTCAAAAATAATAAACTCACCTTGGCAAAAATTTCCGACTCGCCAACAACCTTGCTGCTGTGAAACTTGGTGCTCCTGGTCTTCGTGCCAGTCAGGCGCATCATGATGTACCCAATTCCGTCCTTGTAGGTGGTAGAATCCTTCCCCTGGATCATTCCTTTCGTGAGCAACAAATCGGTTTGACTAACGCTCACAATTATGTTGGTGGGCTCGTTGACGCTGAACGAGTACTGTGGGTTCTGTGGGAAACTCTCGTGCGAAGGATTGCCCCCCGCACCAGACTTGACGTCGCCCATCACCCACGTGCCGTTGTACGTCTGTTTGCTCGCCGGCTTCTCCCCGAAGCTCATGCCAACAAAAACTTGGTTGAAATTCGTAACTACCGCGCTCCAGGGCATGTAGAACGTGTTTGCAATCTTGATTTTTTTCGACACGGCCGCTTCGATCTGAGGGTAATCAGCCCACAGCTTGCAATTCTCGCTCCAGTCTCCGCTCCACCCCCCCATCCCCCAGCAATCCATCACACGCACCAGTTTCTCGTCGAGGGATTCCATTGACGCTGTGGCGTCTGCGTGCACCTCGCAGACCTCTTTCACGACGTATGCGTGGCCTCCGTTGATTCCTCCCTCGTACGCCCTGGGGTCGGCGCTGCGCGTTGTTGTGTGGGTTAGTGGGGGGTTTTAGTGGGGGGGTTGAATGAAAATTAAAAATCTCATCTGTCTCACCTCCTGCTCCTGCTCAGTCCGAGTGTATTGCCATCGTCGTATAACTTCTTTACCTTCTGCCACATTTGCCCGTTCTCCACTGCAAACATGTTATCGTAAGTAGTAAGTAATTGCGTCCAGAACTCACACTCACTCACTCACTCATCACTCACCCTGCTGCGCAAACTTGGATTCGGTGAGACGCATCTTGGTCGTAGCCAGGCCAGTCAAGTCCCGTAAGGCATAGTCGATCATCCCGCCTGCCAGCGCCTCATAGCAGCCGTGAAGCTTCGCGTACGCCTTCTCTATTATAACAACCCACATCTCGTTGACATCTTTGCTCCGGGAGAAGTAAATATCGCCACTAAAGTTGCAAGGGACGCGATCATCAACGTGAACGTAAACCCACTTCCCGTTCTTGAAGAACTTGACCGTGTATATTCCCTTGCCTCTGAGAGAGTCGGAGACGATGAGAGCCTTCGATTGGTCGACAGATAGCATTGCAACAGCGGAAATAAACCAACAGTTCGTCACGGCCCCCTGTTTCACCTGGTTAACGTGGTCAATTTCGCCGGTGAATGTTGAAGGGTTGTCGACCCCTGCGATCTCGTACTGGTTGATACGGTTCCATTCAACAACCTCGGGAGGGAACATGTTGGAGGGAGGGCGGAATGGATCCTTGTAGAGGGAGGTACCTGTGGCATCAAACTGCTCGTCACAGAACAATCCATCAGAGTCGAGGGCCGACACAAGTTCGGCTTCCTTCGACGAAGCCTCTGCGTCGTCCGAGTAGGAGTGGAACATTCTAATAGGGAAGTTATATAATCTGAAGTTGGAAAAAAAAAATGAAAAAAAAACTTTTCAGTTAGTAAGCAAAATTGGTTTCCTCCCTATTAACTCTCGAGGCTGGCTGTGTACTTAACCACGCTCCTCTGATTGCCGGGCTTCGTTAAAAAATATGCCTTCTCTCAACACCACCAAGGCCAAGAGCACGACATTCCACAAAACAAAGTTCAAAGATTTTCGCGACAAAACCATGAACACTCCTCGGCCAATTTCTCAGAAGGTGGATATCAACGAGCTGGTTGAGTTCCTTCTTCCTCCTAAGCTCCAACACCCACTCGTAGCGGGTCGGTTGATTGCCTTTGGAATGTATGGGCCATTGGACGAGAACTTGTGTCTTCACAGTGGCGAGAAGGGAAACCACATTGTGCAGAGCTACGAGCTGGACACCATGTGCGACCAGTTCGAGAAGGAAGACATCCTCCAGGTTTACATATCGCTCAATCGACCGCTGGCGTCACTGTCCGCATACGAGAAGTCTGAACTGCTAGTGGGGGCCAACCCCAAGACGAAAACAACAAAGGGAAAGCTCTCTTACCAAATGAACAACGCGGAGATGCCGGCATTCAATGCTGAGCAAATCGTCGAAATTTTTCGGGACTGCGAAAAGGATGCCGACGGGCTGTACACCTTTCACGACATGCAGCAACGGGTGGTGAGCTTTCGGGAGGAGCGAATAAGGATGATGAGGGAGCTTGACATTCACGGGAAGGTCAAGAACCCGCCCAGCTGGATACTGATAGAAACGGACCCTCAGCTAAAGGCGGCCAAGCTGAGGGAGAAGTACAGCGTGGAGGAGAGTGACGAGATGAAAAGAACGAGGGCGGTCGCAAACAGGAAGCTGGGTGGGCCTGGCAGGGGACGGTCTTTAGTGAGCACGTTCGTTGACCCGGAAACAATGTTCATCAAGAACGAGGGGTGCACTCCAAACGAGCTAGCGCAGGCCACAAACAAGCTGTTGAGCACGAGGGTGTTCAAAATGAGCGAAATTGGACCGGACATGAACAACCCGGGTTTGGTGCAGAACATACGGCTCATGAGGAGTAGCGCGGGGGTGGAAAGGAAGAACGTTGCGCCGTGGGACGACACGAGCTGCGTGCGGAAGCAGGGGAGGGGCAGCTTTGTGAGGTGTGCCAAGAGCAGTACCAGCAGTGGGCAGGCGTTTTTGATTTGAGCAGCGTGCGAAGTAAAAGTAGAAGGATGTATTAAAAATGCTGCATAAATGTTATATATAACCAGGCGCTATTTATCGAGTGAAAAACGAAAAAATTTGAACCCCTAGATCCACTATAGTAAGCGGGATGCGGCAGAGGATTAATAAATGATGTATGACAAAAAAAAAATCATCACCACCCAAACCCACCCACCCACACACACTCCACAAACAAAAAAAAATATTGGAGGATGTAAGAATCGAACTCACGACCTCGTCCATGCTAAGGACGCGCTCTGCCAACTGAGCTAAACCCCCGCGTATTTGATTTTCGAAACACGCGTTGAAAAATGAGTTGCATTTAATTGTTTTCATACCTTTTATTTTGGATTTGCTCCTGCAGACCCTGTAGAATAAAGCTCTGCAGAATATGCTGTAGTTCCCTTTTCGTGTTTGAAGCCTATCCAGAAGTTCGTGGTGTGTTCTGAGTATTCCACAGCCTTTTTTAACAAAGATATCCTTAAAATTTTAACTTTTAAAATGTTAAGTGAATAGGTGAAAGATACAGATATGTCGTATTCCCTTGGTTCCTCCCCCTAGACTTAACATGATCTCGCACCCTCGACTCCTCCTCCTCATCATCATCCTTTTCCACACTTCACCATTGCATGGCCAAACTCCCCCTCTCCCTTCCGCGTGCCGGCAGATATTGATCGGCCAGGGTTTCACCCGGCAGTCCGCCTCCACCTGTCTGCAGCTCCTACGTCCCCACTCCCCCTACACCCCTGCCCTTTCCAACGACTTTGGCATTGCGTACTTCATCCTGGGCGACCTTGAAAGGGCTGCCGCGTTGTTTCACCTCGCGATCTGGCCCGACATTGAGGGCACCACGGGCACGGGCACGGGCACGCCTGCAACTCGCGTGATCTACGACGCGTTTGACCGCATTCCAATTGGTGCCACCGCTGCCAGTGCCACTGCCGGTGACATTCCCCCCTTGCCCCTCTCCCAAATAACTTCCATGAAGAACTTGGCGTGGATGATGCAGCTCCTGAACCGGCCGGCCCCTGCCCTCCTCCTCTACAAGGGCGTCGAGACGGTCGTGCGCGCCCACGCGTACAACGGGGATGGAGGCGAGGGGAGGCTGGAGGAGGCTGATGGGGAAGGGTTGCTGCTCTACGATTTCCCGGTCGGGGAGAGAATTTGCAGCAGCCCAAGTCTGGCGAGGAACGTTGTGAAGAGAAAGGGGGGGGACGTTAGCGTCCGGGGCTCGGAGGCGGTGTTTATGGCTGAGGCCGAGGCAGAGGCAAGTGGAGACCCGGCCAGGGAGCTGTACTTAGACCTCATGCGCCGATCGCTCACGCACTTCACCAACAAGAACTCCCACGCGGAGTCGTACGAGGAAGTTCTCGGGGAGAAGTGCAGCAGCGAGAGCGGCGAGAGCGATGTTGACGGGCTGTGTTTGGGCGACTGGGACCTTTATTACTCGCCGAGCGGCCTGAGCGGGGGAAATCGCTGCAAAACTGATCCTTGTCCCGCGACGGGAAACAACGCGGCGCACCTGCTGCAGGTGCAATTCATGGCAGAGGATATTATGAAGAACGAAGTTGAGGTGAGTGTGAGTGTGAGTGTGAGTGTGAGTGTGAGTGTGAGTGTGAGTGTGAGTGTGAGTGTGAGTGTGAGTGTTGGTCTTCGCGCGACTAACAAAAAAATCAAAAATCAAAAATAAATTCGAACAATTTTTTTTGAATAACAATATATTTGATATTGCAGGGAGACTTCATCGAGGCCGGCGTGTTCAGAGGCGGGTTCGTCGTCTACATGAGGGCTTTGCTGGCCGCGTTCGGTGACACTTCTCGCAGCGTGTTCGCGGCCGACAGCTTCAGCGGGATTCCAGAGGGCATGACCCTCGGAGGCGGAATGGACTCGATGCTGCTGGAGGCCGACCTAGCAAGCATCAATCAGGATGAGCAGATTGAGCTGGACTGGGTGGAGCGGTACGCCGCGGGGAAGGAGGTGCTGAGGAATAATCTGAGGAGGTTCGGCCTCCTGGACCATCGAGTGCAGCTCGTGGAGGGCTATTTTAACGAGACCTTGCCCAATAATGATAGATTGGGCAAGTTGAGCTTGATTCGGTTAGACAGTGATGCGTAAGTAAATGTGGGGGTGGGGACGGAACCGAACCGAACCGAACAGAACAGAACAGCGAAGACACTTACCTAACCCCCGTTGCCATTTCACAGCTACGAATCAATCACAGATAGTTTGGAGGCTTTGTATCCAAAACTTTCGCCAGGAGGCTACGTCATCATTGACGACATGCACCTACCGGGAGTTCACCAGGCAGTGAGTGACTTTAGAGCTCGGCACGGGATCACCGAGCCCGTGCTGCCGACGCCGGGGGATTACGTCTATGGTTGCCGCACCGGGAGAATTCCAACAAAAGTAGAGTTAGAAAGAGGAGACAGCAAATACCTCAACAAGTTCATTGGGACGTCCTTCCTGCCCTGGGTTGGGTACTGGCAGAAGGAGGTCTGAGCGGAGGGGGGGTGGGTTAGGTTTTGTGGAGTATTGGCGAATAACCAAGGTTCATGAGAAACAATTGAAATATTTTGCTATTTTTGGAAATTAGCTGGTTCGCATCGTGTTCAATGTTGAAAGGGGGGGATGGGATACTGGCCCGCACACGAATCGCAGCACTCCAGGGGGTGAGATCGGGGAGCAGGCGTGCAGCGCTGGGGGGAGTAGGTGGGCAGGCGGGGGGGCAATGCTGCGGAGGATTTTTGACCCTTCTGAGCCGCGTGGGAAACCGGTGATGATCGAGCCAAGCTGGAAGGAAGCCAGGGGTGTTGTAGCAATCTCGTCCCCTCTTTATATCTTGTTGGTGGGTGCACCCGGCGAATGCAAAAGCCAGCCGTCACAGTTTTA
>Ga0114994_10001711_pt1 | contig 15870 bp, 6 predicted proteins | sample ArcticOcean_MG_C_9_FD_87043 | JGI IMG/M metagenome (GOLD analysis project Ga0114994, IMG submission 87043) | Marine microbial communities from western Arctic Ocean - ArcticOcean_MG_CB2_152 | ecosystem: Environmental > Aquatic > Marine > Oceanic | place: Arctic Ocean: Canada Basin | collected...
AGCATTGCAATTCTGGTTGCAGACACTCTACGAAACGCCGGCACGGCGCGCTTGCTGAACAAGAGCTTTTCCGAAGCGCTCTGTCGCACGCAGTTGCGCCACGCCATGAAGGTGATCGACGACGGGCGCAAGGCGCGCCGCGACCAGCTCGAGCAGCAGGACATTACCAACGGCATCAATGAAGAAGAGCGCGCGAATCGTATGCTTGTGCGCGCGGTCGAGCACATCGGCGATTCGCGTCTCCACGTCTTCTTCACCGTGCTCTTGGGGTTTGTCGACAAGAGGTGGCAGTGCGAGATGCGACGTCTTGGACTGAAAGCTTTGCGCAAAACAGAGGCTATGTTTGAGCCGCTCAATGTGCAATGAAAAAAGACGACTCGCTTGAAAAAAAATGTTAACGTTAAGAAAAGAATTGCTCCCCAAAGCAAAAAATTACTTGCTCTTCCTAGCAAATTTAATTGCTCCCTTGAGCAATCTGTTACGCCCCCTACGCCGCCGTGAGCCACGCGGGCCACGCCGCGGGCAGATCAAAGATCGCTCCGCGCGTCTGGTTCCGGATCGCTGGCTCCTGCATGTCGTCGCCTGCGAGATTGGCGCTGTTTTGGAGCTCGTCCAGCATGCGTTGTTCGAGCTTCTGCTTTGGAGGACAGCACGCAATGGCCTTGCAGATCCGCAAGATGGTGTAGCTTGTGATGTAGACCACGACGTCCAAGTGGCGGCCCTTGAAGCGGCCACCGAGCGTGTAGGTGGCGACCATCGAGATCTGTCCGGTGACGGTTGGGCGCAGCGTCAGCACGACCGGGGCGCGGCGCACGAGCTCGACGAGCGCGTCCACCCTGTCGACGGGGCCCTCGAGGAACGCGGGCGGAAAGTTGCGCATAAGTTTGAGCATCACGTCGCGTTCGGTGGTCCTGTGCTTGTAGTGTTTTGTTGGGCAGTCCGTGCGGGAGAAGCCCGTGTGCAGCACTTGCGCGACCGCCGCGACGCGCTGCACCGAGGCGGTGAGCTCGTCTTGATCCATTTCTAGCATGTGGTACCGCGCCATGCGCCAATCGTTTGGGAGGGCGCCAGCGCCCTCGTACCGGCGGAACATCCACCGCGCGTCGAAGGCGCGCGCGGTCGTGCACAGGTCGATGGCCTGAACCCATCCCTCAAAGTGTCCCGCTCGGACAACGAGCGCGACCTGCTTGCACGCCGCCTCGTGTGTGCGCATCAGCCGCGCCAGCGCTCCGCGCTTTTGGGCGGCCTGCGCGCGCACGGCGCGCAGCCGCTTGGCGTGCCGCTGAGCCTCGTCGCGCACATCTTCGCTGTTGCGGACGCCCATCAGCGCACTGAATGTGAACTCCTGTGGCAGCCCCTTGGGCAGCGTATGCCACAGGTCTATGAACCATGGCGCGTCTCGCATGCTGTGGCTGCTGTTCCAGTAGCACATGCCCAGCTCTTTTGTGAGGCCAATGTAATGGACGCGCTTGCCCAGATTTGCCGGCCGTAAGCGTGCCGTCTGCTTCGCGCACATGCGCTTGCGGTGCGCCGACTGCTTGCTGAGCAGCGCGCGTGCGTAGTTGTTTCCGTCCTTCTCGGTCGGATCGATGTGGACTTTGAGCAGCTGCGAGGTGTCGTCGGCGTACTCAAGCGTCAGTTCAACGCAGCTCTTCGCCTTGCACTTTTCGCACGCGGCGAGCATGACCGGGCCATCGCGGAAAACGTAGTAGCCCATCTGCGCAAGGCGTCCTTGGGGGTTTCCGCAAAGCTCGCAGCCGTTCTCCAGGTGGCCGAAGAGTGACCGACTGTCGTGGAACCACGTGCGGTCGGCAAAGAGCAGGAGCTTTATCCGACGCGCGATTGGGATGCCCACCGACTGCATGTGCCGGTCGTGGGCCTCGTGCAGCCGCCTCACCTCCTCCCGGCTATGTGCACTGACGACCCTGTGGGTGGCGTTCCTACATTTGCAGTTGTGCCACTCCCGCTCCTTTCGCGCGAGGGCGAGCGCGGTGGCATTCTTCTGCAGCTGTCCGCGCACCTGGTCGCACGTCGAGGCGACGGCCGACGCGCAGAGGCGGTTGACGAGCGCGAGGGTCTTGATCGTGCGCACACGGTCGTCGTCGCCCGATCCCATGAGCGCCTCGACGATCACCGTGACAACGTCGGTGCTCAGGTCGAGCGGCTCCGACATCCACGTCGGTGGCCGCATGTACCCCATGAGGCTTTGTGCCTGCCCCTTGCGCGCGGAGGCGCGCTTGTCGTTGCTGCAGACCGTGCACCACCGCTTCTTTGGGTTCTGGACGCGGTTGCCGGGGTAGTTCATGAGCTCATCAAACGCGTTCATGGTGCGCCGCGTCCGTGCTTACAAGTGCTTTTACAGACCAAGACACAAGTCGCACCTTGCGACTACCGACGCACACAAGAGGGATACACAAGTCGCAAGGCGCGCCTGTCAATTCACAAGATTCCCAAAAAGAATGCAGAACGACACCGACCGTGCGGCCTCAGCGCGTCGCCCCATTGGCAGCGTACTTGGCGTCCGCGAAGGCCGCGTTCATTTCCTCCAGCATGGTGTACCACTCGGAGTTGTGGCCGCATCCGACCGTCTTCGCGTGGGCGAGCTCGTGAATGATGTCGCTCTCGAATTCGCCGAGCGTCGTGTGTCCAATGGCGAGGTTGATCAGCACGAGCTTCTCCTTTTCCAGAAAGAGGCCGTGCCAGTTGGCACCGGGCGACCAGGAGGCGACCACCTTGGCTGTGCCGAAGCCGAGGAGCCGGACGAGCTGCTTGCGCGCCTTGGAGTAGACTGCGTAAACCTTGCGGAATCGGAGCTCCGGCACATTGGTGGCGTCGTGGGCCTGTGGCACGTAGACCGTTTCGCCGTGCAGAACCGCAATCTTCTGGTTGACGTAGGTGAGCTCCTCTGGCTTGTCCGGGAGCGGCTCCTCTTGCGTAAACTTGTCCGATGCGTGGAGCACGACGCTGTTGCTGAGGGATGCCTTCTCGTTCTTGAGCACGTCGGTACCCGGCTCGGTCTTGTACTTGTCGAGCCGCTGCTTCTTGTCACGCGGCTCGTCATCGCTGTCGCTGTCGTTGTCCGCGCTCACCTCGCTCACGTCGTCGTCGTCGTCGTCCGAGTCCGCGTCCTCGTTGTCGCTGTCCGCGCTCACGTTGTCGTCGTCGTCCGAGGCAGCGTCCGCCATCGCGGCCTCGGGTGCGGGCGCGGGCGCGGGCGCGGGCGCGGGTGCGGGCACGGGCGCGGGCGGCGACATCGCGTCCTCGCCGTCCTCGCTCTCGTTGTCCGTACCGCCGCCGCCGCCGCCGCCGCCGCTCTCGTTATCGCTCTCGTTCTCGCTCTCGCTCTCGTTGTCCGAGGTGCCGGTGGCGGCGCACATGTCGTCGTCGTCGTCGTCGTCGTCGGCGGCGGCGGCGTCGGCTGCATCGTCCACGCCCGCACGCAGGAGCTCGAGGATCTTAAAGCACATGGCAGCCGCGTCGAGGCCCGCGCACTCGGGCAAGTTGAGCGCCTCGAGCACCGCGTGCGAGCGATCGACTTGCTGCTTGACCCCAGTGACACGAAGCGTGCAGACCTCCTTGATCTGTGCCAATGGGTCGCCGGCCCGCTCCCACAGGACGGCCATGTGCACGTTCTTGGCGTCGTCGTCGGTGCGGAAGGGAACGGCGGCGTCGCGCAGGTGCGAATCCTCGGGGAGCGGCAAAAGCCGCAGCGTTGTTTCGGCGCCGAGCACGTACTCGGCCATCTCCTTGAGGCCCTCCGGCAGTTTTTCGTCGGGGTAGGTCTTGTGCACGGCCTCCGCCGCGCGGCGCTCGGCGGCTTGCATGTTGGTCGTCTCGTAGAGGAGCGGGTGCACCTTGGAAGGGTCAACGTACAGCTGCAGCGTCCCCACCAGGTGCGCGTGCAGGGTTGCGCGCCCCACGTTGCCCGAGTGCACGAGCGGGTTCCGGGAGAGCTTCGCCTCAAAGTCCTCCTCCGAGAGCCCCACCGCCTGCGGCAAGCCACGCAGCTGCTCGCGCACCAGCAGGTTGCGCAGCAAGTCGATGTTGCCTTTGATATGCGCATCGCCCATGAGCGTCGTGATCAGCTGGCCGCGCACGGCGCCGAAGACGGGCGACTCGCCGCCCATGAGCAGCGGCATCAGCTGCGTGGCCAGCTCCTTGCGCATCGCGAGATCCCCCCCCGTCGCGTCGGAAACGACGCCCGCAAGCTTGATGATGAAAATGATGATCTGGGCCAGGAGACGAGTGAACGTGTGAAGGGTGATCTGTCGAGATTGGTCAGAGAAGGCGCGGTAGGGGTCTTCCGGGCTGCAGCCCATGCCCTTGCCCTTCAAGGACACGACGAGGTTGCCGAGACCATCGGTGTACTCCTTGGGCAGCTTCTCGCCCGACGAAAGCGAGACCGGATAGAAGCGCTCGCCCACGAGGACCAGTGGGCCCGGCGGCAGCACGAGCTGATGCTTACCAAAGGCGGGGAGGAGCAGCGTGAAGCAGTCGCGGTGCATGACCTTGGCACCGAGCATTCCGAGCATCACTGGCCCCGCCGTCTCGTCGCGCTTGTAGAGGCGCGCATAGGTGGAGAGCGCGTGGGCAAAGCGCCCATGCAGCGTCTCAACGAAGCCGTCCTTCGGCTTCGTGCCCTTCCACACCCGCTCTGTGAGCGTCTGCACGAGGATGGGCACGTTGCACTGCTGCACACCCTCCTTCTTGGGGTCTTGGATAAACTTGATGTCGTGCGGCTCCTTGGGGTCGGGCTTCCAGTCGTAGGTATACTTGTGGCGAGGGTGCTTTTCATCATAACCATAGAAGGAAAACTGCAGCTTGGTGTTATCCGCTTCGAAATTCTGGACGGCTTGCTTGAGTCCGCAGTTGAAGCCACCCGTGCCCCCATGTTGGTTCAGCTTGGGACGTGTCCTCCCGCCGCGCAGAAAGGCGGCCGGGCAAAACGGCGTCGAGAGGTTCCAGATCACAACGCCAGCTTTGGTGGGCGCAAAGCCGGCGAATCCCTCACCGTCGCCTCGCGTGAGCGAGACGGTGCCGTCCTTGGCGTCGGTCACAAAGGTAATGTCCCCGTCGAGCACGCCCGCTTGGGTGGTGACGTCGAGCACGTTGGCGGTGAGCTCGCTGGCCGAGAAGTGGATGGCCGCCTCCTCGTCGTAGGATTCCGGCACCGTATCGCGTTTGAAGCGGTATTCGAAAGCCAGCGCCACGCACATGGACTTTCTCGACGTGGTGGGCGTTTTGCCGTCGCGCTTCGTGTTGATGTGCATCTCGCTACGCTGAGTCTCAAAGGTCCGCGCCATGTCCTTGACAATCTTGGGGCCGGGAAATAAAAAATTGCAGCCGCCCATTTCTGCTTTCGTAGGGCAGCGCAGCTTGTTGGGCGTGGTGTCCGGCGGTGGTGGCATCGTGGTACCTGGTTGGGGTTGAGGTGGTGGGGGGTGCAACTTTCAAAATCCTGTGGTTTCGGTTGCAACCTAGGGTGCAGGGGTTTGAGGAGAGCAATCGGGTGCACCGCTTGCGGTTGCACGGGTGCGTTGCTGTGGTAATATTTACTAGTTGCGTGTCCACTACACCCTAAAAGCAAATATTTGCTCGACAAGTCTGCGACTCGTGGGAGCCGTATAGGTCACGAGCAACGAGTACCAAGACCGACACGTCTGTGCAGGTGCACGTTGCTCCCCCACTCACCCGGATACCTAGATCCACAACCGAAACCACAACTTTCGAATTGCACCTCCCCAACCTTTAACCCCTAACAGCAACTCACCAAGCAACTTCTTCTTCTTAGAGTGCGCGTTGCTCCCTCATTTGCACGTAGAGAAATGTGCAACCGAAACCACAGATTTTATTGCACCTAACCCTAACCTTAACCCTAACCCTAACCAGCGATGCGGCACTCTACTCCGACATTCAACCTCAACCAAGCTCTTGCGCGTTGCCCCAAGGTAATGGCACGCGCCATTGACGACGCAATGACGTCGTTGGTAATGCTCACTGCCGCAATGCCAAGCATGCTTACAACCGCGGCCGCGGGAACGACCACCAACCTGGCACGCGTGGCCAAGTGGCGCTTCAGACTTGAGGCGCACAAGGCCATGGGCCAGAAGATAACGTGCCCTCCCACAGAGGACGGTGCCAAGACCGTTGCCTTCTTTGTCCAAGTCAACAAGAAGCACTACTGCTTCAGCTGCCCCGATAGCACGACCATTGGGCAAGTCAAGGCTCTCGCATTCTTCAAGCAAGGTAAAGATGCCATGCGCGAGCTTGACACCAACGTGCGCCACTGGTTTGGCCAGTTTGCGCTGCAGCGCCACACGGGTGCCCACCTCAGCGACGAACGCACGCTGCAGAGCTGTGGCATCCAACCCAACCAGACCCTGGTGATGACCGGCAAGGCGCCTGGCGGGGCTGGTGGGGCAACAAGCCTCGCGAACGAGATTACCGCGCAAGAAAACTTAATGTTCACGCTCAAGAGTACCTTGGACATGCCTGGCTTGCAAGACCTCGTGCGTGTGGGGATGGTCGCTTTCTACAACAAGCACGCTGAAGTGCTGCACGCGCTTTACAAGGAGGCGGGGTGTGACCCTGAAGAGCGCGAGGAGCGCGATGGCGCCATTGTGAACCCCAGTCCGGTTGCCCTCCAAGAGGAATCGGGCGAGGGCAGCCGGCCCGAGGACTGGATTGAAACGCCCTGCAACGACTCGGAGGATGACATGGACGTGGACAACGACAGCCAGGCCGACTCGCAAGTGCCCACTGCTGTGCCGTGTGTGGACTCTGAGATGTGGCGCCGCGCCAAGAAGCACCCGGCACACGACCCGCGCATCAAGAAGCCGGGCATGCAGTGGATTCCGGATCGCGTTCTGGAGACCGTGATCCGCGAGTCTGACAAGAACCCCAACGGCAAGGGCAAGCCCTACACGCTCTGCGGCACCGACAAGGAGCGTTTCATGGGGGGCCGCAAGATTGACCACAGCCTTTCGGGTCTGGTTGGTGACGATTGGCAAGCGCTGGTGCGCGAGATCGGCATAAAGTTTCATTGTGGCTCAAAGCAGCCCGACGTCATCCGCCCCAACCTGGATGGCATGATCACGCGCGTGATGTCTTGCATCATCAACTCCAAGCCGCTGCAGTGCGCCAAGACCGTGGTACAGAACGTGATAAAGGGTGATCCGCAGGGTGGCAAGACGCGCGAGGCTATCCTCGACTGCTGGGCCAAGTACTTTGTCCACGCATGCCTTCCAATCTACTACGTGCGCAACATGGGCGGCCTCAACGACTGCAACGAGATCTGCAAGGACTTTGAAAACTTCAACCAAGAGATCCGCGCCTACTGCCACACTCTCCAGCGTGAGCAGCCTGGTCGTTTTGGTTGGCTCAACGACGAGCAAATCTCCAAGGTGTTGCTGGCTCCCAAGCTCATGTCCGACAGCAAAGCCAACTACGACAAGCGGCGCGTTGGCCTTGAGGTTAAGGTGGTTGACCTTGCCGAGATTGACGGCGATTGGGCGGCGGACGCGGACCAGGAGAACAGCGGCTCGCACAAGGCCGTGTGCCTGACACGCCCTCAGGTTGTGATTGGTCTCATGAACCCCACCTCCATCAACAAGTTCATGCACACCGGGTGCGTCCTTCCCGAGGGGTACCAGATTGACCTCGATGGCGCGGGCTACAAGGTCAACCGCGCCGAGCTATCCAAGGTCTTTATCGGCTCCAAGAAGGACGGCAAGATGCGCCCGGCCACCATCACACCATTCTCGCTCTTCTTTGGCACCCACAACGTACCCGTCAAGTTCCAGCCACATGGCAAGCGCGCGGTTTCGGCCTCGGCCTCGTCCGCAACGCATCCGGGCCAGGCAATGATGCACTCCGCCTACGGCCCGTGCTGCTGGGACACGTCGCAGCCCTACGACCAGGCCACCAACTGCAAGCGGGGCCGCATTGCTCGACTTGTGGACGAGATTGATACCACTACGAGCGAGACCAAGAAACACGTGATTGGCGATTTGAACCACGACTCGGCTGAGATTGCCAAGATGGCCAACGCGGCGCTCGACAAGCCCGCGCACGACAAGTGCTTAAAGGCACACCAGAAGGCAAACGACAATGAGAGCCAGCTCAAGCGCCTGCAGAAACTTCACAAGGCCGCTTCCGACGACTTGACGATCCTCAAGAATGGCGGCACGCTTGAGGAGTCGGGCGACGATGCGCGTGAGCGGGCCAACACTCAACGCGAGGCGCGGCGGGCGTCCCGCGAGGCAGGCGGCGGCGCTTCCTCCTCTACCAACCGCCCCAACTACGCCGAACCTGATTCGGATGACGAGTCGTGGTATACCGACGGCGAAGATGACAAGTGCGGTGGCGTTAGCAGCAACGACGACGACGACGACGACGACGACGACGACGACGACGACGACGACGATGGCAACGACCGCGACCACAAGTCCGGGGGTGACTCTGACTCAAAACAGGCGCTTGAAGCTGCGCGCCAGCAAAAGCGCGTTGAGGACAAGGAGCTTGAGGTTGAGTCGTTGCGGAACGAGATGGAGGCGCTTGCCGAGAGCTGTGAGTTCTTCAAGAATGCGGAGACCAAGGCGATGGCGAAATGTGCCAACCACATCAACGGTATGGTGGCCTCCGCAATGTACAACGTGGGTATCACCGCCACCATCTTTGGCTGCGTTCAGCCCATCATGGAGGGTCGCGTGCGCATGAGCACGCGCCTTGACAACATGCCCACGCCTGACGCCTACAACACTTTGGCCCGGTACGACGCGGTTGCTGGAGAATGGCGCATCCTTAACCAGCCGGGCAAGAGGGCCAAGAAGGGATCCATCAAGATTAAGGAGGCGGCAGTCAAGCGCCTCGGGTTTTTTGACATGACCTCGGCCCGCAACAAGAACCTTTTCTTTGAGCACTGGATGCTAAGCCACAACGGCCCTGACGGGCGTAAGCTGGCCACGACTTGCGCCGAAACCGGCAAGCTTATTCCCGCCTGTCCCGTTCAGCCAGCCAACAAGACCGGCTCTTACACCATCCGCCCGGACTGGTACGAGCACAGCCCAGACAAGGGCGAGCGTCCCGAGTACCCGTGGGTTGCCGAGATGATGAACGATTACCTCAAAGCCAAGAAGATGCAGACGCGCCGCATGCACAACTCCTGGGACCGCAACGCGAACATGTTCACCTTGGCGCTTAAGGAGCTGCAGTCGCAGCGAGAGGGTCTCAAGAAGTCTCGACGTGGCGCGCAAGGCCTGATCATCAGCGGGGAGACGCGCTTCACCACAAGCAAGGACCACCTCATTAGCGACCTCTTTGTCCGCTGTGGTAACGCACCCGGCGAGGACATGCACGAAGTGTGCGCATACAACTACGCCGGCGAGCGGCTCAGCCTCTACTTCCGCTCCGATAGCGACATCGAGCGCCTGCTTGAGAACATCATTGAAGAGCCCGACTCCTTTCTGCCCGTGCTGAAAGAGTACCTGAAAGGCGACAAGACGATGCACTACACTTACACGGATCCGGTGACTGGTGAGGTCAAGGACAAGCTGTGCGATGCGTGGCTACGCCGCCACTACATCCAGCCCATTCGCGAGGAGCTGAAGCGCTGCGCGCTGCGCCAGGGTGTGAGCAAAGAGCAGGCGGCGGCGTACGACGAGCAAGTGCGTGCTGCCAACGCGCTTGGCCAGGAGGAGCCGCGGTACCCGCAAGGGCGCATCGTGTTTCGCAAGGAGATCAAGCGGGCCAAGGACGCGATGACCGACCAGCACGTGGGCAAAGCCGTTGAGCTGACGTGCGTGGACTTTTCGAAGCCGACGCCGCAGCCGCGCCTCATGGCCACCCTGTTCACGCTCATTGACGCGCAGCGGCACGCCCAAGACGCCACCTCGCTGCCCATGCCGTACGTTGGCATGACGAAGACCGCCGGTGGCCGCGCGCAGCGCTACATGTGCCACGGCCACCGGTCGCGCATCCAGGTCATGGTGCACACCATCGACATCTTCCCCAACAAGCGGCTTGGGTTGGCGATGTGCGATGCCATTCAAGAGGGCTTCCGCGCCGCCGGCTACGACGAGTACGAGCGATTCGGCACGGACGCCGACCGCGCCCGCTCTGGTTGTGAGGGCGAGTGGATGGAGGACTGGGTTGACCAGGTCTACATTTCCACCAAGGACTTTGTGCCTCTGCTGCAGAACGCGCTCATGTCCATGGACGAGTGGGTCCGCCTTCTGCGCAAGGAGCAGGGCGACCCGATGCGCTTTGGCGAGTCCGAAGAGCAGTACGATGCGCGCCTCAAGGAGCAGCCGTCAGAGGCGCTCACGCGCGTCGTCGGCGGTGAGGTGGTTGAGTACTTCCGCAAAGCATTCCAAGTGTGGGATGAATCTTCCCGCGTTCCCACCAGCGACGACATGCCTCACACCGAATACCCGCACCTGCACAAGTGGCTGATGGCGCACGTCAACCGCGCGCCGAACGTCTCCGTGCGCATGCTGCGCCACAGCAACCAGACCAAGAGTGAGGACAAGCTTCGCAACTGCATCACGGACATGGCCACTGGCTTGCTGAACGCCGAAGTGAACGCCTACCAGAACGGCGAGGGGACCGACAGCAACATGGCCAGTCGGTTTGAGCTGGAGGTCGACAAGCTTGACGCGCAGATTGGCGCGGACTACGCTACGGAGGAGACGCGCGCCGAGAACGAGAAGGCCGTCACGGCCACGTTCCTTGGTAAGATTCCACTGCCGCGCTACAGCGCGGCGCACGCCCCCGGTGGCGATCTTGAGACGCGCGACATTGCCGAGCAATCTCACTACCACGAGGCGCTTCGCGAGCTGCTTGCTGGCCGCGATCTCATCTCCGAGCAGTACAACCGCCTTCACGGCAACGGCTACGCATTCATCCACAACAGGAAAGCGAAGGACGGCAAAGAAGCTAAGCTCATCGCTGGCGCGAATCGCATGCACGGCGAGGGAGTGCCAACCGACGAGGGGCCCGACAAGTACTTGAACTACAAGCGCCAGACCATCGGGGAGTGGCTCAAGAACAATACCCAGGCAGGCGGTGGCCACTCCCGCAAGCGCAAGACATTTGCCGGTCGCAAGAAGGATGAGAGCGAGAGGGGTGAGGCAACCGACGTTGCGCGACTGACCGAGTTCATGAAGCTTGCTGTACACGCCCTTGAGGAGGGCAGCGTCATCACGATCGTTGCGTCCACGAACGGGTCGAAGGGGGGTGAGAACATCAAAAGGAAGATCTCCACGCGGCAGAATCTCGAACGCCATTGTCGGCGCATTACGCAGCTTCTTGATGTAAAAACTCCGGGCGGCCAAGAGGTGTTGACGCATGTGAGCGAGCTTCCAAGTGACGAGTGGGAGTTCCATCATATGACCGACACGCTCCAGACCGCCTTTGCGGGCGTGGTCAAGGACGGGTCGAGTACGGCTGCCTCCTTTGGCACCGCCTTCAGGTGGGCTGCTGTGGCGCTTGGCCTTACCGACTACCCGGAAGGCCACGACCGCCGCTTTAACCTTAAGCGCTTCGTGGAGGAGCTGGACACTCCCGCCATCAGGGCTGCGCAAGCTCAGGTCGATGCAAATCCCGACGCACTTGCGCGCATCAGCGACCGCAAAAGCAAGCGCGTGACACGCAGCAAGACGACCACTGCCTCCGTCACTCCGGAGCGCACGGAACATGAGCAAGCCCCTAAGCGCCGCAAGAACGCGCGCAGGGTCGACGACAGCGACGACGACGACAGCGACGACGACGACGACGCGATGGCATGAGTGTGCGTGTGTGCGAGGAGCTACATCTTGCGGGTGCTGACTGTTGCCTGCTGCCTGTTGCCTGCAGCGCAACCACTTGCGCACGTTGTGGCGTGTGTGTTGGGAAAAAGAGGTCGCTGATTGAGGGTGCTGACCGTTGCCGGTACTGCAACCACCCGGACTTGTCGTGGTTTGTGTAAGCGCAGCCTTGCGCTAGAAAACGCCGCGTGGTTGAGTTGTGGCAGTGTGTGATTGTTCTTGGTACCAAAAAAGCCACTCCGCACTTTAAAGCGTATGCGCCAACCATCCCTCCAAGAGGTTTTGGGCCTCGGTTGCACGCGGGCCATTGCCCGCGTGCCGGAGGTCTACGATTTTTTTGCGGGCGCAGGCGGATTCTCAGAAGGAGCTCGCCAAGCTGGGTGCAAGGTGGCGTGGGTGTGCGACAGCAACCCACTTGCGCTTGAAACACACGCCAAAAATCACCCGGACACCGTGCACTGCTTGGCCGAGCTGCCCATGCGACGAAAGAACATGCCCTTTCCCAAGGATGGGCGCGCGTTCCACGCTCATTTCAGCCCACCTTGCCAAAAGTTCTCTCCCATCAACAAGCGGAACCGCGAGGCGGGCGACACCAAGCACGCGGCAGATTTAGTGACTTGGTCTTTGGAAACTGCACTTGCGTCGGGCGCCACCTCGTGGTCTCTTGAGCAGGTGGCGTCGCGCGACGTCATCGCGCTCGTTGAGGCCGTCCGTGCCCGATACCCAGGAAAGGTGTCCTACGCCAAGATCGACTTTGCCGAGCTAGGTGTGCCACAGAAACGCGTGCGCATTATCGCGGGGCCACCGACCCTTGTTGCCCACGTCATGCGCCAACGTAGCGCGTCAAATAGGCGGTCTGTGCGCAGTGCTATTGCCAAGCCGCGCGGCACACACCTACGCAATGGGAAGGGATGGATTGCAAAAACCCGTGGAGTTGACGGCAAGTGGCAATACACGAAGGCCGACTGGGGCGACAACTGCTCTGCGATCACCGAGTCGTCCCCCACCGTGCTTGCCGACCGCGGTATGAACTGGGTGACCAAGCACATGGGCAACTGTATAGGCAAGCATCCGCGCCTACGTATGCACGAGTACGCGGCCTTGCAGACGTTTCCGTCCACGTACCAATGGCCCGACACCGAGCAGCTGGCCTTGAAGCACATTGGAAATGCGGTCCCGCCCCTCATTTCTAAGTTGATCATGGGCTGGTTGTGACGCCATTGCTCGTACCCGGACTTGTCGTGCGTTCGGTGATAGGAGAGCAAGTGCGTTTGCGACTTGCCACAGGGGGAGCAACTCTGAGTATGAATTGTATTTTTATAAAGTTTGTAACTCGTGGCACGTGTGACCTTTGGCGTGTTGTGTTCTTGACCACCGAAACTGTAATAAAGGCACATGGTATGAAATTCCGACAACTGTCGCTCGCAGAGGTGCTGGGCATCCGAGAGGAGCAGCCGCCTCCAGACGCGCATGGGATACCTGAGATCTACGACTTCTTCGCAGGCGCGGGCGGCTTTTCGGAAGGCGCACGCGCTGCCGGTTGCCGCGTTGCCTGGGTTTGTGACAACGACCCAGTTGCGCTCAAGACACACGCAGCCAATCACCCAGCGACGGAGCACTGCCTTGCCGAGCTGCCCATGCCGCGCAGCGCGTGGCCCTTCCCTAAGGATGGCCGCGCGTTCCACGCACACTTCAGTCCGCCTTGCCAAAAGTTCTCGTCTGTGAATCAAAGCAATCGCGTTGCCGGCGACCAACTCATGGCCAAGAACCTTGTTGAGTGGAGCATTGAAACGGCACTGACGTGCGGCGCGCAGACCTGGTCGCTTGAACAGGTTCCCAACCGCGCCGTAATTAAGCTCGTTGAGGCGGCAAAGCGGCGCAACCCTGGGCGCGTGGCATACGCGCAAGTCGACTTGTCCGAGCTTGGCGTGCCGCAGACGCGCACCCGACTCATTGCCGGCTCGCCGATGCTTGTCGCGCAGCTCTTGCGGCGCCTGAGTCGCTCGAACCGCACATCTGTCAAGTCGGCCATTGCCAAGCCGCAAGGAACGCACGTCCGCAACGGCAAGGGTTGGATTAAAAAAACCCGTGGAGTTGATGGCAAGTGGCAATACACAAAGGCAGGGTGGGGCGACAACTGTCGCTCAGTCAACTTGCCTGCGCCTACCGTGCTTGCGCACCGCGAGCTAAGCTGGGTGACCCGGCGCGCGCACGGGGGTGGCTACGACCACTGCCACTTGAAACCTGTTGAAATTGCGAGTCTGCAAACCTTTCCACCGTCTTACAAATGGCCCGATACGCTAAAACACTCCATGCATCAAATTGGCAACGCCATTCCGCCCCTCGTTGCGCAGCTGCTGCTTGCACCCTTTACCACGGTGGTGGCAGAGTAAGTGTGCCCGCACCTTGCCACTTGTGTACGCGCGCGTGTCATGCCGCGCAACGTGGGGCGTGTGGATAGGGGGAGCAACTCTGAGTATGAATTGCATTTTTATAAAGTTTGCGACTCGTGGCACGACACTCGCAGTGTGAGCGCGGTGCTGTGTCACTCCGTCGCGCGCCAACCGAAACCACAATGTTTTCTGAGGGCGAAGTTGCACCCAAGCAATTTTCGGAGTGCCTGCCGTGCAACGTCACTCTCGTCACGGGACAGTTTGCCTGCGCACACACGGGCTGCACGTACCGGTTCGACAAGCCAGAGAATTACAAGTCGCACCTGATGTTCAAGCACGACATCGGCGTGACGTGGAGGCCGTGCACCGAGGCGGGCTGCACGTTCCAGGCCAAAACCTCTAGCGTCCTCACGACGCACAAACAGAATGTCCACAGCATAGGCGTGAAGTGGGCCTCCTGCGACCAGCCGGGGTGCACGTTCGTCGCCAAGAACAAGGGCAACCTCAAGATACACAAACAGGACGTGCACCACATCGACGTTGCCAAGTTCTTTTGTAACGAGTCCGGGTGCGTCTTCCATAGCAAGCGCAAGAGCGGCATCGCCAAGCACTTGATCGACAAGCACCAAAAGGGCGTCACGTGGCACCCGTGTACGGAGCCCGAGTGCACGTACACGTGCAAGAACCCGAGCGCGCTCAAGGTGCACCGCGAGCTCACTCACGGTTACGACGCCAAGTGGTTCCACTGCACTGAAGAGGGGTGCGAGTTCAAGGCCAAGGTTGAGGGCAACCTCAAGCAACACAGGGCGTACGTACACAACCAAGGCAAAATCGTCTGGCACGTGTGTGGCGAGGAGGGCTGCCACTTCAAAGCAAAGGCAGCCGAGGCACTCAAGCGACACAGGAGCTGCGTGCACAACATTGACGTCGTCTGGCACCTGTGCAATCACACCAACTGCTCGTACAAGACCAAGGTGGCGTTCAGACTCAAGCGGCACAAGGCAAGCGTCCACTACAGCAAAACTGATTGGAAGGGTTGCGACCACCCCGGCTGCCTGTTTAAAAGCAAGCACGACGGCGTGATGGCAAAGCACAAGGCCACAACGCACAACCCAGAAAGGGCAACGGACTTGCCCTGCTCCGTCGAGCGCTTTCTCGCGTGCGTAGATGCCGTCGTCGATGTGTGAGTGTTTCCGCGCGCGGAGGCGTGTGTGTGTGTGTGTGTGTGCGGGCGTGTGTATCTTTTCATAACAACCGCGAGAATTGCACTAAGCATAGATAGAGTGAAAGACCGCGAGCATGCAGCTACCCAACCTCTCGCGGCTATCGCTTACCAGTTTCGGCGACTGGGGTAACCCCAACGCACGCTGTTATGGCTGTGCGAATGAAAAACACGACCAAGAATCACACGCAGACCCAGGAGGCTGCCAGCACTGTCCCGAGCCCGACGAACGCGACGGTCGTGCGGACGCGCGGCGCAACCGCAAATTTCGGGATTCCTTGCCACCCGCGCCGGCGCCGGCGCCGGCGCAGACTCCAGCCCGTACCCCAGCTCCAGCTCCAGCTCCTACCCCAGCCCCGTATGAACTGGAGTTCCTCCCCCCCGCAAGCAGTGTGCTTAACGACCTCCTTGACGACGACGACGACGACGACCCGCCACCGCCACCGCTCAA
>Ga0114994_10001712_pt1 | contig 15869 bp, 14 predicted proteins | sample ArcticOcean_MG_C_9_FD_87043 | JGI IMG/M metagenome (GOLD analysis project Ga0114994, IMG submission 87043) | Marine microbial communities from western Arctic Ocean - ArcticOcean_MG_CB2_152 | ecosystem: Environmental > Aquatic > Marine > Oceanic | place: Arctic Ocean: Canada Basin | collected...
AATCGGTCCTGGTATCTTTGACATCCCTTTAACAGAGTTCACTTTCCGCATGCTGGAATTCGAAAATGTGAGCAAATCCTTTTGGACCGGTGTTCAAAGGAAAGTTATTTTAGACCGTGTCTCTCTTAAGGTAGAGCTGGGTACAAGCTTGGGTATTTTGGCGCCGAACGGCACTCGCAAAACCACACTAATCAACATGATGGCCGGATTGGAGAAACCTGACGAGGGCGTCATTCGTAGGAATTGCAGAATATCTTTTCCCCTTGGTTTCATGGGCGGGGTGGTTCCCAAACACTCTGCAATGATCAACGCGCGTTATATTGCACGGCTCTACGGATTGGACCCCGATTATGTTGAGGCCTTCTGTCGCTGGCTCTGCGGTCTGGATGAGTATTTTGACCAGCCTTTGGGGGTTTACTCCAGCGGGATGAAAGCACGCTTTACATTCTCACTGATGCTGGCCTTGGAATTTGACATTTATCTCATCGACGAAGGCATGCCCAGCAGTACCGATGCAGAATTCAACAGAAAATCTGCGAGCATCCTTCAGGAAAGGCTGCAAACAACCACGATCATCATTGTGTCGCATCAGCCTGAAGTACTTGAGAAATTTGCAAAAAAGCAGCCGTATTACATTGGGGAAAATTACATATGTTCGAAAGCTTGGAGGAGGCAAAGCAACTTTATGACTATGAAACAACCCGTTAGGAAATTTCGCATCAGGCGTGTTCCTACAACGCCAAGCCCCCAACTGGACACAGCACCGGAAAAATCGACAGACAACCAAGTGTTCTCTACGGCCAATCAAATCCAAACCACGCATGTCCAAACCGCACAAAGCCAAGCCGAGCAACCAAAAACCGAACATACTCAAGCCAGCCCTGCTGAAGGCGGCCAGTCCCAAAAAGCGCAGCCTCTAGACGGGCACACACAAGTAAACGTGTCTCAACATCTTCATCCTCAAAATGATCCAGAGACAACACCCGAAACCGATCTCCAAAAAAATGCATCCCCGGCAGTATCGGACAAAACCACTGATATGACATCCGCTCATCAGATCGAGGCAATCCAAAAAGAGGGGCTCACCGGGCGTCAACTACGCATGGCACGTCGTACCGCCAATGAACACAAATTGCCTGCGCAGACAGATTTTGATGCCGTGCGTCTGCTTAGGCAAAAAGGAATTGATCCTTTTAACCGCAGCAATCCACTTGATTGGATTTCACCAGAGCAAAATCAAAACAAGTCTCCATCTCCCAGCGATACAAAAGTCCAGCTTCCACAAAAAATTGAAAAAGCCCCCGAAACCCTGCCCTCTACCGACGTCAATCCGATCGACCGTCGAAGCAAAGAGATCCTGCAAATTCAGCTAGAGATTACCCGCAGGCGCCGCCAAAAGGCGGTAATGTTATTGGCACGTTTGGTGGTTTTTGTCTTCTTGCCCACGGCGATAACCGCTTGGTACTTTTATTTTATTGCAACACCGCTGTATTCAACCAAAGCAGAGTTTCTAATTCTGAACGCCGAGGGGAGCGCTAGTTCAGGTGCAGGAGGGCTGCTTGCGGGCACGGGCCTCGCCTCAAGCCAAGACGCAGTCTCAGTGCAAAATTATCTGTTATCGAAAGAGGCAATGTTACGCCTAAACAACGATGTCGGGTTCAAAGCCCATTTTTCACAAAGCTGGATCGACCCATTACTACGGCTTGACGAGAACGCCTCAAACGAAAAGGCCTATAAGCTTTACAAGCGCAACCTCGAGATTGGCTATGATCCAACCGAAGGGGTACTGAAAATGGAAGTCACAGCCGTAAATCCGGCCGTCTCCAAACAATATGCCGAAGCTTTGATTGCGTATTCAGAGGAAAAAGTAGACAACCTGTCACGCCGCAAACGTGACAATCAGGTTGCAGACGCCGAGCAGGCGCTTGAAAAAGCCCATCAAGAACGGCTGGATGCGCAGGAAAAGCTGTTACGGTTGCAACAGGAAAATGCAGTGGTCGACCCCTTGGGCAAGTTAACCGCCATGCGGGCCCGAATTACCCAATTTGAAACCGAGCTGCAATTTAAAAGACTGCGCCTACAGGCTTTGCTGGACAATCTGCGCCCCAACAATGCAAAAGTGTCAGGCCTGAAGGGCGATATCAGACGTCTCAATACTTTGCTTGATGAAATGAACCTAGAAATGGTGGATGCATCACAAGGAGAGCAATCGCTTGCCGACCTAAGCTTGCAAATTTTGATGGCACAGGGCGATTTGCAAACCCGCGATATGATGCTGCAAAGATCCCTGGAAAACTTAATCCAGACCCAGCGAGAAGCCGGCGCACAAGTGCGCTACCTCACGACCAGCGTATCCCCGGTAGAGGCACAAGATCCAAGTTACCCGAAAAAGTTCGAAAACGCGATCCTTGCTGCCTTGATCTTTTCCGGAATTTACCTGATGCTTTCCTTGACAGCTTCTATACTCCGCGAACAGGTTTCATCATAATGAAGAACATAGAGTGTGCCGGTCTAACTTTCGGCAATACACAACCGCTGGCCATAATTGCGGGGCCGTGCCAATTGGAATCCGCCGGCCATGCCGAGATGATTGCCGGCCATTTACAAGAAGCTTGTGCCGCCACCGGCGCGCAATTCGTCTTTAAGGCCTCTTTCGACAAGGCCAATCGCACTTCTCTCAGCGGCCAGCGCGGCATAGGCCTCGATGCAGGGTTGAAGGTGCTTCAGCACATCAAAGATACGCTCAAAATACCGGTTGTGACCGACATTCACAGCCCCGAACAATGCGCTCCCACTGCCGAGGTCTGCGATATCTTGCAGATCCCTGCCTTTTTATGTCGACAAACTGATCTTCTGCTCGCCGCCGGACAGACCGGCGTGGTGATCAATGTGAAAAAGGGCCAATTTTTGGCCCCATGGGATATGCCAAATATTATTGCTAAAATCGAAAGTACCGGCAATCAACGGCTGCTGTTAACCGAGCGTGGGACCTCGTTTGGCTATAACACCTTAGTGGCTGATATGCGCGCTCTGCCCCAAATGGCACAATCCGGTTATCCGGTGGTGATGGATGCCACACACTCTGTCGCACAACCCGGCGGCAAAGGCACCTCCAGCGGCGGGCAACGTGAATTTGCCCCGGTCATGGCACGGGCAGCCGTCGCATTGGGTATCGCCGCCGTGTTTATCGAGACCCATGAAAATCCTGACACTGCCCCATCAGACGGGCCAAATATGATTGTCCTCGACCAAATGCCTGCGTTAATCTCAACGCTTATGCAATTCGATCGGATCGCCAAGGCCAATCCGATCACACTATAACTGTGCAATCGGTGAACAAACAACACAAGGCAATCCACAAGCGTTCTACAGGCGGCACCAACCGCCAATTGTAAGCTGCACCTTTACTCAAAACAAAAAAACCGGGCCTACCCGCCCGGCTTTTGATCTCACGCAGATGGTCTGAGGCCTATGGTTGCTCGTCCCCACTGCCCCCGTCACTGGGAAGGTTGAAAAAGCTGTCGGCGTCGCGGATATCGACTGGACCACTGTCTTCATCTTCATCGTCTTCCCGCAAGGCAAAGGCTTCCAGGCCGCTGGTGTCCTCGGCCAATTTTGGCTCTACGGGCATCTCAAGGCTCTGTGCAGTGCTGACCAGCTTGCGGCGTTCATCGTCGCTCATCACGACGCCCTCAGCCAGCTTCTTCGCTGCGGCTTTTTGCACAACCGCATCAAGCTCTGACTGCTTACACAGACCAAGAGCCACAGGATCAATCGGTTGAATGTTAGAAATATTCCAATGCGTCCGCTCGCGAATCGCCTGAATCGTTGGCTTGGTAGTGCCGACCAGTTTGCCGATCTGGCTGTCAGAAAGCTCCGGGTGAAACTTGACCAACCACAGGATCGATGCAGGGCGGTCCTGCCGTTTCGAAAGCGGTGTATAACGAGGGCCGCGACGCTTTTCCTCACCCTGAGCTGCCGCATTAAACTTAAGCTTCAACTGTCTCAGATGATTGGCCTCAGCACCTGCAATCTCTTCACTGGTCAATTGGTTATTTACCACCGGGTCAAACCCTTTGACCCCAGTTGCAACATCCCCATCTGCAATCCCCTGCACTTCTAATTCATGCATGCCGGTAAAATCACCGATCTGCTTGAAGGTCAGTGTGGTGTTGTCGACCAACCAAACAGCGGTCGCTTTTGCCATGATAGGTTTGCCCATTGGGTCTCTCCTTAATACATCTTCCCCCTCGCCCTGAAGCAGGCAGCCTGTCATCAGGCGGGTTTCCATTTGTGGGGAACTTGTGTCATACATAAGCTGGTTTTTCGAATAAGGAAAGAGCCAATCAACATGGGCCATCGACTGGAATAACCTGCCTTTTGAGGCGCCTTGCCGCTGTTTAGTCACCATCAAGTCGCAAGACAATCTTACCAATATGCGCACTGCTTTCCATCCGGGCATGCGCCTGCGCCGCCTGATCTAGATCAAAACAACTGTCGATTACTGGTGCGACACGACCCGCGCACAACAACGGCCACACCTGCGTCCGCAGACTGGCAGCAATGCGCGCTTTTGCAACATCCGACTGCGGACGCAAAGTGCTGCCGGTCAGTGTCAACCGGCGCGTCATCACTTGTGTGAAATTAAGCGCTGTTTCTGGGCCTTGCAAAAATGCAATCTGAACAAGACGGCCGTCATCAGCAAGCGCATCAAGATTACGTGCAATATAATCGCCACCCACCATGTCCAAAATAACATCTGCACCGCCCTCGCTTTGCATGATTAGCACAAAGTCCGTCTCGCGGTAATTGATCGCCCGCTCTGCTCCCAAATCAAGACAAGCGCGACATTTGGCATCAGAGCCGGCCGTAGTGAACACCCGCGCGCCAAACGCCCGCGCCAGTTGAATCGCCGTGGTACCAATCCCCGAAGATCCACCATGCACCAAGATGCGCTCTCCCGCCAACAAACCACCGCGCTGAAACACATTCGACCACACAGTAAAAAACGTCTCAGGCAGACAGGCCGCCTGTTTAAGATCAAATCCACTGGGCACCGGCAGACAATGCGCTGCCTGTGTCACCGCATACTCGGCATAACCGCCTCCGGGCAGCAACGCACAAACCTGCTGACCTTGCTGCAGGTCCAAAACGCCCGCGCCACAGGCGGCGATGACGCCCGAAGCCTCTAAGCCGGGCAAGTCACTGGCGCCTGCTGGTGGATTGTACAAGCCAGCCCGTTGCAGCGCATCGGGCCGGTTGACCCCTGCATAGGCGATTTTAAGAACCACCTGTCCTGGTCCCGGGACAGGGATCGGCCGCTCAGCCAATTGCAAAACATTCGGAGGCCCAGGGACAGAAATTTCAATAGCTCGCATCATGGGGTAGATCACCTTCGCTTAAGGCCGTCGCGACCAGTTGCCCGGCAAATCAACAACCGGCGCGCAGCTTGGTGCTTTAATCTTAGATAAAAGCCAATTTGGTCCTGCCAAGAGTGGTTTGGCAAGCGGATTGGCGTTCACCTGTGCCTTGAATTTCTCAAATTGCATCACGTTTTCAATACGCCGATCTAAAAACGTCCAAGTGTCTTGATGATTCGGTGAATGATCGCCCAGCCAATACAGCACAGTCGCACTGTAAACACTGCTGAGGGTCAGGCGCTTGGTGTACCAATTCACATCATCCGAACTGTCCCCTATCGCCATCCATATCCGGTCGCATGTGCCCCATACCAAGCCGGCCCCTTCGGCCGCATGCTGTGGCAAAGACATCAGTGTCGCGCCACGACGGACCGCTTCTTTATCGCTGATGGCGTTCAATCTTGCGCATACCGAAAATGTAATTTTTTCTCTTATTTTCATGGATTTAAGATCAGTTTTCTGCAATTCAACCTGCATGGCCTCATCGCCATCATGATGAAAGCGTACCGCCAGATCGATCGCTCCCCGTGGACAAACCAAAGCCACCATTTGCCGCGTAACCGACAGGTCTTGGCAAGCCGCATTCACGCTGGTTTCGGACCAACCATCAAACGCCACGTGGGGCAGTATCGCGCCTAAGAGTTGCGCCTTCAAGTCCTCATCTGCCAGTGCAGCCATATGTAAATTCCTCGGTTTGTGCCTGCTAGACAAGCTAGCTTGTTATTGCTATAGGACCATTTCCTGCAATCCATGCAACTCTAAACTAGAAAGGTGGTGACAACCACATGCAGGTCAGTGTCCGCGATAACAACGTTGATCAGGCGCTCCGCGCTCTGAAGAAAAAGCTACAACGCGAAGGCGTTTTTCGGGAAATGAAGCTAAAGCAACATTTCGAAAAACCGTCTGAGAAAAAAGCACGCGAAAAAGCCGAAGCCATTCGGCGTGCCCGCAAGTTGGCTCGTAAAAAAGCTCAGCGCGAAGGCATGATGTAAAAGATCATCGCATTGTGACGATCAACGAGACGAGACAACCCCCGGGCCTTTGCCGCGGGGGTTTTTTCTTTTCTGACGATCTGACGCGACAGCTGATTGCTGGCAAATAGTGTCCTTGGAACTACGGTCCTGCTAATTCAGTATACTTTTGGCACATAAAGCTCGTCCCCCAGAAAGCGCCGCTCATAGTCAGCGTTAAAGACACGTTCTGGTAAAGTCACCTCTTCGCGCGGTTGCTCATGATATGGCAACATCGATAACAGATGCTCAATACAGTTCAGTCGCTCGCGCTTTTTATCGTTGCCTTCGACAATATACCAAGGGGCCTCAGGGATATTGGTGCGCGCAAGCATATCCTCTTTAGCTTTGGTATAATCCTCCCACCGAATTCGGGATTGTAAATCCATCGGTGATAGTTTCCACTGCCTCATCGGATCATGAATACGCATCATGAAACGCATTTGCTGTTCTTGATCTGTTATCGAAAACCAGTATTTCAAAACGACAATCCCTGACCGCACCAGCATTCTTTCAAAATCTGGCACATCACGAAAAAATTGCTCAACCTGATCTTCAGAGGCAAACCCCATTACCCGCTCAACGCCCGCGCGGTTGTACCAAGAGCGGTCAAACAGAACAATTTCACCACCAGCAGGCAAATACGGCACATAGCGTTGAAAATACCATTGTGATTGTTCTCGTTCAGTGGGCTTTGGCAGGGCAACAACCCGCGCCACCCTTGGATTGAGTCGCTGGACTATACGCTTGATCACACCGCCTTTTCCCGCGCTGTCCCGCCCCTCGCAGATGACCAAAACTTTGGCACCGGTATGCTCTACCCAATCTTGCAATTTAATCAGTTCAGTTTGCAAACGCAGAAGATTGCGAAAATAGGTCCGGTTATCCAAAGAATCCGGGTTTCTTTCATTATAAGCGCGACGAATGTCGTCATCCATCATCGGTTCACTGAATTCAAGCTCGAACATTTCCTCTAGGGTTTCATCAAGCTCTGTATCCAACCAATCTCTGGGACGATCATTACTCTCACTCATAAGTACTCTCCTTTATATTCTGGCGATAGCTGGAATGCTCTAACGTCGGCTTACAATTTTGAATGTGACAAAATCATATCAGCGGCCTTTTCAGCGATCATAATGGTGGGCGCATTGGTATTGCCACTGGTAATTTTAGGCATCACGCTGGCGTCGACCACGCGCACCCCTTCGAACCCACGTAATCTGAGCTGTTCATCCAGCGGCGCCTCGTCGCCCGCGCCCATCGCAACCGTGCCGCTAGGATGAAAAATTGTCGTTCCAATATCGCCAGCCGCTGCCATCAGTTCTGTGGTCTCATACACATCAGCCCCAGGCGCCATTTCAACTGGAGCATAGCGCTGCAGCGCTGGAGCTGCCATGATCTTGCGCGTCAACCGGATCGCATCTGCAGCCACTTGACGATCGCCCGGTGTGGCAAGGTAATTTGGCGCTATCAGCGGCATTGCTTTGGGGTCTGGCGAGGTCAGCTCGACCGTCCCACGACTTTCTGGGCGCAGGTTGCACACGCTAGCAGTGATCCCGGGAAAATCGTGCAAGGGCTGACCAAAAGCATCAAGCGACAAGGGCTGGACATGATATTCCAGATCCGCCGATGCCAGCCCAGCACGGGATTTGGCGAATGCCCCCAACTGACTAGGCGCCATCGCCATCGGACCCGTGCGCCTGAGCGCATATTCCAATCCGATCTTCGCTTTACCCCAAAGGGAATGAGCCAATGTATTTAACGTTTTGGCACCTTCCAGCCGATAACTGCACCGCAGTTGCAAGTGATCTTGCAAATTCGACCCCACCGCCGGCCTATCGGCGCGTATGGAGATTGCGTGTCGCGCCAGCAAATCAGCGCTTCCAATCCCAGATAATTGCAACAGATGAGGCGACCCAATCGCCCCCGCCGAGACAATCACCTCAGCCCCGGCATAGGCGGTTTTAATCTCGCCTTGTTGTTCGAACTCGACCCCGACCGCGCGCTGACCATCGAACAGGATACGCCGTGTATGGGCATGGGTTTCGACCCTCAGCTTGCTTTTTTGCGCGCTGCGTAGAAAAGCCTTGGCGGTGTTGATACGCCAGCCGTTGCGTTGGTTTACGCGAAAGTACCCGACGCCCTCGTTATCGCCGGTATTGAAATCATCGCGCTCCGGCAGCCCGTATTGAATCGCCGCCTGTTTCCAATCATCCAAGACATCCCAATGCAGCCGCTGGTTTTCAACCCGCCATTCTCCGCCTACCCCATGAAGATCTGAAGGCCCGTCAACATAGTCTTCCGATTTCTTGAAATACGGCAACACATCATCCCAGCCCCAACCTGACAGCCCACTTTGCCGCCAGCCATCATAATCGGCCGCCTGACCACGCAGATAAAGCATACCATTGATCGACGAGCATCCCCCCAAAAGTTTGCCGCGCGGATATTGCAACGACCGGCCATTCAATCCGGCCTCTGGGCTGGTGCGAAAGCACCAATCGGTGCGGGGATTGCCAATGCAATACAAATATCCGATGGGAATATGCACCCAGTGGTAATTGTCACTGCCGCCTGCCTCAAGCAGCAGCACCCGGTGGCCTGCATCCGCGAGCCGCTTGGCGACGACACAGCCAGCGCTGCCAGCGCCCACAATCAGGTAATCACAATCCATCTTATTCCTTATCGGTGCCTAGACACACCGTTCGAACGGTAAACCTAGGGCACAGGTTGCGTCAATCAAAGCCCAGAGGCAGAGCTGTCGTCTTGAACACCGTCCGCAGCGCAAAACTGGACTGCATTTGTGCCACCCCAGGAAGTCGCGCCAGATATTGGCGGTGGATCCGTGCGAAATCCTCTGTGTCTTCGGCCACGACCTTGAGCATATAATCGGCTGTACCTGCCATCAGATGACATTCCAGCACGGCCGGGACCAATGCTACTGCTTTCTCAAAGGCCTCGAGCACCTCATCGGCCTGTCCACGCAGAGTAATCTCGACAAAGACCGTTGTCGGGACACCGATTTTGCGCGGATTAAGCAAAGCGACATACTGATTAATATACCCGCTTTTCTCAAGCTGCTGCACACGGCGATGACAGGCTGAGGCCGATAAACCTACCTGTTCAGATAAATCCAAGTTGGAAATCCGGCCTGATTTTTGGAGCAAGCGCAGGATACGACGATCTAAATGATCCAAAGCCATTTTGCGTTCATTTCATCGACTAGTTTTCTATGCTTTCATATAACATCTGATTTGAGAGTAAAAGGCGAGTTAATTTCTTTTTCTTTAAGCGAGCACACGCACGGCGATCTCCCCAGATCACTTCGGTGTCAATGTCTGAAAATCACCAAGGGCGCGTTCAAGCCGCTGAAATCATGCTCGAGGCAAGGCATTTCGCCCAGATAGCTAGCCAAAAATTAACTTTTACCAGCCACTGGGCGACAAGCCAGCACAAAACTGATGGCGCTGAATGTCACAGGTTCGTCAGAGCTTTAACCTTTTGCCAGCGCATCCCGTATCTCGGTCAGCACGCTCAACTCTGTGGGGCCAGCGGGCGCAGCCACAGCTGCGTTTTCCTCTTGCTTTTGCGACGCGTCTTTAATCCGATTGATATAGCGAACCAATTTAAAGACGACGCAAGCAATAATCAGAAAATTCACCACAGCCATCAAAAAGGCCCCATAGGCAAACACTGCTGCACCTGCATCGCGCGCCGCCGCCAGCGAAACAAACGTTGCCTCTCCTTTCAGCACGATGAATAAATTAACAAAATCAACACCACCAAAAAACAACCCAATTACAGGATTTATCAGATCGCTGACCATTGATTTGACAATAGCTGTAAAGGCGGCGCCGATGATAAGCCCAACTGCCAGATCCATTACATTGCCTTTGGCAATAAAGTCCCTAAATTCCTTAATCATCCAAAATTCCTCTTTTTAAAATTAACAATTTTTTAAAAAATTGTCTGGGGGATGCAAATACGTGCTTGAAAATCTTTACTACTTAAAAATATGCGTTTGGCGTATGATGAAACACCGCCCCAAGTTACGTTGGCTTCACTTGAAAAGCCAAAGCAATCTAGCGGTACAAGTATCACTATGCAAGCGCCGTAGAACACTTATCTCTGTTCAGCGTGCAGGAAAACGTACCAACCTGACAAGGTTAATCTTGGAATTCCACGCTCATCCTGGCAAGTCACCCGTGAGAACATATCGCAGAAGTGCCGCAACCTGCGCGGGGTTTTCAGCCACAGCCAGAGCTGCCGCGTTTACTTCTTTCAACGCGTGACTGTGCTCTGGCGGGTGTAGAATAATCAGGGATTTTCCCAAGGCCGCCGCATAACCGGCGTCAAAGGCGGCGTTCCACTGTTTGTATTTCTCACCGAAGCGCACAACCACAACGTCAGCCTCTTCGATCCCTTTACGGGTCCGGATAGCATTCAATTTTGCGCCCTTGTGATCGTGCCAAAACTTGTCAGGCTCCAGACCCAAAATTGCCACGCCACAATCATCACTGGCACCATGATCGGTAACGGGGGCATTGAAAACCACGTCAAGGCCACTGGCTGCTGTGATAATCTGTTCGCGCCAATCCGTATGAATTTCACCGGATAAATAAACCTGAAGTGTCATTTTATCTCTTTTCTCTTGGCAGGAGCCGTTTTTTAGGGACATCAAACGCAGGCTAACCCCGCAGAACACCACCCGTGGCCTTGGCAACCTTCTCAACAATTTTACCCGAGACCACGTCAAGATCACCTTCGGTCAGTGTCGCCGCAACAGGTTGCAAGCGCACGGTGATGGCCAGTGACTTTTTGCCAGCCCCCAATGCATCACTGCTAAATTCATCAAACACCCGCACTGCTTCAATCAATGTCTTATCCACAGAACTTGCAGCATTGACAAGGGTCAACGCCTCGACCCCGGCATCGACCACAAAGGCGAAATCACGCTCCACCGCCTGCAAATCACGCAGCGCCAGCGCCGGCCTTGTGGCAGAGGCGTTGCGCGGCAAAGGTATTTCCTCAGGCCAGACCGTAAAGCCCACCGCTGGGCCTTTTACGTCAAGACCCTGCAATACCTTGGGGTGAATCTCGCCAAATACCGCCAGCCTCTTTTTGGGGCCCAGACAGATGCGGCCGTGACGGCCAGGATGCCACCAGCCTGCGCCATCTCGCAAAACCTGCACCTTCGCGGGTGCGCCCATCGCGACCAAGATGGCTTCGACATCGGCTTTGGCATCATACAAGTCAACCGCCCGCGCCGCACCATGCACATCCTTGGAACCAGTGCGGCCGATCAAAACACCCGCCACTTGCAGATGCTGCTCATTTGGTTCGCCGCCGTGAAACACCGGACCAACCTCGAACAGCGCCATATCGGCAAAGCCGCGCGCCTGATTGCGGGCTGCAGCCTGTAACAGGCCTGGCAAAAGATCGGGGCGCATATGGCTCATTTCACTCGAGATTGGGTTCTCAAGCATGGTAACGGCGCCGCCACCACCAAACATTTGCGCGGCGGTTTGGTCGATAAAGCTGTAGCTGACGCATTCGTTATAGCCCAGTGACGCCGCCGTGCGCCGCGCGATCTGCTCACGCCGCTGCACGGGTGACAGGATCGCTTTTGGCACACCACTTTGCAGCCGTGGCAAGGGCTTGCCCTGCAGCTTGGTCAGGGAGGCCACCCGTGCAACCTCTTCAACCAGATCGGCCTCACCCATGATATCAGGGCGCCAACCGGGCACATGTACCATGTCCCCCTGCAGATCAAACCCAAGCGCCGTCAAGGTGGCGCGTTGCTCGGCATCTGGCAGCTCCATCCCAACAAGCGATTGTATACGGTCCGTATCCAACTGGAAGGCACGCGCATGGTCAGGCTGAGCGCCGGCAATCACGACCTCTGAGGCGATGCCACCGCACAGATCCAAAATCATCTGGGTTGCCGCCTCAATCCCCACAGGTGTCCATGACGCGTCAATACCACGTTCAAACCGGTAGCGGGCATCGGAATTGATCTTAAGCGCCCGCCCAGTATAGGCCGTGCGCACCGGATCAAAATAAGCACCCTCGAGAAATACATTGACCGTCTCGTCCGTACAGCCTGAATGTACACCGCCCATGATGCCACCCAGACTTTCCACCCCATCGGCATCAGAAATAACCGTCATACCCTCAGCCAAAGTATAGTCTTTGTCATCAAGCGCCGAGAACGCCTCGCCACCTTTGGCCCGATGCACGCGCAAGGCACCACCCGCAACTTTATCCGCGTCGAACACATGCAGGGGCCGGTTGCTGTCATAAGTGAAAAAATTCGTCACATCGACAAGCGCCGAGATCGGCCGCAGCCCAATAGCTTTCAGGCGATCTTGCAGCCATGCGGGGCTGGGGCCGTTTTTCACACCTTGGATCACCCGGCCATAAAATACAGGGCATTGATGACGCGTATCATCCTCAATCGTCACCGTCACCGGACAGGCAAACCCGCCAGAGACCGGCGGCACATCTTGTGGCTTGAGCTGGCCCAAACCTCGGGCTGCAAGGTCACGCGCGACACCGCGCACACCCAACGCATCCGGTCGGTTTGGCGTGATGGCAATTTCGATGACAGTATCGACCTTGGCGGGATCATGCGCGGCCAACCAATCGACAAACCGGTCGCCAACCTCCCCCGAAGGCAGCTCAATAATGCCATCATGTTCGTCCGACAGCTCCATCTCACGCTCTGAACACATCATGCCAAAGCTCTCAATCCCACGGATTTTGCCAACCCCTATTGTGGTATCTATCCCCGGCACATAGACGCCGGGTTTGGCAATCACCACAGTGATCCCAGTGCGGGCATTGGGGGCACCACAGATTATCTGACTTTCCCCCTCATCCGTTGCCACCTGACAGACCCGCAGCTTGTCGGCATCGGGATGTTTTTCGGCGCTTAATACTTTGCCAATGGTAAAATCCTTGAGCCGGTCTGCAGGGTTTGAAACCCCTTCCACTTCCAGTCCAAGGTCGGTCAGCGCGTATAGGATGTCATCCAAAGACGCCGTCGTTTCCAGATGATCTTTCAACCAAGCAAGGGTGAATTTCATGATCGTTCCTCCAATGGCACCGCTCAGCGGTCTGCCAGATCCTCAACAAATTCAAAATGTTCAAACAGCAGCATCATTTCGGGATCAAAGCCGCCGTTGCGTTCAAAAAACGCCTTATGATCCTTTTGCCAACCGGCAAGGTCTGCATTTTCGCCCTGTGCAAGCGCAGTATCTTCGCTCACATCACAAAAGCGAATTTCTTCTAGACGCACCGTGCGTGTCACCAGCGCAGGAACATCTTCCCAATCGGTGGCGATATCGCAACGGCCCAGTTTCGGCATAGCCTCAGGTTCGGTCTGGTAATTGGCCAAAGCATCGCACGACGCCGTTTTAGCCCCCGCCCGCACCAATGCGTTGAGCCGCTCACACATCGTGGCGCTATCGCCAAACTTAAATGTACCCGCGCCAGGATAGACGTCCTGCAGATCTTCCATGTCTTCAGTCATCTGCTCAGCCCGCTGTGTAAATTAGGCTGGTCAAGACTGGCAAAGCCATAATGGCGCAGCCAGCGCAGATCACTGTCGAAAAACGCCCGCAAATCGGGAATACCGTATTTGAGCATCGCAATGCGGTCGATCCCCATACCAAAGGCGAAACCCTGCCATTCGTCAGGGTCAATTCCACCTGCAGCCAGCACTTTGGGGTGCACCATCCCCGAACCAAGAATTTCAAGCCAGTCGTCACCCTCGCCAACTTTCAACTGCCCTCCCGCCCAAGAACAGCGGATATCGACCTCAGCCGAGGGTTCGGTAAACGGGAAATGCGAGGCGCGAAACCGCAGTTCAACATCGTCCACCTCGAAAAACGCTTTCACAAACTCCTCCAGCACCCATTTTAGATTGGCCATCGAGATGTCTTTATCAACCGCGAGCCCTTCAACTTGATGAAACATTGGCGTGTGGGTCTGATCATAGTCGGCACGGTAGACGCCACCAGGGCAAATGATGCGCAACGGCGCGCCCATTTTTTCCATCGAACGCACCTGCACCGGAGAGGTATGGGTGCGCAAAACATGCGGCGGACGATTATCATCCTCAGCGCGATGCATGTAAAACGTGTCCATCTCGGCGCGTGCCGGATGATGGCCAGGGATATTAAGAGCATCAAAGTTATACCAATCAGTGTCGATCCGTGGGCCCTCGGCAACCCCAAAGCCCATATCCGCGAAAATCGCTGCCACTTCTTCGCTGACCTGACTGATCGGATGGATTGTACCCTGCCGCCGGTCGCGCGCCGGCAAGGTGACGTCAAGCCATTCCGCCTCAAGCCGCTGATTGAGCGCCGCATCCGACAGTGCCGTTTTCTTGGCTGCCAATGCGCTGTTGATCTCATCTTTCAACGCGTTCAATTTAGGCCCGGTGCTCTGCCGTTGTTCTGGGGTCATCTTGCCCAATTCGCGCATTTTCAGGCTGACTTCACCTTTTTTGCCAACTGCTTGCAGGCGCAGGTCCTCCAGCGCCGCCTCGTCGCCTGCCGCTATGATGGCGGTCAGATATTTATCTCTCAGATCATCCATGCGGGATCTCCACTTGCATGGGACCCTGCTATCACATTCGCATTTCTGCGCAACCGTCTAGGCGTTGAGGCAAAACAGTCAGAAAACTGATTTTCGCTTTCGCCCCTCTAATATTTTTCGAGACTCAGTCACTACACCATTCCTCGCCACAATGGTTTTGGGCGGTTCTAATTTCAGTTTTTTTTCAAAAACCACCATCGAATCGTAAAATTGAACTGACGACAGCTCCTCTGCGATAGGGTGAAAGGGAAAGAGCTCATCCTGATCAGTGTACCAGCTGTGCATACGGTCTACCAAATCCTTTGAAAACTCGATAAAGCTTTTCTGGGCCCGAAAGCCCCCGCCAAAGCCCGGCCAATAACTGCTGTGGGTGTCCTCGACAATATAGAGGCCCCCATCAGAAAGCTGCGGCCACAGCGCGTTAAAACTTGCTTTTTGCTGATACATCTTGTGACCACCATCATCAATGATGATATCAAGAGGGCCATGTGTAACAGCAATATTCTGCAAAAAAACATGATCGGACTGATCACCAATTTCAACCGCAATTCTGGGCACCTCAAAAGTTTTGCAGGCTGGATCGATATCGAGAAAGGTCAACCGGCTTGCCGCACCAAAATAATCTTGCCACATCTTTATGGAGCCACCCTTCCAAACGCCAATTCTCAAAAAACTGATGTCTTGAGATCTCCAGGGGCCAACAACCGGTGATAGACATCAAGATAATGGTCCATCTTGGTCATCAACTTGTCTTCAGTCAAAAGCAGGTAATCGCGAAAATAATTTTCTGAAGTCATGCAATATCCAATAAAAAAACCGCGCAAACAAATACGCG
>Ga0114994_10001714_pt1 | contig 15868 bp, 13 predicted proteins | sample ArcticOcean_MG_C_9_FD_87043 | JGI IMG/M metagenome (GOLD analysis project Ga0114994, IMG submission 87043) | Marine microbial communities from western Arctic Ocean - ArcticOcean_MG_CB2_152 | ecosystem: Environmental > Aquatic > Marine > Oceanic | place: Arctic Ocean: Canada Basin | collected...
AAGTTTGCTGTGAATGGTCCAATCAAACACGGAATGGTTGGCACATCCAGATCCACATGGGTTAATGTAGAATGCGAAACCTGTTAATGAAATTATAAAAATTGCGGATAGCGACCGAATCCCGCTCCCAAAAGAGGGCCGCCTTTAAGAGGCATGAAAACACTGGATTTGCACCTTATTTTGGCCAGACCTATTCAAGCTCGCAATTTGGCAGAGCATGGATCTGACGCACTGATGATAACCGTCGAACATTTTCCACAAATTCATAAACATATCATTGACACAAGCCATGGCAAACGAAGTGCATTTATTGATTTAAAAAAAATGAAGGCCGGTAACATCCGACCACGCTAAGAAGGGGGCGGATATATCTGCTCAGGGGTATTGTCTGAGAATGTTAGAGGCGTTCGGGTTTGGGCCAGAACAACTGGCAGCAATCCAACCCAGAATTATTAATCTGTCCATAAGCTGTTTTGGATCTGACGGTCCTTTAAGCCACCGCGCAGGCTGTGAATAAGTTGCTGAAACACTTACTTGAATTTGTAATGGTGGTCATCTTCGTCGTCACAGTTTGCTTTCTGCACCGGCTTGCGGTTCTGTGACCGGTTATTTGGGTGCTTATCAGATGCTGCTTGCACTAACGGGCCGCGCCCTTCTAATGTTTGAAACGCAACCGCATTGGGTAAGGCCCACCTCAACTTTGGGTTACGATTATCCTGAGCAGATCGATTTATCCTTTAGGTATTCGCGTAAATCACAACAGTTTATCCGAATACCTTCTTTTACAGGTTTATTGGATATGCTTATATAAGTACCAGTAGAAATAAATTTATAGGAAGTCTTGTAAATGGTCGCAGTAGCAAAAGAAGTTGGTCCTAACCGGTATCGCGAGTCCTACGGACGGTATCTTGAAGACTTCAAAACCGGTGATGTGTACGAACATCGCCCTGGCCGTACAATCTCTGAGACTGATAATTCTTGGTTTACATTATTGACTATGAACCAGCACCCACTTCATTTTGATGTGGAATACGCGGCGAAAAGTGAGTTCGCTAAACCATTGGTCAATTCATGCCTAACACTTTCGATAGTTGCGGGCATGAGCGTTTCAGACGTTAGCCAGAAAACCATCGCGAATTTGGGCTGGGATACGGTCCGAATGCCGGCCCCAGTATTTAATGGCGATACGTTGTATGCAGAAAGTGAAGTTCTGCGCATTCGTGAAAGCAAATCGCGCCCCACGCAAGGGATTGTTAGCATTAAAACCATTGGTAAAAATCAAAAGGGGGTTGAGGTGATTTCGTTCGAGCGGACCATGTTGATCCCAAAGCGTGGGCACGCAGTAGATGATAAGGCGGATTACTAGATATGAATGACGCACCTTACCCCAAAAACATGACTTCTAACGAGGAAGTAAAACTTCTGCTTAATTCTGTTGATCAGTTTTTAGAGCGGGATGTTGTCCCTTATGTTCGCGAATGGGAAGCCGAAGATATTTACCCCCGCGATATGGCCGATAAAATGGCTGAAATGGGGTTATTTGGTTCAACGATTGCGCCTGAATATGGCGGACTTGGGCTGTCGGCCAGTGCCTATACAAAAATTGTTGAGCGTATGTCTGCTGTCTCAATCTCAGTTCCGGGGATTTATAATTCGCATTTGATGATGGCGACGGCTGTTCAAAAATTTGGCTCCGATGAAATGAAGGCGGAGTTTTTGCCTAAATTTGCATCTGGTGAATTACGCGGTGGCGTCGCCTTAACCGAACCTGATTGTGGCACTGATTTACAAGCCATTCGCACACGTGCTGTACGCGATGGAGATGATTATGTGATCAATGGAGAAAAAATGTGGATCACCAATTCGCTTGAAGGTGATATGTTGGCGGTTCTTGTTAAAACCAACCCAAATACTGACCCGCCCCATAAAGGTATGAGCTTGATTTTGGTTGATAAAACACATGGCTATGAAGGCCGAAAGCTTAAAAAACTTGGCTATCGAGGCATTGATACAGGGGGACTGAGCTTTGAAGATGTTCGGGTACCTGCAAATCGATTGATTGGCCCGAATGAAGGGCGCGGAATGCAACAAGTGTTATCTGGGATGGAATTGGGGCGCATTAATGTGGCGGCGCGCGGCGTTGGCTTGGCACGCGCAGCCTTAGAAGAAAGTGTATCCTATTCTCAAATCCGAAAAACCTTTGGTAAACCGATTTGTGAGCATCAATCCATTCAAATCAAATTAGCTGAAATGGCGACGCGGGTAGAAGCATCTAAATTGTTATTGGAAAAAGCGGCTCAAGCTTACGATACGGGTCAACGCTGCGATATGGAAGCGGGTATGGCTAAATTATTCGCAACGGAAAGCGCCATGAAAAACGCCGAAGAAGCTCTTCGCATTCACGGTGCTTATGGATATTCAAAAGAATTTAACATTGAGCGTTATTACCGTGATGCGCCATTGCTTGCTATAGGCGAAGGAACTAACGAACTTCAACGTATTGTCATATCCAAGCAGTTGATTGAACGAAACCCTGTATAGGAACATTTATGTCTCTCCCCTTAGAAGGTGTCCGCGTTTTAGCGGTTGAACAATATGGCGCGGGTCCGTTCGGAACTATGTTTCTGGCCGATCAAGGCGCTGAAATTGTTAAGATTGAAAACCCTAATTCGGGCGGTGATTTTGCCCGGGATGTGGGTCCTTTTTTTTTTACGCCAGATGATTCCGAATTTTTTCATGCTTACAATAGGAACAAAAAAAGCCTGTCGTTGGATTTAAGCCAGCCTGAAGGGATGGGGGTATTTCACGATTTGGTTAAGTCCGCGGATGCGGTGGCATCTAACTTGCGTGGCGATGTGCCTGATAAATTAGGCTTAACGTATGAGGTCTTAAAAGAATTTAACCCAAAAATTGTCTGCGCTCATTTGTCTGCATATGGGAGGACAGGTGAACGCGCAACGTGGCCGGGCTTCGATTACTTAATGCAAGCGGAAGCGGGGTATTTTTCATTAACTGGAGAGCCGGGCGGCCCGCCAACGCGTATGGGCTTGTCGGTTGTTGATCAAATGACCGGGCTCGCATTGGCTTATGCAGTACTGGCCGGTGTGACCGGGGCGCGGGTAACGGATATTGGCCGCGATATGGACGTTAGCTTGTTCGATATTGCCATGTCGAATTTAGCGTACCCGGCCATTTGGTATCTGAACGAAGGCCATGAACAACAACGCATGGAACGTTCTGCCCACCCGGTTTTGACGCCGTGCCAGCTCTATAAATCTGCCGATGGTTGGATTTATTTAATGTGCAATAAAGAAAAGTTTTGGCCCGCTTTGTGTGTAGCATTGGGAAAAGACGATTGGGCTAAAGATGCCCGGTTCTTAACGTTCAAGGAACGAGCTGAAAATCGCGCTCTTATTCAGGAAATGCTGGATGGGGAATTGTCACACAAGACCACAGCCGAATGGATGACGCTGTTTGCTGGCGTTGTTCCGGCATCACCTTTGAACAGCGTATCGGAAGCACTTGAAAACCCGTTCGTGACAGAAAACAATCGTATTCAGGAAATTGATTTGCCAGGGTACGGAGCTTACAAAACATTGCGGTCCCCTGTTATCAGTGGTGGTGCTGAAGCGCCGTCAAACCCTGCGCCTCAGTTAGGTGCCGATACAAATGACCTGCTTAGTCAATTGGGTTATGATTCAAAGAAAATCGACAAACTTCGAAATAGTAAGGCCATATAGAGAGGCGATAATTTATGGGTATTTGCCTGAAAGCGAAGAAGAAGTCAGAAAAATAGTTACTCAATTTCGCGACACTGAAGCTGCCAAAGGCGTGACACGTGAAGGCGTGGAAGCGGTTAAAACTGTATTGATCAAACTGGCAAAAAAGAAAAAATCATTTCCCCTCTCTGATTTCTCTATTGATCCCAATGCCGATGGCAATGGTGATATTTATCGCTTGAGCGAGGATGATGATCATTGGTTTGCGCTGTATGCGTCTATTGGAATGCCGGGTAAAGGTGTGTGGCCCCACAACCACATAACCACACATACACACAACGTGGGCTGTGATTGCAGGGTTTTAGGGTGATGAGCTAAACTGGTTTTACGAACGCACCAACGACAAATCTGTTGGAGGTCAAGGTGCGCTAAATCAATTTGGTGAAGAAGCGGTTCAGTACGGCACCGGAGTTGCTTTTTTGCCTGATGATATTCATTCCATCCATGTTGAAGGGGATGAGAAAACGGTGCATTTGCATATGTACGGTTTGGCGTTTGAGCAGTTGCACGAACGCGTTATGTACAATAAAGAAAAAAGGAACGTATAAATGAATGTATCTCTTATGACGCCAGCTGAGCTTCGCAACCTAATCACTGGGCCGGATGAATTGGCGCTAATCGATTTGCGCGAAGGAGGAACGTTTTCTGAAAGTCATTTGTTATTCGCAATAAGTATTCCCTTAAGTCGGCTTGAAGTTTTAATTGAAGGCCTTGTTCCGCTCCAATCCGTTAAATTGGTTTTGTGCGCCAGTGCTAAAGATGAGGATATGACAGCACTTGGTGCTTCGCGGCTAACAAGCCTTGGGTATTCAGATATATCGGTTTTAGAAGGTGGGATTGAAGGCTGGAAAGCTGTGGGGTATGAATTGTTTTCTGGCGTAAATGTGCCCAGTAAAGCATTTGGCGAATTTATCGAGACCACATATAAAACGCCACACGTTCAAGCCCATGATATTCAACGGATGAAAGCGGACGGTGAAGATTTCATTCTTTTGGATAGCCGTCCCTACACAGAATTTAACGCCATGAATATTCCGGGAGGCATTGATGTGCCGGGGGCTGAATTGGCCTATCGTATTCATGATATGGCACCTGACCCAAAAACCAAAGTCGTGATCAATTGTGCCGGGCGTACACGCAGTATTATTGGAGCGCAATCGTTGATTAATGCAGGTATTCCAAACTCAGTTATGGCGTTAGAGAACGGAACAATGGGCTGGCATTTGGCGGGCTTGAAGTTAGAGCGTGGGCAAACCCGAAGCTATAGCGATGTCTCGCCCGGTGCTCATGATATTGCATTAATCCGTGCTCAGGCTGTGCGAGATCGATTTGGCATTAAGTCTATTGATGAACAAACGGTTTTGGATTGGAAAAAAGATACATCGCGGACGACCTTTTATTTAGATGTCCGCGATCCGAGTGAATTTAATATGGCCCATTGGCCGGGGGCAAAATCAGCACCGGGCGGACAATTGGTTCAGGCTACGGATAAGTATGTGGGTGTACGTCGGGCGCGGCTGGTGCTTATCGATAACGACGGCGTTCGCGCTACTATGTCAGCATCATGGCTAGTCCAAATGGGTTGGTACGATGTGCATATAATGCCGGATGCGAGTGCTTCGTTCAATACGCCAGAAAAGCCTGCACCGATATCGCTCAATTATTCCACTCCGTCACTATCTGTAAATGAACTAGCGAAAGCGTTGAATGCTGGGAATTGTATTGTTGTCGATATGGCGACCAGTTTGCAATACCGGGATAAAGGACACATTCCGGGTTCGTGGTTTGCTGTGCGTTCAAACATGCCTGAAAACTTATCCAAAATTCCAAACGCCAACTTGTTAGTATTAACGTCTGCCGATGGCAGCTTTGCAGAAATGGTATTGGCAGATGCTCTTAAGTCAGGGCGGAATGTGAAAGTTTTAGAAGGCGGGACACAAGCTTGGATTGACGAAGGTAACCCTTTAGAATTTGGCTTTTCACATATGGCAGATGGTCCCGTTGATCTATGGTACAAACCGTATGAGTTCGATGATGATGACAAAGACATTGAACAAGCTATGGAACAATATTTGTCATGGGAAGTTGACTTAGTCGGTCAAATTGAGCGTGATGGCACGACTGAATTCAAGGTGTTTAATTAAGTAAATTTTGAGCGATAAACCCAATAAGGAAACTCATGAAAATTTTAATTTTACCGGGCGATGACATTGGCCCAGAAATTATGGCTCCAACCAAAAAAGCCTTAGTCGCGTTAAACAAAAAGTTTGATTTGGGCTTTGAGTTTGAAGAAAAATCAATAGGCATCGATGCGTTGAAAGCCGAAGGGACAACGCTTCCGGATCATGTGCTAAAAAGTGCTCAAGCCGCGGATGGTATTATATTAGGGCCTATTGGTACGTTTAAATATCCACCAAAAGAACAGGGAGGTATCAATATTTCTGCCGTCCTACGAGTGGCGATGGATTTATATGCCAACATTCGCCCAGCCAAAACCCGGCCGGGCGTTGAATCTATGGCAAAAGAAATGGATTTGGTAGTTGTTCGTGAGAACACCGAAGGGTTTTACGCAGACCGAACCATGTTTGCGGGGACAGGTGAGTTTATGCCTACCGAAGATTTAGCCATGAGCATGCGTAAAATTACCCGTGAAGGATCGCGGCGGATTGCCGTATCTGCATTCGAGTTAGCCCGCACTCGGCGCAAAAAAGTGACCATTGTTCATAAGGCGAACGTGCTTAAAATTACGGACGGACTTTTCCTTTCTGTCGCCCAACAAGTGGCTGCTGATTACCCAGATGTTGAAGTTGAAGATCAGATTGTAGATGCCATGGCCGCATTGTTGATCCGCAAACCTGAAACCTTTGATGTGATTGTTGCTACCAATATGTTTGGCGATATTTTGTCAGATGAAGCGGCTGAACTGTCGGGTGGGTTAGGCCTTGGGGGGTCCATTAACGCAGGTGTGGACCGGGCAATCGCGCAAGCCGCCCACGGATCAGCACCAGATATTGCAGGGCAAGGGATTGCAAACCCATCGGCCTTAATGATCTCGGCTGCAATGTTAATGGGCTGGTTAGCCCAAAAAAATGCTAGTAATGCCCTTGCGGAAGCATCTGAGTTGTTTATTAAATCGGTAGATAGTGCATTGGCTAACCCGGCGAATCTTACCCCCGATTTAAAAGGATTGGGCTCTACAGATAGCTTTGGTGAAGCCGTATTAAATGAACTTGATGCTTAAATACATTTATTCAAAAGGAGACGCGGCACATGACATTTCGTGCTGGATGGAATTTTCTAATGACGCCGGGGCCGACTAATATTCCGGATCGGGTATTGCGCGCTATGGCTCAGCCTGCATTGGAATATGCGGGCCCGGACTTTATGGAATTATCCATAGGCGTTCATGAAGACCTGAAAAAAATTTTCCAAACAAAGGCCGAAGTTTTTATTTATGCAGCCAATGGTCATGGCGCATGGGAAGCGGCTTTATCTAACACATTGTCCCCTGGCGATTTAGTGTTGGTTCCTGAAACGGGCCAGTTCTCTAATTCTTGGTCGTTAATGGCGGAATCCTTAGGGCTTGAAAGCCAGTATATGCCCGGTGATTGGCGGAATGGGGTTGACCCGAGCGCTGTTGAACGGGCTTTACTGGATGATAAAGATCATAAAATCAAAGCCGTATTGATGGTTCATACCGATACGGCGACATCTGTTACCAGCAATGTGCCCGCCGTTCGCAAAGCCATTGATGCGGCTAATCATCCGGCGTTATTCATGGTTGATACAATTGCTTCGTTGGTTACAACTGAGTTTCGGATGGATGATTGGGGTGTCGATGTGACCATTGCTGCTTGTCAAAAAGGCCTGATGATGGCTCCGGGGCTTAGCTTCACCGCAGCAAATGATAAAGCTCGTGAAATTGGTAAATCAACCACAATTCCGCGCAATTACTGGAATTGGCAAACTAGGCGGGGGGCTATTCACTACAGTTGGTATTGTGGAACGGGCCCAATTAATTCGATTTTGGGCCTACGTGAAGCTCTGGATATGATATTTGAAGAAACCTTGGAAGGGGCCTATGCCCGCCACCAACGCTTAGCCGATGCCGTTCGCGCGGCGGTTGGCGTATGGGGGTCAGATGGCCCATTCGAGCTGAACTCATTGAAAGTGGAAGAGCGCGCCAATGGTGTGACAACGATTTTGATTGATGACAGCATAAACGTAGATGATTTGCAGGTACTTTGCCGTGATAAATTTAATGTCTCTTTGGGGCACGGTTTGGGCAAGCTGAATGGAAAAAGCTTCCGCATTGGCCACATGGGCCATATCAACGAGCCTATGGTTTTGGGTGCTTTGGGAAGTATTGAAATCGCTTTTAATAGGCTGGGATATCAACACGGAAAAGGTGGCGTTCCAGCGGCCATCGAAAGTTTGTCGAAAGCTTAATTAAGGAAAATATCATGCCGACTCTACGCCACCGTACCGACTATGAAGTCCTACCCAAAGAAACATTAGACGCTTGGCGACAAGTCCCACCGCCGATTGTGGGGGATTGCATGAACCGCACCAATGTTATGGTGGGCGTAATTAAACCGGTTAAAGCAGGAACAATTTTGGTTGGCCAAGCCCGAACTGTCAAAACCATGGTTGGTGATAACTCGGCCCTTCACATAGCGATTGGGCTTTTAAATCCTGGTGAAGTTATTGTGGCTGACGGAGGCGGGTTTTTAGATGCTGCCATTTGGGGCGGAATGATGACACGAGCCGCCATGACGCGTGGCATAGCGGGTGTCATTATCGATGGTGCGATCCGGGATGTTGCTGAAATTCGGGATTTTGATTTCCCCTGCTTCACCCGCTCAATTTCAGCGGCTGGCCCTCATAAAGGGTTCGGGGGTTCGCTCGATGGGGTGATTTCATGTGGTGGAAGTGCTGTCAGCCCCGGTGATATAGTTATTGGTGATGACGATGGCGTCGCCATTGTGCCCCTAGCCCGCCAAGCTGAATTGTATAAAGCATCGTTAGAAAAAATAGCTCAAGAAAACCAAGCAAATGCGGATACGGCGATGGGAATTTTGCCAGGAAGTAAATTGGGTTTGGACGAGCCAAGATGGATTGATTGATATTGGGCATAAAAAACCGCCTTCGAATGCCTAGGTTTTAAGCACTCTGAAGGCGGCGTTTAATGGGAGATATAAATTAACGTCCTTTGAACTCAGGCTTACGCTTTTCCATAAACGCGGTGCGGCCTTCTTTGTAATCTTCACTGGAAAAGCAATCATCAACAGCTTTGTTGGCTAGGGCTTCGTCGTAATCAGAACCTTTCATAAGCTCATTAATGACAACGCGGGCAGCTGAAACGGTCATAGGAGCGTTACCGGCAATGGTTTTAGTATAGTCATCGATGTAGCTGCCCAAAACGTTGCGTGGCATGACACGGTTGACCAATCCCATCGTTAGGGCTTCTTGGGCAGTGAACTGGCGCGCTGTATAAAAGATTTCCTTTGAAAACGATGGTCCAACAACATCAACCAAACGCTTTAAACCATCACCTCTGTACCCTAAGCCTAGTTTTGCAGCTGGAACGGCAAATGTTGCTTGTTCATTTGCAATGCGGATATCACAGCACATAGCGAGGCCCATACCGCCACCAATGCAAAATCCTTCGATTTTAGCGATTGTTGGCTTAGTTGCTGTTGCTAACAGTTGGGTTGAGCTATCTGTTGCTGCGTTGTAAATAGCTACAGCATCATCAGATGAACGTTTTTCGGCGAACTCTGAAATGTCAGCACCCGCACAAAAAGCTTTACCGCCTTCGCCTGAAACAACAATCACCCGAACGTCTGGGTCCGCATTGAAGTCTTCAACAACAACCCCTAAGCCTTCCCACATATCAAACGTCATTGCATTGCGGCGGGCTTGGTTGTTGAATTTAATCGTTCCAACGCCGTTTTCTTTGTTGACTATTAGCTGGTCTGTAACATTTCTCATTATTTGGTTCCTTGTTTTGTAAATAAAGTTGGGCGCATCATGGCGGGTCAATACGTGTCCTGCAATAACGATTGATGACTTTTATTTGCGTCGGTACTTGTTCCTCCCTGTTTGCGCAGATAATCTTAAGGGTATTATGTTTGCAAATATTGAAAAATGGACGGGAATGCAAAGCCGTGACCAAGGCCCAGCTTTTTTAGTGGCGCTTGGCCATTCTGCAACCCATTGGATAATCGGCACTTTTTACGTGCTATTGCCGTTTATAAAAGAAGATTTGGGGCTGAGTTATGCAGAAACGGGTGGGTTGATCTCCCTTTTTCATGCCTCGTCATTTGTTGCTAATGTTGGTAGCGGGCTTGCTGTCGATGTAACTGGGCGGCGTATTTTATTACAATTTCTTGCCCTTGTTATTGGTGCCATCGCCTTGGCTGGTACCAGCATTTATTCCAATTTGTTCTGGTTGTACGGGGTAATTGTCATTGTTGGAATTACTAATAACCTATGGCACCCAGCCGCAATTTCTTATCTATCCAACCGGTTTCCAACGAACAGAGGTTATGCGCTTTCGATCCATGCTCTAGGTGCAAGCTTTGGCGATGCTGTTGCACCCATTTCTGCGGGTATTTTATTGGTCTGGATGGGATGGTCTAGCGTGGCTTCAACCCACGCCCTTCCTGTTTTAGCCATAGCGGCGGCAATTTTAATTGTTTTAGGCCCAGGTGAAAAAGCCAGTAATGCTGAAAGCCATGAAAAAATGGACAGAGCTGATTATTGGGCTGGTGTTCTAAAAATGGTCAAGAATAAAGCCGTTCTGGGCGTAGCCATGATGGCCGGTATGAGGTCCATGACGCAAAATGGATTGCTTGTCTTCTTGCCCCTTTATTTAACTAATTATTTGCACGCCGGTCCCTTTTTGTTGGGTATTGGGATGATGGTAATGCAGGTTTCGGGCCTTGTGGCAGCCCCCATTGCTGGTATTTTTTCAGACCGCATGGGGCGACGCATCATTGTTTTGCTTGGTTTAGGGGGAACGACAATCGTTACCCTTATTATGCCGTCGATTAGTGATGTGTACGCGTATATCGCGACGGCAGGTGTACTTGGGTTTGCGCTGTTTGCCGTTCGTCCAGTTATTCATAGTTGGATGATGGATCTAACGCCTAAAAAAATGGGAGGTAGTGCCACCAGCTTGTTATTTGGTGTGCAAGCTGGGCTTTCAGCTTCTGTCCCCATTGTAGGCGGCTTAATTGCCGACCAATGGGGATTGCCTGTGGTCTTTTATATTTTGGCAGTGTTTGGTCTGGCAGCATTGGTTATGACTTTTTTATTGCCCAATTCCGCTTTAGAAAATACGAACGATACTTAACAGTACGCCTTTAAATTGGCGATGGTTTGATTAAAGGAAATAACGACTTGGAACATGTTAAAGAACCGATGGGAGCGCTCAAAGGCGTTCGAGTCATCGATCTAACTCGCGTATTAGGTGGTCCGGCATGTACTCAAATGTTGGCTGATCATGGTGCAGATGTCATTAAAATCGAGCCACCAAGTGGTGATGAAACCCGTGAATGGGGTCCTCCGTTTGAGAAGGATGAAAATGGCGATAACATTGCCAGCTCTTATTTCCATGGTGTGAATAGAAATAAGCGCTGCATTGCTTTGGATTTGCGCACAGAAGAAGGAAAATCTATTCTTCTTCATCTCTTAGAATCTGCGGACGTATTGGTCGATAATTTTAAAGCCGGTTCCATGGAGAAATGGGGCTTGGGTTACGATGACGTGTTAAAAGTTAAATTTCCAAAACTGGTCCATTGCCAAATTACGGGTTTTGGTAAAGATGGGCCGTTGGGTGGGTACCCGGGCTATGATGCCGCTGTTCAAGCCATGACCGGCCTGTTTAGCATCAATGGTGCTCCTGATCCTGATGGCGGGCCGACACGAATTGGCATTCCTGTTGTTGATTTGGGCATGGGCATGAATTCAGTCATTGGCATTTGTATGGCTTTGCTTGAGCGTAATAACTCAGGTTTAGGTCAATCGATCGATATTACACTTTATGATTCAGGCTTAGCCTTACAATTTCCGCATGCAGCAAATTGGTTCATGGGAGGAAAACGCCCGAAGCGAGTTGGTAATGCACATACCAATGTAGCACCCTACGATTTGTTCCCAACCAAAACCAAAGATTTGTTTATTGCGATTGGTAATAATGGGCAATTTCGGAAAGCCATGACCATTTTAGGAAAGCCAGAAATAGCCGATGATCCGCGGTTTGATATGAATGGGGGACGGATTGATAATTTACCTGCCCTGACGGTTATATTGACTGAATTACTCAGCGAATGGGACGGGGCTGAGCTGAACGATAAGTTCTTAAAAGGCGGAGTTCCATCCGGTTTAGCTCAATCGGTTGATGAGGTTATCAGCCATCCCCATACCACACATCGCAAAATGGTGGTTGAAGATGGCAACTATCGGGGCTTAGCAGCGCCTATTAAACTCAGCCGCACTCCAGCAACGTATAGAACAAAACCTGCTGCTTACGGGGCGAATACTGAAGACGTATTAACTGAAGCAGGTTATTCAGCGTCAGAGATTAAAGCGCTGATACAGTCTGGGGCTGTCTTAACCAAACGAGAATAGAAGCTGTGTTTAGGTCAGTGGTAGCATGACGTGCTTTTTATAAGCATCGCGTGCTACCAAACTGTCCCACCATCGTTTTAAGTTTGGCAGTTCCGGACGCTCAATATCCATTGAATGCCAGCGATACGCGGCACAACCCAATGGAACATCACCCATGGTAAGCTCATCGCCCAAAAGATAAGCATTGTTTTCCAAATGCTTGTCCAGAATAGCCCATTCTTTTGCGGCATCGACTGCTGCGGTGGCAACTGCGGCATTATTCCGATCTGCGTCGGATGTTCTGATTAATTGCCAAAACATGACCGTCATTGCTGGATGTAAATTGGCAATATACCAATCCATCCATTGGCTACAAAGTCCTCGGTCTTGTAGGGTTTCTGGGTACCAAGGGGCCGCCCCGTGGCTTTCTGATAAATAGCGAACAATGGCTTGTGATTCCCATAAAACAAAATCGCCATCAACAAGCGTTGGTACGCGCCCGTTTGGGTTCTTTGCCAAATAATCCTCAGTGTCATTGCCACCAAACGCACCGCCAATATCTTGACGGTCTACGTAAACGTCAATTTCCGCAGCGGTCCACATAACTTTTTGAACATTAACTGAATTTGGGCGGCCTAAAATTTTGATCATTTGTGATTGCTCCATGGGCGTGATGTATCAATTTGAAACATGTATTCATATCTGAATAACATTCTATTCATTGTATGCAAACATTGAGTCACTAAAACTTACGAGACGAACAATTGAGCGAGCCCTTATTTTAAGTTTGCATTGGATTTTAACGTAGATATCTATTTTTATGTATTGAGTTCGTTCGCTGCATATAGATAGCAGTCCTGATATGCGCATCCCAACTGAGGCTTGAGATCAATCTCTAGCCCTACTTTTTTGGTTATTTTAAATCGGTTCTGAATTTATACCCGCACCCCAAAACCGTCGTAATAACTTCGGGACGGTGAGGGTTAGATTCAATTTTTTTACGAATCTGGCTAACCAGAATATCGATTAAGCTATCTATTGGGGAATCAGCATCTTGGCTTACAGCATCTAACAAATAAGCTCGGCTTAGAACGTGGTTAGGCGTTTTGATTAAAGCTGCTCACAGATTGTGATAGTAAGCGTGGTTTTTTTGAATAAGAGAATTTACCATTGATCGTATGCTGTTACCGTGCTGCTTGAAACGAATAAAGTAGAGAAGAATTAAAATAAATTGGCCTGCCTTAAGTTAAATATTATAAAATAAGGCTGGTTTTATTTGAAACGTTTGTTTGACGCATTGACAGTTTCATCAAAACCCGCGAGTCTTCAATGAACAAACAATAGTCTTCAGGAAAATATTAGAGCATGGCTTCAAACATTAAATCGTATTGGAAAAACTATATAAACGGCGAATGGGTCGACGGAAGTGACGGTGGTCGCATTTCAGTTGAAGACCCAGCACAAGGAAGCCCCATATGTGAAATCGCTGAAGCAACAATCGAAGATGTTAATAGTGCTGTTGCTGCGGCAAAAGAGTGTTTTGGATCTCGGCAACTCGCTGACATTACACCCGCCCGTCGATTACAAATGATGATGTTGGTGGCCCAAGATTTAAGAGCGCACCTAGACGAAATTGCTCACGTAGTTGTTTTAGATACGGGAAAACGTATTTTGGATGCTCGGGGCGAGGTCGAAATGGCGGCTCGTTATTTTGAATACTATGGGGGTGCAGCTGATAAGTTAGAGGGATCTTCAATCCCGTTGGGGGATGGGTTCATGAACTATACCATCCACGCGCCGTTCGGTGTATCGGCTCAAATCGTGCCATGGAATTATCCAATTATTATTGCGGCCCGGTCGCTAGCTGCTGCTTTTGCGACGGGAAACGCAAGTATCGTTAAGTCACCTGAACTGGCTCCTTTATCTGTATATATGTTAGCCAAATCGTGTGAGCGCGTGGGTTTTCCTAAAGGTGCGGTCAATGTTATCTGTGGCTATGGTAATTTGACTGGTGCTGCGTTGGCAAGCCATGAGGATGTAAATCAACTGGTCTTTACGGGCTCTGTTAAAACCGGTCAGGCCATTTTGCGCTGTGCTGCAGAATTGGTGGTGCCCGCGATTATGGAATTGGGCGGAAAATCAGCTGGCGTTGTGTTTCCAGATGCCCGTTTAAATGATGTTGTTGAAGGCGCGCGCAATGGGATTTTCCGCCATGCAGGGCAAATTTGTTCAGCCATGTCCAGAATGATTGTTCATGAAAGCCGATACGATGAAGTCGTTAATGGTGTTGTTAAAATGGTCGAGGGCCTGTCGATTGGTCCCGGAATCGAGGACCATGATATTACTCCTGTCATGTCTGCAGGACAATTAGACCGGGTTGAAGGGTATTGTTTAGGCGCTGCTCAGCAAGGGGCAACAGTTGCTACCGGCGGACGCCGGGTTCCAAATCAAGCTGGCCACTTCATGCCACCGACGGTTTTCTCAGATGTAACTCCCGATATGACCATAGCGAATGAAGAAGTGTTTGGCCCGGTTCTATCGATCCTTAAATATAAAGAGCCAGAAGAAGCCATTGCGATTGCCAATGGCACAGAATACGGATTAGCTGCGGGCATTTTCACCCGCGATTTAGAACGCACACATTGGGCAGCTGAACGCTTAGATGCAGGCCAGGTTTATGTAAACCAGTGGCACGCTGGTGGGGTTGAGACACCCTTTGGCGGTATGAAAAAATCTGGCTTTGGTCGTGAAAAAGGCCAAGAAGCGTTGCTGAATTATGTGCAAACGAAAAGCGTGACCATTCGCACTAGCCTACCTTAATTAAGGTGGGGTTAAGCGAAGATACGATGGCGTTAGGCGGCCTATTGATAACAGTAATTGGTAGACTGCCATATGCTCGTCATAGGATGCAGATGTGAAGCCAAGTTGCGCTGAGTTTACTTCGTTCTCAGCATCCAAAACGTTGATCACATCTTCTTTTCCAGCTTCGCGCAACCTTTTGCGTGATTCAAAAACTTCGGATGCAATATTGATTGCGTTTTCTAATAAATCGAGGCGTAATTTAGCGGTGATCAAAGCTTGCCATGAAAGTTTAGTTTGCTCGATCACACTCCGGCGAATGCGGTCTTGTTCATCTTGGCTGGCGCGGTATTGGAACTTAGCCTGCGCTAAGGATGCGGGTGTTGAAAGCCCACTGAACAAATCCCAACTGGCGCGCATTGTTACGGAGTAATCAAGCCGCGAGCCAATAACTGTGTTTGCATGTTTTTCATAATTTGCCTGACCTTCTAAATCCAACACCGGAAAATATTGGCCTCGAATAGATCTTTGGCGTTCGCGTGCCACTTCTACCGTTGTGCCCGCACTTTCCAAGGTCGGATTTTCCTTCAAGCCAATTTCAATTGCATGGTCCAATGTGCTTGGTATTAAGTCCACCGGCGGTGTCGGGTCCTGCATTTCATCGATGTTGGGTG
>Ga0114994_10001717_pt1 | contig 15856 bp, 19 predicted proteins | sample ArcticOcean_MG_C_9_FD_87043 | JGI IMG/M metagenome (GOLD analysis project Ga0114994, IMG submission 87043) | Marine microbial communities from western Arctic Ocean - ArcticOcean_MG_CB2_152 | ecosystem: Environmental > Aquatic > Marine > Oceanic | place: Arctic Ocean: Canada Basin | collected...
CTGATATTAGTCAGCTGAAAATCCCTGATATACGCTCTTTATTCCGATTTCTCCTCCCATCCGATGAGGCAAACGACACCGCCTCTATATTCTCAAGCAACTAGCTTAAATGGTCAAGCTAATTCTGGTACCATATCCTTTATTTAAAATAATTACATCCTATGTCTCATGCGATGAATGGTATATTCTATGTCGGTGTGTTCAATTAAGAGTTGATTATGGTAGTTAAGGATATCAAATAATTTTTTCAACCAATTTAAAACGATTTTCATTATATCTAGTGTAAATAAATTATTCTTAAATTAATAATCTTCCAGATGGATTTTCTTGTTCTGACCATTTCGGCATCCACTCATAGGGGATAATATTTTCTTGTTCAGGATAATACTTTTGAAACGTTTTCAAATAATATTCTTTTTCTGTACAGCGATGTCCTTTTTGTGTGTATTCGTTGATAATTTCATACCACGGTTTATCAAATGATGAAACACCATCGGAAAATCCATCTTTCCTCCTCCATACAATTTCTTTGGGTAAATCATTTACAAATGCCATTCGTAGAAGGTATTTTTCCATTCCATCCCTGACCATCTTTTTTTCGGGTGGTATCCCCATGTAGTAATTCATAAATTCTTTATCAAAAAAAGGAACTCTTAATTCTAATCCACAACCAGCGGTGGTTTTATCCCCTCGCAACACATCAAAATAACGAACATCTTTGATCAGCCGTAAACATTCTTCCGAAAATGCATTTGGAGAAGGGGCGTTATGAAAGTATAAATATGACCCAGAAGCTTCATCACTCCCTTCTCCACTCAAAATAACTTTGATATTGGTATTATCGCGAATGTATTTTGAGAGTAAAAACATTGGAACAGATGCTCTAACAGTTGTTGTATCATGTGATTCTATTTGATAAATCGTTTCATCAATAGATTCTAACATTTCGTTTTCAGAAACAACTATGTTTGTATGGTTTGTTCCTAAATAATCGGCGACTTTTTGGGCTGAAACTAGATCGGGAGAACCATCTAATCCAATCGCAAACGTCCTCACGTTTTCGGGTCCTAATAATTGACATACGACAGATGTTATGACGCTACTATCCAATCCCCCCGATAAAAGACATCCCAATGGTCTATCTGAAACCAGTCTCTTTTGAACGGCTTTTTCTAATTTTGATTTGAGGGTATTGATTATTTTAGTTTCATCTTTCTCTTTGATCGTTTCATAATTGAATGGATAGTAGGAGAATGTTTTCATGTCGGATGTTTTCAGATCAATCAAAGAAAATGATCCCGGGGGATAGAATTGAATCTCGTTGGTTAGTTCCGTTAAACATTTCATTTCAGAGGAGAAGCTGATGTCCGTTTCTACATGAGAATAATAGAGGGGTCTAATACCAAATGGATCATGTCCAACGATGACCTGGTGAGTAGATTTATCATAAATCAAGAATGAGAATACTCCATCTAATTTTTTGATAAACTCACTTACATGCAATCGTTTGTATAAATGTAGGATAATTTCACAATCGCTATCTGTTTCTAAATTGATATTATATTCTTGGGCTAATTCTCTGTAGTTATAGATTTCTCCATTGCAAAGGAGTACATGATTATCATTATCATTTAATTTCATGGGTTGATCGCTTTTTTCATTTAATCCATTGATTGACAACCGGTGAAATAAAAAATAATTGAAAGAAGTATCGGTTTGAATCAATTGTTCATTTGTTTTATCGGGACCACGATGTCTTGATTTCATACCATTATGTTTAAGGGTTTCCCTATCAACATTTTCATCATTGGACAAATAAGCGAAAATCCCACACATTTACTACATATGATTTATTCTTTTTTAAATATTATCCCCCAGTTTCCTTTTTCATAGAAACTCTTTTCAATTTTGTCTTTTTCAAGCAATGATTCTAATTCATTTTCTTTGAAAACGTAGTAATAACGTTTTCCTAAAAGGGTTTGTTTTTTATCTTTCCAATCTACAAAATTATCCTGTTTTGTAAACTTTCGTTTGGATCCTTTTTCTTGTTCAAGGGCCCAAACAAGTATGAGGATTTTACCACCTGATTTCGTAACTCTTTCTAATTCTTGAATTGCTTTCACTCGTTTCTCTTTGGTGGATAGATGGTGAATTACGGCGATACAAATGGTATAATCAAATGTATTGGTTTGATACGGGATATTGAGAACATCGCCAAGAATCACGTTTAGGTTTTTTTGAAGACATATCTCAACGAGACCTTTACTAAAATCGCAACCATAGTTCAAACAATCTTCCTTGTACAGCATGTTTTTTCCATTCCCACAACCAATATCACCAATGACGGATCCTTTGGGTATAGTGTCTAGAAATTCTTCGACGCATGACCAGGGCCGATAACGAGTATTATCAAATTCAGATGCAATTGTATCGTACACATTTTTGACGTGGAGTTCTTCAATTGACATTTTGGTTTTAAAAAAATAATATTTGAGTATCAAATTTAACAGGCTAAATAATTCGGTCTTGCAGATGCTATAAAGGGAAAATGTTTATTTACGAGATTATAATCGGCATATAATTCTTCATGTTTTTTAATATCCCTTTTAGCGATTACTTTAAAAACACGATAGTTATCTGAAAGAATATCTATATTCCTATTTACCGAACAATGATTAATATAAAGTCCTTCATTTAGAATGTAGCTTTGGAATTTATCCTTTGTGATTGGATTAAATAATAACGCTGAATTTTCCTTATAAGGAAACAGGTTTTCAAAAATAACATCGTGTTTTTTGTAGTTCTTTCCTGCAAATAAACCTTGACCATCAACCTTTGATTTAGAGAGATATGGTTTCCCGGGTAGGAATAGATACATACCAATAACAACCATAACTAATAATAAAAGTAACTGTTTAATTCTATCCATTATACTAATAACATATACTTTATAATTTCATTTGTTTCATTGGTGTCGCCAGGGGGGGGTTAAAGTATTGGTTTTTATCTTCTATAAATCCATTGAACCAATGTTTTCGTCCATCATCAGAATGGAATTCACAGTAAAACTGTTTTCCTTCACATTCATTTCCAAAGATTTCTTTGAATCTCCATAACTTTCCATGCCAATTGTTTTCTTCTCCATAGACTTCTTTGATAATCTCTGTGATATCAACTATCTTGTCTAATGTGGCTTTGGTTAAATTTGGACCTCTGTAGTTTTCGTAATATTCGGAATAACTCATTTATTACTAATAGTTTATTATTATTTAAATGATTTTTCATTCAAACTAATACTCATTTAAAGAAAAATATTACTAATTGTAATAATACTATTAGTATGTCTTTCAAAGATAAACCGTTAAAAAAAATAATTTCAGACAAGAGAGTAACCATAGATGCGCTCCATCAAGATATGTCACTTGATTTCACTACGAAGCGCAAGCAATACGAGGAATGCCTTGAAGAAAAAACCAAACTTCAAACATCCTACGCTGAAAGTCCCGACGAAGAGACTAAACTCCGAATCGTTGAATTAGACGAAAAACTCAAAGAGTATAATCCGAACGATAGTGTGGATTATTATTTAAATACGGGGGGGATATTAAATGAGTATTATTCTAGAAAAGAAGAAACCGTTGAAAACACCGAAATTACGGTCCTTGATTTTATGAATAAAAATAAGAATATAAATGGAAAAAAGGAAGATAATTTGGTGAACAACTACATGAGAATTATAGATGATACCGTTATTAAAGAAAATTATATTCAAGACATTCACAATTGCCCTTTATGTTTGGGAAAACTTATCTTAAAAAATGTAGACAGTTTATTAATATGTGAGGAATGTGGGTATACCGATTCAATAATTATTAATTCTGAAAAAGTGTCTTACAAGGACCCTCCCCGCGAATCCTCTTATTTTGCATATAAACGGATTAATCATTTTAATGAATGGTTGGCTCAATTCCAAGCAAAAGAAACAACTGATATACCGGAAGAGGTTTATAAAGGGATTTTGAAAGAATTAAAGAAGAATAATTTTTTAAAATTAGAAGATATCTCTTATAAAAACATGAGAGAAATACTCAAAAAATTAAAGTATAATAAATATTATGAACACATTCCACACATTATCAATATTATCAATGGTCAAAAAGCTCCGATTTTAACGAGACAATATGAAGAGCAACTACGGATTATGTTTAAAGAGATTCAAACTCCATTTATGGTACATTGTCCCGAAAACCGAAAAAACTTTTTATCGTATTCTTATGTTCTTCATAAATTTTGCGAATTACTTGAATTGGATCATTTATTAATTTATTTTCCGTTGTTAAAAAGCCGTGAAAAACTCCAACAACAAGATATTATCTGGCAAAAGATATGTAATACATTGCTATGGGAGTATATACCCAGTATTTAGCGTTTACAGTTGATGACCGTCATCTTTGTCTTGTTGAACGATTACCACATAGGGCATAAATCCATCAAAGAGAATGAATGTTGTGGTGGCTAATAAACCAATATAGATTGCATGTTCATTCATAACCGAACAATTGGGTATATAGTATGTGGATGCGGTTACGATTAGTAACATGATAAAATATTTGATAGTATTATTGACGTTAAACATATCAAACATACGAATTATTATATAGTATAACAAATATAAATAAATCGTAGAAAAAAAAATATTATACTTTATAAATGGGGGATTCACCAACACCAACTAATAATGGCTATATGCGCGATATATACCAAACGACGCGGAATGATTACATTGATAACAATGAACCTATGATTTTTAATACTCGTAGATCGTATTCATTGAAGGGTATTATTCAAGAAACACCAATGAGTAATTTGTTCTTTTCTGATATGAATGTAAAGGTTATTCAAATGACCATACGGTATCTTGTATACGAGGGTAAAGAGAAAAATATAGGGTTTCAATCTGAAAATGAATTATTTGCAATTATGCGATCAATCTACTTACAAAATGCGAATTCTATCCTTACATCCGATAAAATGTTAACAAACCTTCGTGTCCTTAATAAAATGGTGGTTGATTATTCCGTAAAAAATATAGGTGATCAACTAGACCAATACGATGGATACCTTAAAAAAATATCTATCGCGCCCGTACCCATGGAACACCCTAGAGCAGGAAATACCGATAGCTATACTTATGATATGAGTAATATTATGCTGAAGTGAAGAAATAGTTTAATCAACATCGTCTACCACGGGGTTACTCTCCATATCCATATCCATACCTTGTTCAGGGTATATTTTGGACATATAGGGTTGAACAAAGACATTAAATTCATTTTTCTTATCATTTAATTCATCTGATAAAATGTTCTCTGTTTCTTGTAACCACTGTTCATTTTCATTTATTTTATCATTCATGAGTTTTACTTCTTCTTCAGATAATTTTTCGGCGACTTTTTCATTGGCGAGGGTTGTTTTTGTTTGGAAAAGGATATTTTCAAATTCATTTTTAGACTCAATCTTTTCTTGGTATTTTTGATCTTCTTCTTTGAATTCTTCTGCTTCTTTTACCATTCGTTCAATATCATCAGAAGACAATCGTCCTTTATCATTTGAAATCGTAATTTGTTTTTTAATTCCAGAAGTTTTGTCTTGTGCTTCAATATTCATAATACCGTTTGCATCTATATCAAACGTTACTTCAATTTGCGGTGTTCCTCTTGGGGCGGCGGGGATTCCTTCCAATTCAAACTTCCCGAGACTGTTATTATCTTTTGTCTTCGTTCGTTCTCCTTCAAACACTTGGATTGACACCCCCGGTTGATTATCTTGATAGGTAGAAAATGTCTGTGATTTTTTCGTCGGGATTGTTGTATTTCTGTCTATAATTTTTGTCATAACACCACCAGCAGTTTCAATACCAAGAGATAAAGGGGCCACATCTAAAAGTAGGATCTCATCAACTCGTTCCTCTCCCGACGTTGATTTTGAAAGGATCGCAGCCTGAACACTTGCCCCGTAAGCGACCGCTTCATCCGGATTGATGTTTTTACTAAGTTCCTTCCCATTGAAAAACCCACCAAGTAGATCTTGGACCTTCGGGATCCTTGTAGATCCTCCAACTAATACGATCTCATCAACTTGCGTTTTAGAGATACCTGAATCTTTAAGAACTTTTGAAACGGGGACCATGCATTTTTGAAATAAAGGCATACACAACATTTCAAACTTTGCCCGAGTGATAGATGTGAAAAAATCAATACCTTCGTGGAGGGAATCTACTTCAATTGAGGCCGTCGCGCTACTTGACAGTGTCCTTTTCGCCTTTTCACATGCTGTTCTCAAGCGACGCCCCGCCCGTTTATTATCGGCGATATCATGTTTATGTTTCCTTTTAAATTCATCTGAAAAAAACTTGACTAAAATATTATCAAAATCTTCCCCACCCAGGTGTGTATCTCCCGCGGTGGCCATAACTTCAAAAATACCGTCATCAATGTTTAGTAGTGATACATCAAATGTACCGCCACCCAAATCAAAAATAAGGACTGTTTTTTCTGAACCGGTATTGTTGTCCAATCCATAAGCAATCGCCGCAGCGGTTGGTTCATTGATAATCCGTAATACGTTTAATCCGGCAATTGAACCGGCATCTTTCGTTGCTTGTCTTTGAGAATCATTGAAATAAGCGGGGACAGTGATAACTGCTGCTGTAACTTCTTCTCCAATGTATGCTTCTGCGGTTTCTTTCATTTTGATCAATACCATAGATGAAATTTCTTCCGGTGAATATGTTTTTAATTCATTTTTAAATGACACTTGGATGAATGGTTTTTGGTTTTTTTCGATGATATTAAATGGAAAATGTTTCAAATCTGATTGAAGGTTTTTATCATTGAAATCTCGTCCAATCAATCTCTTGGCATCAAAAACTGTATTTTCGGGATTAATAGATGCCTGATTTTTAGCTCCGTCCCCAATAATTCTCTCTTCATCTGTGAAACCAACATAGGAAGGGGTCGTCCGGTTCCCTTGATCATTTGCAATTATTTCACACCGATTATCTTTCCACCATCCAACACAACTATAGGTTGTTCCTAAATCAATTCCAATGGCAACCATATTATATAATTTATAATCCATACATTTTTAAGTAATTTATTTAAACAACTAAATACAACCATACTATGGAGAATTATGGAGAATATATTCTTTCTATACTCAATAAAAAGAGATTTGTCAAACAATGGTTAGATGGTAAATATTTGGAAAAACCGATCATTATATATGGTGAAAGTGGGATAGGTAAAACATCCCTCGTAGATTATATTCTTAAGGATTTTATTAAAATAACAATAGATATTGAATTTTGTAGGAACAATACTTCGGTAGAAGAATATTTGGAAATGTCATTGTATAAGAAGAGTATTACGATGATGTTTGATAAGAATGTAAGAAAAAAGGTATTGGTCTTTGATGATTTAAAATATATTCAAACAAATGATAAAAATCTATTCAAACAAATTATTAATTTTGCAAAGAAAAAAACAAACTTCCCCGTCATTTATATTTTTAAAAACATTACTCATAAAGCGGTCCAGGGGATTTACAGAAAGTGTTTCCCAATTCATTTATCATTGACAACCAACCAAATAAAGACAATCCTTCAAACGTATTATTCGGTTGAACAGATGGGGGTGAGCTTGGATCAATTGATTGAAAAATCATCCTCAAACTTCCATACTATTAAAATAAATCTGGATTTCTATCAAACGAATACAAAGCGCATCAATACATATGACAAAAAATATGATGATTTATTTGATTTGATTCAGGAAATGTATGGTTGTAATAGTATAAGCGATTATTACCGTATTTCGGCCAGTGATTACACTGTTATTTCACTACATATTTTAGAAAACTGCGTTCAATGGATTTTTAAGGATAAAAAATCATCATATCAAAAAAAAATGCGTCTTCTCAAAAGTATCTATTTGACAAATACGGTCGGTGACAATTGCTATTATAAAATAAATCAACATAATGATTGGGGGATAATTAATCATATTATAACACATACAATTGCACATCCATTACAGATACTTTCAAAAAATAAGATAAAAATGAAGGATAGAGTATATAATAAATATTTGAGTCGTTCAATTATTTATACGTACAATTCAAAACTACTGGCAATGAATGGGTTAACGGTTCATCTTTTATCCGAAGTATATTCCCTGTTCAGAAATAAGGAATATCATCGTGTGGGTCAAATTATTCATTCTTATGGAATATCTCAAAAAATTTTTGAGAAATTCAGCAAGTATTTTTTCCAAGAAACTCCTAAAAAAGAGATTCAATTATTATTTAAGAATTAAATGAAATAGATGATAAAATAAAATGCCCATGAAACTAACCTACTTTAATGTCAGAGGACTCGCTGAAACTTCCCGTATTCTCCTGGCGATTGGTGGGGAAGAATATGAAGATTTTCGTTACCCACTATCGGTGATTGATATGAGTACCCATGAAATGGTGAAAGAAGAATTTGATGCCGATAAAGCCGCCGGAAAGTTAGTAGGTTCTCTGAATAAAGTTCCTTTCCTCGAAGTAGACGAAATTACTATTCCTCAATCAAAGACGATTGAGCGATTCCTTGCTCGGCGATTCAATATGATGGGGACAACTGATCTAGAATCGGCGCAGATTGATGCCATTTGTGAATCGGTCCGTGATTTTAAAGAAATGTATCAAAAAGTCCGTAGTCTCTCGGAAGAAGACAAAGAAGCGGGTACTAATGAATGGTTCACGGTAACTTTGGTAGAGCGTTTATCTCTCCTAGAACATCAGATGGTGGGGGAAACCGGATTTTCGGTCGGTTCCTCAATTACTTTGTCGGATGTAGTACTCTATACCTATGTCACCCAGTTTTTTGACAACAAGGAAGCCTCCTACAATGCAACTCTCGCAACGCCTAAAATTAGGGCGATTGTTGATCGCGTTTCTTCTCACGCGGAGGTTGTTAGTTGGCTTGACCGCCGCCCGAAGACTTCTTTTTAATCTCTCGTTTGTATTTGTCTAAATCTTTACTAGTTAGTTCATATCCCCAGTGAAGCAATACTTGTCTTATTACGGGGCTAACGGATACATCATTATATCTTTTTTTTTTTTTAATAATTTCGTTCATTAAACGACGTCTAAAACTACCATTTGGCCCAGTAAGGGCTAACCATCTTTTTATTTGTCTTTCATCGTCTTCGGAACGACGACCCATATAGTATCTACAGTACCATTGGAACCACCCATATGGGTCTTGTTTTACGATCCAATTGCTTTCTTCCCACGCTTCTAACGAAGAACCACATTTAACACCATATTTATTAATTTTTTTTGAATACGTACTAGATGTTACCATTTTATCTTTATCTATACCCGTAAACCACGATGACGGGTACTCTTTGGTCGCATTATTCGCCGTATAGTTTTTACCTGTTACGGATGAGTATATTGGTCTAAAATAGGTCCCTCCGAAGGCTCCCTCTTTGAAAACCTGTTTCGGACTTTTATTTGGTTTAAATGTAATTTCACTACGATTCATAATTATATTATATGTATTATTATTATAATGAGAAATAATATCAGGACGAAAAGAAGGACTGTTAGACGTATGAAATTATCCTCTAAAAAAAGGAAATTGGTGAGCCCCTCTCTACGGAATGAAAAAAAAGGAGATTATCCAAAAATATACGTTATTAATTTGAAGAAAGATAAAAGTAAATGGAGTAAGTATAAAGGTGATTACAATCATGGATTGATTGATAGATATTCGGCGTGTTTGGGAGTAGATCCCCAGACAAAATATAAATCTGATTTCAGAGAAAACGAGAAGAAACTTCAGATTATGTGGAATGCGGCTGAAAAAAAGAAAAAATGTACTGCGGGGATCTTAACATCTCATTTGGGAGTGATCCGAAAAGTCCATCAGTCAAAAACAAGATTCCCAAAAAAGGGGGTGCTTATTATTGAAGATGATGCACAGATTAATTTCGCAAGACTAAAGAAAGCAATGAAATCAGTTCATAAATATACAGATAGTATCATCTATTTTGGAGGAACCCTTCACCCACCCGACACTTTTAAAAATAAAAAGTGGTATGATAATATTGATTCGTTGAGAAAAACGTTTAAAAAAGAATCATTTCAAAAAATTAATCCTTCTAAATACCGTATTTTAGGAGGCCATGGATACTATTTTCCAACATGGGAGACGGTTGATGAATTACTGAAGAAGATTGATTCAAAGAAGAAAATAAGAGCTCTTGATAGCGAAATGGTGAAATTGCAAAAGTTAGGGGTTATTCGCTATTTTTATTATCCAGCGATTAGTTTCCTGAATATCACAGATGCAAAAAAAGGTATTCACGCAGGATATTTTGATTCAACAAGGACCATGGAGTATTATTAAGATTATTTTTATTTTAAGATTATTTTACGATTATTTTAAGATTATTTTAAGGTTCAAAAATACCGTGACGATTAAAAATAATAAGATAACCATAACCACAACCATACATTTTAAAAAATACGGATATAATTCATCCATTGTGTGTTGAATCATTGGTTTCAACAAGTCCTCCTTAATCAACCTGACGTTTTCTTCTTTTTCTAATTCAATTTTTACATTATTCAGAATACTAGTTGTAATTGTTGCTAAATTCATCTATACTATTCTGAAATAAATTTTTAATATAATCATAACATATGGAATATATTAAGAATTTGATAGCCGGTAAAACAGTTGAACCTGTTCCTGTAGATATCACTCAAACGACTCATACTTTTGTTAATAAGAAAAAATGTAATTATGAAGAATGTGTAATTTGTTTAGAAGAAATGAAAGAAAACGACATTCTAACTCTCATTTTTTGTTCTCATATGTTTCACAAACAATGTATTGATATGTGGATTCAAAAGAAAAATATTTGTCCTTTATGTGATCAATATTTTTAAATATAATATAATATAATATTATATTATGGAAACAATTATCTACATTATCGTGGGTATCTTTGTATTAATGTATATTATTGATAAAAAAGAATTAGTTAAACCGAGTAAGAAAACAACTCCTCTGATTACCGAAAATGGTATGGTTATAAAACCGAAAGAAATCCCCGAAGAAATAGCAAAGTTTGAAAAAAATGAGTTTTATAAAGAAACCCTATCTACATTAAAAGAAAATAATCCATTGAAAACAGAAAGAGTATGGACGTATATAGAAATACAAAACGATACTAAAAACATACAATTATCATATCAAAAAATTAATATTCCGGTTTATTTCCAAAAATGCATTGATTTAATGAAAAAAAATGTTCCTGAATTAATTATACTGACGCCCTTGAACATAAAGGAATATTTACCCGATTTTAATGTAGATATGAAAAAAATATCAGACATACCGTTCAAAAGGAGAGTTGATATTCTCTATGCCTCAATTTTAAAAGAATACGGTGGGATATGTGTTTCACCGGGTACAATTGTATATGACCTTAATAAACCGATTAGATTATTATCTAAATACGAAGTTGTCACATTTGGGGGCAATCCAAGCGTAATTAACTCTCAAAATAATAATTATCATCCTAATAATTATATTATTGGAGCCAAGAAAAACAGCACGGTCATTAAAGAATATCTACGGTATTTACTGATGATTGAAACAAACAATAACTATAATATGAAACATTCATCTAGCGCTGATATCCTTGGGAGTCTACTTGAACTTCACAAACCAACACAATATCATTTTGGTACAGAATACGACGGAACCTATAATTCTAAATTTCAGATGATTTCACTTGGAGAGTATATGGGGACATCAAAGGTTGATTTCTTGGATAAAGATAAATTAATGGTCATTGCGTTTCCCTATGATATTTTCCTAAAAACACCCCAGTATGGGTGGTTTTTAAATTTTTCAGGTGTTCAACTGGTTGAATCTAACCTAGTACTACAACGATTACTTTTAAAGGATATTTAAAAACAAAATTTGAATAATGTTTAATAACACTACTAAAAACAATTACCCATGGGTATTAAATCTCTCACACAAACGATTAAGAAATTTTCACCGGATGCAATCACACATGAAAACCTATACAAATTATCAGGTAAGAAAGTGGCTGTAGATGCCAGTTTGATTATTTATCAACAACTTCTAAGTAATCCAAAGGGGTTTTTCTATAACAACGAAGGGAAAATCACAAACCATTTGACTGGTTTATTCTACAAAATTATGAATTTTATTACCCTTGATATTGAGCTGTTATTTGTATTTGATGGTAAGCCACCAGATAATAAACAAGCTTGTATTCAAGGTCGTAAAAATAAATCGTGTGAAGCAAAAGAAAAAATAGATGAAACCACAAGTAAAGAAGATAAATATAAATTAGAAAAAGCTTCAACGAGAGTTACAAAAGAAATGATAACTGATGTTAAAAGACTACTCCATTTAATGGGTGTTAAATATATTCATCCTCAAGTAGGGGAAGGGGAAGCCTATGCAAGTGAATTATGTAGGATGGGTGTTGTTGATTATGTATTGACGGAAGATATGGATTCATTGGTATATGGTTGTCCAAAACTAATCCGTAATTGCGTGGATAAAAGTATCAACCGAAAGGGGGTGATTTCCATCTTTCACTATGATAAAATTATCACTGAACTGGATTTAAATCATGATAAGTTTATCGATTTCTGTATTCTGTGTGGATGCGATTACTGTGATCCGATTCCAAAAATAGGGAACATTACGGCCCTCAAATTATTTCAAAAACATGGTACAATTGAAGAAATCATAAAAAATACAAAATATCAGTTCCCCGAGAATTATCTTTTAACATTCCAGTTGGCGAAAGATAATTTCCTCCTGTATTATGATAAGATTACCATGGATATGTTCCAGGTATTTGATTCAGAAATGGATCAAGAAGGATTAAAACGATTTTTAATAGATGAAATTAATATGGGTGAAAAAAGAGTACTCACCACGTTACTCAAGATTAATAATATTTATAAGGTTGAATAAAGAAAAGACACGTTATCCCCATTAAATTTTAATAAACTTTTCACCTAATTTAGGATTATTCCTTTCAATGATCTCTTTTTTTTCTTTCATATAATCAAATGTACAAGCATGATTATGTGGGCATAGATGTTTTTGACATAAGTCCATACCACATTTACATGAGAATGCAAATAATCCCAATTTAACCCTACAGTGTCCGCATCTATTTTTCTTCTTCGGTTTTTTCTCTTCTGTTTTTTTCTCTTCTGAAGGTTTCTCTTCTGTTTTTTTCTCTTCTGAAGGTTTCTCTTCTGGATTTTTCTCTTCTAATTGTTTCTCTTCTGGAGGTTTCTCTTCTGGATGTTTTTCTTCTGGATTTTTCTCTTCTACAGATAGTTTTTCAGCCGATTTTAATTCATTATCATACTCATTAGAATTCATCTTCAATCTTATTTATTAATAATATGGATAAATAATATCAAATTTACATAAACGTAAACCCCCACCCTCTGAAAATAGAATTATATTTCTCTCTAGAAATAGTACCCCCACCTTCACATAAATAGATGCCTTCATACGCCAATTTATTTGATGGTCCCCCACCCTTTTTATTGGTTGAATCAGAATCAGAATTAGAATCAGAATCAGAATCAGAATCAGAATCAGAATCAGAATCAGAATTAGAATCAGAATCAGAATCAGAATCAGAATCAGAATCAGATGTATTACTCGCTTTCTTACCTTTCGCTTTCTTACCTTTCGCTTTCTTACCTTTAGCTTTCTTTTTGTCGGAACCGGATTCTGACGGAGTCATAATTTCATTGTTTTCTTTATCTTGTTCTGTATCCCATTTTATTTCATTATCAATTAATTCGGCAACTTTGTTTTCATTATCATCAAATATATAATTTAATTCATCTAACTTGTGTTTATATTTTACGCCATTAATGATAATTGTTTCATAATCAATCTCTAAATTATATTTATTCGTATCTTCAAAAAAAGATTCTTCTTCATCTGATGTTTCACCATCTGTTTCTTTTTCACCAAACCATTCTTCTATCCCCCCGGGATACTCAACTACATTTGAATATCCCGCATCCATAATGTGTTTTGCTAATTCTTTGGATGCATTACATCCTTTGTTAGCACAGTAAGTAATAATTGGTATGTCTTTGATGTCCATTTTTTTCTTTTCAACCAAGTCTTCTAAGTCGGGGTATTTCTTCAAAATACGATCAATAAAACCTTTTACTTTGTCATCCCTATTATTTGCATTAAGTGTCCCAACGGGTAAGTTAACCGTACTAGGGATGGATTTTTCATTGAATTGTTCTTCTGATAATGCATTAATAACAATATGGTCTTTTGATTCAAGTGCTTTATCAAGTTGTTCTTTATCCAAATGACAGTATACAACGATTGTCTTAATATCAAAGCTCCATACTTTATCTTTCGTTAATGTTGTATAATGGATGTGTCTCGGATATGTAATACCGTCTACACGATACGGCTGGGGGCAATTTAGAATCAATGTTGTTTCACCTTTCTCATCGGTTTTCAATAATCCAGAATTAGAACCGGAACCATATGCCTTCTCTGGTCCATTTATTTCAATCTCTTTATTTGATAAGGAAGACCAATAAAAAACCCATGTATTTTTCGTTGTTTTGATATCAACTTTGGCTTCTATCTCGGTTATTTCAGGAGTTTGTTCTTTCAACTTTGTCTTATTTGGATTAAATTTATCTTCGCAATTTAACATTTTTGGTAATAATGAATAGTTACCGGCTTTCTTATACCACATAGGTACCTCATTTTCCATATCACTTTCCAAATCATCAATCACGGAAGACTTACAATCAAGACATTTTTTTGTCATTATTATCCTTATATATTACTAGATATTTTTTCTGTAACCATGTTACGCTACATATTGTTATTAAATTCATGCTTATAAAACAAAATAATAGATTGAGTTGATATAAATAAGTCATATCGCGTATCAATACATAATGATAATAAATATTATGGAGATAAATAATGGTTGCCAACGGTGCAAAAATACCCCTTGACATCATCATACTGTAAAAATATACTTTTTCAAAAGCAATATTTTGTACATTGGTTATTTCTAAAAATGCGGAAACTTGTGTGAGTGGATTCGTTATCTCCGCGAGAAATAACCCCATACATATCAAATACCAGTTGAATCCAAAATATCTTGAAACCCATAGATTTGTAACACTAAGTAGATGGTGCGCAATAAATAATGGTTTATCCTCTTCATTACTTATGAGTAATGCAACACAATCCCATAAAAAATATGAAATTGTTCTATCAAAGATACGTGAAACCTCTTCAGGGATAGGGGTATAGGTTACATCTATCATTGTTTTCGGATGGTAATAGAGTATCGGTAGAAGGGAATAAATACATCCGGTAGAATGTATCAACCGTACATACTGGTTTGCCATAATTTGTTTTTCAAAAGCATCGTAACAAGTTACTGGATAGAACACACCACATGTTCCGATAAAAAGAAACATAAAAAAAGGAGATATCATTTTTTAAATTTGAATATAACTATTATTTATTTATAAAAATTAGAACATGGACCCAATTACAGAAGAGAATATTGATGATACAACACCCCTTCAAAGCGTTGTGATTACCAGTGAAGGTAACGATAAGGGTGAGGAGGGTAAGGAGGATAAAGGAACAAAAAAGAAGAAGAAAAAAAATGATAAAGAAGTATGTTTATGTATCCTTTGTTTTCTCATCCTTTTC
>Ga0114994_10001721_pt1 | contig 15847 bp, 37 predicted proteins | sample ArcticOcean_MG_C_9_FD_87043 | JGI IMG/M metagenome (GOLD analysis project Ga0114994, IMG submission 87043) | Marine microbial communities from western Arctic Ocean - ArcticOcean_MG_CB2_152 | ecosystem: Environmental > Aquatic > Marine > Oceanic | place: Arctic Ocean: Canada Basin | collected...
AGAGACAAGGCGGAGCTAATCCGCCTTAAAATGAAAATGGAAATCATCCGCACGATTTGCCCAATGATTATGATTTTGATTCAGCTTTTTATTATAATAGAAATTTACTAGAGGATTAAAAAATGTCACCATCTGCGAATATGCTAAAATGCTCGAAACACAGAAACGCAAAAAGAAGAGGCGAGAGGAAAAGGGCAAAAAACAGAAAAAACCTTTTCCAAGCGTGGGCAAGAATCGTGCCAACTTAATGAGAATGATTCTCATCTGGAAAATACCCGAAGATCTGGAAAATTTGCTTTTTTCAGATTTTTGGCGCGGGGGCGCCAGTAGTAAGTCAACGACTATTTGTGCATGGGCCTCAAAAACCTGTGAATAATTTTGTGGAATTGGTCATAGTCTTTTTTCAGCGACCCCCTCCTCCCTCGAATCGGCGCGGGTGCGCCAGTAGTAAGTCAACGACTATTTCACGTTTGGTGCTCTGCGCCGATTCTACCACAGTTGCAAGTCAATGTCAAGTCTTTTCTGTGACCCCCACCAAGTAAATGCCGATTGGTGAAATTTCCTGGCAAAGGCGCCGATTGTAACAAATCTACCAGTACTTTGTCAAGTACTTTTTACAATTTGGGCAAATTAGGGCAGAGAACGTCTAGTCTAGGAAAAGTTGGGCGGGTGCGATAAAATTTTGGAAGATTCGGGCAAATAATCCTTGACACGTCGAGGTCGTGTCCGGCCCCCGGGAACTAGTTTGCGTTTGGTCACCGACTATCCTTAAAAAGTCATTGACAACATGGTGATATGGGCGTATAATACATCCATAAGTTAAGAAAACAACCCAATTAAGGATTCAATATGACAAATGCACGAGTAGTAACCTTTAACATTGCAGACGGTAGCTTCGATTTTTATACTAAGGCTATGTGGCAAGTCCAGCTGTGTGAGTGGCGTCAAGATTTAGAAGATGATGGATATGAAGGCTGTGAAGCACTTGATGCAGAAGAGCTTGTAGAGATGATCTGGGGTGAAGAAATGTTCTTTGACGAGATACCAGAAAAGATAATTTAACTCTTGACAGAATACCCAAATAGACGTATAATAGATACATGAAAACAAAGAACCTAATCAAACAATTTAAAGCATTTTTCGGGAGAAAAAATATTATGACTGAAGTAACACGTACCCCTAACTACACTGATGAAATGGTAGACGCTATGGTAGCAGACTACGAAGCTAACCCAAGCAAAGACACAGTTGCAAAACTATCTGCCGAGTTCGGTAAGACTAGTCGCTCTATCGTTGCTAAGCTAGTACGAGAAGGTGTATACAAAGCAGCTCCTCGCGTAACCAAGACTGGTACTCCAGTTGTTCGTAAGTCAGAGCTAGTAGCACAGATCAACGAAGTACTCGGTGTAGAGCTAATTACACTTGAGAAAGCATCTAAGCAAGACCTTGAGCTGTTAGTAAGCGCATTGGCAGTACGATAGTGTCGTTGCGACAAAGGTATGAAGGCATAGCGTGGTTTGCAATCGCGCTATTCTCCTTCCCTCTAGCCCTAGTAATAATAGAGAAGTTCATGTTATGAGTGCATTAAAAGATAGATACGAAATCTATGTTAGTTGTATGAAAGGCTCGGGTGAGTATATTAAAACCTTCGATGAGTGGCTTAATTCCTAGAAGAATAATTTAAGGATTAGAAAAATAGTTCTTGACGAGTTGGTTAAAACACAGTATAATAGTATTTCAAAAGTGAGGAAAGGACTGCACTGATAAAGCAGACCCCTGTACCTTCACTGTAAGTCCTAAGCTGGTGAGCGACAGTGATACGCAGGGACTCTAAATAAGTGCCACCAACTGCTCGGAAGTCCAGTACAATGCTTGAGTGATCTGATTAACCTTTGGTATTCTTTGATCTCGCGGACAACTGGCACACCTTACCCACTTGGAGGTGTATAAAGCGTATGGCAAGTAGAGGGGTTTTATATCTTTGTACCTAACAAAGTAGGTTTGTGAAAGTAGACTGCGTTTAACCTAAGTCATAAAAACGGTAAGTTGAGGGTCAATCGTTACGAAAGCTAGTGGATGGGTAGCCCGTAACACCTAATTCTGTAGTAAGAATACTAAGCCCTCTTCGGAGGGTTTTTTTATGCCTACCATAAAATGTTTCTTGACAAAATTCCTCAGAACCTGTATAATTATAGTATTAAAAAGGAGAACCTCAATGCACTACGAATTACAGCAAGACCATAACACTGGTAACTGGTGGATTGTCCATCAGGATGAAGACGGTTATAGAACAATTGTACGCACATTAAGTGCAGATCTGAACGTATCACAAGCGCATCGCTATATGGATGCTTACATAGAGGATTTAAAACAATGAGTAATGTACTAACTTTTCCGACAAGCGATGCAGCAGAGACTAAACTAAGACACCAAATGAGCACACAAGTAGATGATCTAGACGATATTTATGAAATACTAGATGCACTTCACGGAAAGATGCACGATCTCGAAAAAGAGTGTGCTGAGATAGAAGTACAGTTTGATATCAACCTCGAGAAGTATGCAAGAAAGGTTGGAGTAGAGAACGTAGAAGTACAGTTTCTAGGCTATACTAGTAGGCACATGGTGTCAGTTGATGCAGATGGGGAGAACTTCACACTCACTATTCAAGAGGATATGTTCAATGAAGATTAAAGAAGATATAATGGAAAAATGGGATAATGGATGGACAATCTATGATCTTGCAGAGGAGTATGGCACATCACCCGAGGCAATACTAAAGGTATTAGGTATACAGGAGAATCCTTTTAGCGATGAACTATAACCAAGAACAAACACAGCATATCGTGGATGCTTATAAAGCAGAAGCAAATATGTTAACAGTAGAAAAGCTAGCCGAAGAGCTAGGAAAGAGTACCAAGTCAATCATTGGTAAACTATCAAGAGAGGGAGTGTATGAAAGAGCAGTCTATAAAAACAAGAGTGGAACATCCCCTATTACTAAGGCTGAGATATGTTCTAATATCGCTGACAATCTGGGAATTGAGATTGAGAGTCTGGTGGGTCTCGAGAAAAGTCCAAAAGCAACTCTCCAAGCGTTAGAACTCGCTACGGGTGCTCAAAGGGGCCCAGAATACGACCACATGGATTAGACCCCGCTACGGGTGTAACACGAAGCCTTCTTAACTGAGGGCTTTTTATTGTCTAGAGAAAAGGGCTAAGATAGAATGAGGGAGAGGGGAATCTAGGACAAATTGTAGAAAAGGAATACGGATTTAAATGATCGCGAAGCGTGCAAAATTGTAGCAAGATGTAGAAAAGAAGAACGAAGTTTTAGCAGAATAGTTAAAGGTCATTGCGACCTTAGCTTAGTTGATAGTAAATTATCTTTGTCATTAGTAATTGATCAGATAACTCATAGATTGACGTAATGTCATTGTGGGGTTTTTGCTAGTTCGTATTAACAACGTAATAATCTTATGGAGTTAAGATATGCTCTCTCCTTTAATTCCGAGAGCAACTCAATTGCATAAATATCACTATATTACTTACTAGCAGTTAGTTATGAAGAATTGTGATTGATCTTAGTGTCTATCAATTTAGATATATTTTATCACACTTTTTGCAATCTGTAAAGGTCTAATTTTTGCTCAGGTGGGTTGTCTTTGCTGGTTCCAAAAAGTGAAAACATGAAGCTGGGATACAAAAACTATTTTCTTGTAAGTATCATCCAGCTTTCATCTTCAAAGCAATGGGTGGGTTTACCGAGTAGTTCATCTACAGCTTTCTGTACACCTCCATGCTCCTGTTGGTAGTCATGACCTGCTATAATACCTCCTTTTGCGAGGAGTGGAAGGCAGAGCTGTATATCCTGTTTTACACTATCATAGTCGTGTGCTCCGTCTATGTAGATAAAGTTAAACTTCTCAGTGAGTGTAGGAAGAATATCGTAAGAGTAGCCTTTATGAAGCGTTACGGGGTAGTAGCGGGTGTTCAAACTAAACTCTTGTTCCACTTGCCACCAACTATCAAGAGGGTTCCTTTCTAGAAATTCCTCCTCTCCCTCAAAAGGTTCAACACAGTGTATCTCATCGAACAGATGAAACATTCCCATGAGTGCAGCAGTGTCACCACTGTATGAACCTATCTCAAGTGCCTTACCTTTTACTCTCATTCTACAGAGTTTGAGCATAAGGTTGCAGAAGCCATAGGTGTACTGATTATAGCTATCCATCCACTCTTTCGGAGGGTTAAACCGTGGAGTTATCATCTTCCCACCTTTCCTTGAGAAACTTCTCATTCTCAGCGATATAGATCTCTTCGACTAGAACTGCCATGCCCCAGTTATCACGCTCATCGCAGTTCTGTAGCCACATCTCATGCTGAAACTGTTTAAGCGTCATCATATCTCCACGGGGTCACGAATCTATCAATATTAGTAACTGGAAAGAGTGGGTTGTTTTCGTTGTAGTATTCAATAGCTTCTTCAGTACTCACAACACGACAACCAAGGATCATCTCACCCATGCCTTCCTGTGTAAACTCGTCTGCCTCTTCCATAGCAACAATGTCCATTGCCCACTCTTTCGGATTTTTCTTATCATCAGGCATTTCACAGAGGTAGCTGTGCTTAAAAGTATAAATTGTCTCTACGAGTACTTTCTTCATCGTAGTTTAGCCAACTCAGCAATTGCTGAGAAAAGTGCAGTATCAGTAGTAAAGATGTACGAAGCGTTAAACCAGTTCTCATCTTTATCACGACCGTTTACACGCAGTACAAAGCCGTTCGCTAGTATCTCAAACTCTTGCTTCTCGTCTATTTCTTTAAATGCTTCAAACATTGTTTAGCTCCTCAAAAGGTTTAATTCGAAAGTTTTTGTTCATCATCTTGCCAGTAGTTTTCTGGAAGTGTTCAAGTAAGTACGGCAGAAGTATGCTAGTGGGTACATAAGCCACCTCTAGTATGTCCATGCCGTTACGTTGAGCGCAGTACGCTCCTTCAATGCCTACAAAGTGCTTCTTAACTACTTCAGCACTTTCTTCCCAAGTATCTCTTCGAGCATTAAAGTTAAAATTAAATTGGTTAGTGGTAGAGATCTTATACTCATACGAGAATTTATCATCTCTCGCATCAGCTCCTTTATCTCCTGCAATAAGTTCATGTCCTAGACTATATGCTAGAGCTAACTCACCAAGACCTCCCTTCGAGAGATCAACACCTGGAGGAAGTACCTCACAGGCTTTTGCAAGTGCCTCTACTATTTCCTTATACATTATACTATTCCACAAATGGTAGAAGGAATGGCTCTTCGTAGTGCGGGCCTTTCATTACTTTGCCATCATCACGATACATAGGGCGTCCGTCTTCCCCAAGTTTGGTCATGTTAGATCGGTGAACCTCATTAAAGCAATCATCAAGATCAATGCCAAAGGAGTGCCCAGCTCCGTATACAACGTAGAGTATGTCTGTAAGTGCATCTGCAACTTCAAGTAAACTACTTTTTCCAAGTCCATCACGTAACTCCTGTACTTCTTCTTCAATTAGATCAAGGCGTAATGCCCCGAGGTTAAAATCTGGTAGAGTGGGTACATAGAGGACTTCTTGACCGAAAGCCTCCATAAAGTCACCTACCTTCTCAAAATTACTGATATTAATACTGCTCATTTTTTGCTTTCCTTTATTTGGTTTATGCGTATATTATACGCCCGTTTAACTTCCTTGTCAAGAAACTTTTATTTGTTTTAGAAGTTCTTTAACTTCTTGTACTGGATAGTCGTAAAGATGTATATTCTGTAGACAGTCGTACATCATGTTCCACTCTCTCAGCTTACGCTGAACATCCTCTTTCTCCCTAGCTCTTTTATCTACTAGAAGCTCTACATCCGCTAAAAGAGATGCACCCTCTTCAGTATAGTTTAGTGCCACTGTGTCGGTGAAGATTGCATCATAGTTACTATCATATGTAGTACGATCTTGAATTACTCTTTGTCGGTCACCTTTACCGCCATGTGTTCGGTTGCTCATAAATGCTCCTTTAGATCTATGTCTGGTACTCTTTCTAAGTATACGTGGGTATCCGCAGTCGAGAGACCATAACTTGTTGGTACAGCCCACTCTGCCTCTCTAGCACTAATTGCTGCATTAAGATCAAACAGCCATTCCCATTCGAGTCTATTTTGCAAACGCCTTACGATACCAGAGTTACAGAGGTCATAGTAGTAAGTACGTTGTTGGTTGTCTTTTACCTTTTGAAGATATATGTCTCCACGATATGAAAGGTCACGAACCTCGTAGTTCAGAAGTGAATCTTCTCCAATAATTAAATCTTCTCGGAATCTAATCATGCCTGCAAGTTTTCTACTCCAGAGGATTAACCGAGCACAATCCATATAGTGCATAGAGTCTGGAGGATAGTTCCATGTTTGGTTTTGCTTTTCATGAATCTTGAACGCTTTTTCTAGCCTGTGACGATCATCGAAGACCTCTCTTATCTTTGCCTTCAAGAACGGATACTCCTTCTCTTTCTTACTTGCCCACCCTCTGAATTGCTCCATCCAAGGAAAGGGGCAGAAGAGCTCTGTGTCAGGCTTCTTAGCATTAGACCACGACTTACTATATACTATCTGTACGCCATCGGGAGCATCCTCTTTTCTAGCAGCAATACTGCTATAGTAGTTAACTCCATGAGGCTGTACAAAGTCATCACCGTCTATAAGAAGCATATGAGCGTAGGAATTAGTGAGAAAGTGATCAAGACAAGAGTTTTTTCCTTTACCTGGTCTGCCATTACTCTCAGTAATCTCTACGTCAATACTTTGTTGCTTACACCATGCAAACACCTCACTCGCATATTGATTATCGAGTGTGTTAATGATGACTGTGGTATGCTCTTTCGGAAGTGAAAGAAACTGACGCTTCACACACTTAAAGTTTCTGCTAGTCAGCACGTAAAAACGGAGCGAATTTGCGCTCATGAATTTTCTCCTTTACTGCTCTTTTTTCTTCATTAGTCATTATCATCCACTCTCTTATCTCATCTGGGTTACGTTTGCAACCCAGACATAACCCGTCTGCGGGGTCGTAGAGACAAGTACCTATGCAAGGGGACTTAACAGTTGTATCAATTTGTCGTGCCATAGTTTTTTCCATTCTGGGCAGTTTGCTCTGTCCCTTATCTTAATAAGCGTTTTTGCTCTGTCTTCTAGAGTTCTCATATGTTAGCCTTTCCATTTAACCAAGTCTCCTCGATTTCTCGGTGAACCAAAGTAATTCTAAACGTATCAGTTAAGAGTTCCTTTGGGTAGCCTTCTTCAACGTACCAGAGCTTCTTCTCTTCCCAAGACCAAAGACCCCAGTTTTCTGGACAAGCCTTTGGAAAACCATAAAGAATTCCTTCCGGTGGATCAATCATTAGTATTGTTCTTTTGCCCATATTTAACAGTCTCCTTTCTCTCAATTATGCCTCACTTTTCTACACACCTGTAGTTGTCGCATACTGTAGCGAACTCCGTACAAATCATCGTTTACTTTGACAGAGAGGGCTAACCATATTAATAATAAAATTCTAAGATAGATCATTGCACAACTCTTATTTGTTTCGCGATGCTATCGCTTATAAATATCTTAGTATTGTGCAATTTAAAAGCGATCGCTCCACAAAATGGAGATCTCTGATACAGCTCTATCTCAGTACCTAGTGCAAAACCTTGCTCTATTAGTCGTACTGCTAGCTCCTTATCAGAAGGCAACGCACTAATATACCCTATCTGATCGCTTTCTAGCTCATCTGCTGTCATTTCACAAACAACTTGAGAGTGCGGTTATCGTCCTGTAAGGATACTGTAACACCTTCAGCGTTGTTAGTAATCCAAGCTCTTCCACTTTGGTCAATTACTTCAATACGAGTAACACTGTCATAGTCAGTCATTTGTCCTGTATACTCCATAAACAATGTAGACCAGTCTGTGTCTTCAGGCATCATGCGAATAGTATGAGGGAAAGCTGTAATCATCTTTTCATAGATGTCTGCGTTGTTCATTCTGAGTTTGTACTGCTCTTTGTCGCAAATATATTCGCTACCACTGTTGCCGATAAAGACCCAAGCATCGGCCAGCTCACGAACTTTGACAATGCCGCTGTTTAGTTTCCAGTTGTCTCCGTGTAAGTATCCACCGCTCCAGCCCGCCAATACTTTGTAAGTAAACGTGGCTGCTCCAGTATCGTCCGACCCTAATATTTCTAATACTACCCAGTTATCGGGGCAGTCTGCAAACATATAGTCTCCGTCTTCATATCTCTCATCAATCATGATTCATATCCTCCCAGTTGCCAAATACTTCAGGTGCTGCCTTTCTTGCCTCTTCCATGTGGTACTCTGTTGGATAGTGTTTAAGGTTTCTCCAGGCTTCTTTGCGTACCTCTTCGGGTAATTCTTCGTTTGTGCCAAGGTTCACTAGAAATTGTTTAGTGTTGTTTATAGCCCATCGGCGTTCATACGGTAGTGTCATTTCTTGTCTCCAATTCGTTCGTCATTCAGTTCTTGAGTACTTCATTAGGGCAGCACTCTCTTAGTACAGCTTCAAGGTGTGCAGTCTCCATGTCAGCGATGCGGACATCGCTACGGGGTTGATCGCCTCGTATACCGAAGGTACCCCAAGTAAGATAATGGGCTTGTACTGCGTGAGGTTCGTCATCATAAAGTGCTAAAGAGATCTGATCTTCGTGTATTGTGCTTCTGACATACTCTAGTCCACCATCAATGACATAAGTTTTACCGTTCGCATCGTTATGAGATCGGTAGTCGTGTCGGTGTTTTGACTCCAAGATAGTTCCGTCAGGAGTCTGAATAGCATTGCGAATAAGTTGCATTTATCTTCCTTTTTTTAGTTTATGAAGGTATTATACGGGATGGGAAGGTAAATGTCAAGAAGTTTTTTAAGAAGGGTAAGTAGTTTCGTGACATACTCAGGTCAGTCCTAAGGTAGTTAGGACTATAATCCTATCAAACCCCAGCCATGATTGGCTACTGCGTTGAGTATGATTGCCATGCAAGTAAGCATATGTGTAAGCCACCACACAGTACGAACAACTGCGATAGTGTTTGCTTGCTTGTCCGTCTCACCAACTTTCTCCCCTAGACTCTTTGCCCAGATTCTCCACCATTTTCTCATTCTACCGTATGTCCTTAGCTTCATTCTTGCCCTCCTTGCGGAATCGCTTGTTATACCCACGTTTTATTTTCTTGACTATACCCGATCTAGCTAAATAGCAGTAAAAGCCCCTACTATATCGGTGAAGAGCATCATACTCTGCTCCTCCTTTCATTTTAATCTTTGGGTTCTTTTTCATTACCAGCTCCTGATAATATTGAACATTATGAGGTAAGCACAGGTTAAGTTCGTGAGTACAATGAAAGTGCGTATAGCAGAAATGATGTTCTCATTGTTGACATCGTAGCCGTCTTCTTCGTCAAAAGACCCTAATGCGTGCTTCCAAGCAATCCAGAACTTAACCATGACGTTTCTCTCTATACCATTCGTTGAATGCTTGGAAATCCTCTTCTAGTTCAAATCTTACAGTATCTCCATAGGATTCTGTAAATCTTTTAATGTCGTATCGCCACTGAAAGCAGTTGTCTTTACACCAATCAACTACAGCACTGCGATAATCCGAATGAACGTGACTCTCGTAATAACTAGCCATTATCCATTTACGTTTGTGATCACTAATCTCTTGAGGCGTCATGGTCTGCCTCCTTTTTCACTTTCTAAAATATCTTTTTGCATTTGTGTATGTAATTCTCTTGATTTCTTATCTCTCCAGAAGGCACGTTCTTTATCTTGTACCATCAGATAAGCACCATGTAGTGCCATTAGAAATCCTACTATAATTACTACTCCTAGAATAAAGTCCATCATTGGTCGTTCCCCCAGTATATGTCAGTTAAAATTGTTTCATATCCATATGCTTCTACTTCCCAAGGCAAATCTATATAGTCAACATGGTCACAGTCTAGTACTAGATTGTTGTGTTTCCATACATTATCTACCATATTGATCTGTCCTCTGCAGAATTGTTTAGCGTGAACCAGCTCATGTGCAAGGTTGGACGCCATCTCATGTGGCTCATAGGCAATCTCCTCACCGTCCTCGAAAACCCAGTGAGTGGCAACGCTAATGACTGACTCAAGCTCATCACCAGTGCAAAAACCAGCATGAGTACCGTCCTTATCAACGAACTTCTTAGCCTCAATATAAATGTCATACTTGGCATCTTCAGGAAAGATAGCCATAATAACATCGTCAATAAAATTGTCATAGTCATTGTTAATTCTGCCTTCGGTGTACACATTGATCATTTAATTCTCCAGTTTAGAATACTATTATACACTTATTTGAGTAGGTTGTCAAGAGATAAAAGAGACTTTCTCTGAGTAAAAACCCTCTAAAGTAGGTCTTTCTTTAGCATAAATGCAACACCAATTACGTCTTGGTTTGTTTGTAATGTTCAGCCCCGAACAGTGTATTTGATTACCGTCTAGGACTAATATGTCTCCTGCCTGTAAATCTGGTTGTATCCAGCCTTTAGGAGTTTTGAGACGGATGTCTTTCTGATCATCGAGTATCCAAGTAAAGTTTATAGTCTTAAAATTGCCTTCAGGATCTTGGCCGTATTGGTTATCAAAGTGTGCTTCAAATTCAAACTCCTCTTCTGGCATCTTTACTACCGCTTGATCATTAAATAGATAAAACTCATCTCCTAAGTAGCTTCGAGTAAGCTCCATCATCATGCTACTCTCATACATCATCTTCAAAGGGCGACTCAATCTACCAGCAGTCTCTGTCCCTTGCCAGTATGTGCCAGTACCTAAATCACTGCTGTTTCCAAGTAAATTTTCGTCAAGCATCCATTGCTTCAATCTAAGAGTTTCTCTCTGCGCTATGTCCAAGTAGGTCGAAGGAATTCTTCGTCTTAAAATATCGTAACCTTGCATTGTGTTTATCCTTTGTTTAGTCTGGTTTTAAACCTGTACCCTCTCTTTTTTAGGTACGATACTTGATTCCTGATAGCCTGCTGGCTTCTTTCAGGTAACAGGTGCATCATTAATTCGATGTCGATAGAGAGATAATTTTCAGCAAGTGTTTTACGCTCTGTATCTGTCCACGGCTTTCTTTTATATTTTTTCATGAGAGTATTATATCGAAATACGGGTAAGTTGTCAAGAAATTTTTTTGGGGTCGCTCAAAAATTATTCTTGACTTTTAGGATAATTTTGGGTATAATTGCGTTAAAAGAAAAGTAGACATTTATTCGGTAATTGAAAGATAGTTCTTGACTGTATCCTTCTTTATGCGTATAATAGTTATTCTGAAATGGAGAAACCTCTCCACGTAACGGAGAAAATTATGTTAGAATTAGTAGTATTGATGGTATGTGTTAGTGGGTGCGGAATGACGTGTTACCACTTAGGAAAACAAGAAGGGATTGAGACTACCATCGAACATCTCATAGACAAAGGAATGATAGAAGTAGATGAATAAACTACTCATAACAGAGTATATAAATGAAGATAAAGAGCTTGCCTACAAAGTAGAAGACAAGTATAGTATTTATATGCTCACAAGAGATAAGGCTTTAGCCGAAAGAACCTACAAATACCTTAAATCAGAATACCAAGCGGAGATACAAAATGCCAGTAAAATTTAAAGAATCATCAGCAAAGATTGTAAACAGACGTAAAGTAGGAATGGTACACCACTACATGCACACGTATGGGACAAATGTCTTAGTCGGAGCCTTAGAGAATAGTAATACCAAGCCTAAGCACAAGCAAAAGATTAATAATGAGCTAGTGAAGAGAGGGTTTGACCTTGGACTCGTTAATAACGGATAGTTACAAGCAACAACTGATAGAGCTGCACGGTGACAGATACTGGGGCGGTACAGGCAGAATGCACGCAGAAGAAGTACTAGAAGTAGCAAAAGAGTACAAATGTGAAACAGCCTTAGACTACGGAAGTAGTAATCATAAGGACTGTCTTAAAAGACATTTTCACAGGAAGTACCCAGGACAGTTACTATTTTATGAGTATGACCCTGCTGTAGAGAGTAAGTCAGGACTGCCACAGCCCGCAGATATTGTAGTCTGTACAGATGTCTTAGAGCACATAGAACCCGAGCTATTAGACAACGTGCTTACTCATATGAATAGCTGCATGGAGAAGTGTGGCTATTTTGTTGTGAGTACTATACTTGCCAAACAGGTACTATCAGACGGCAGGAATGCTCATCTAATAGTAGAAGACAAAGAGTGGTGGAAACTTAAATTGTTAGAACACTTTAACGTCCAAGGTATGAAGTGGACAAAGAACGAGGTAAGAGCAACAGTATGCAAAAAATAACAATTTATAGTAGAGCAGCGTGTGTTTATTGTGACATGGCACTCGCACTAGCGGAAAAGAAAGGAATGCAGATAACAGTACTCAAGCTAGAAAGAGACTACGAAGTAGAAGACTTCACTGCTAGATTTCCTTACGCAAAGACAGTACCCCAGATAATTTTAGATGGGAAGCACATAGGTGGATACGACAACCTGTTAGATGTCGTATAGGTAAATTAGGCTCACCTTGGAGTAGCCTATGTATAGGGCTAGTGCCCAAGTTCTAATGGAGAACAAAAGTGAGAAAAAGAGATGAGGCCGCTTGCATAATATGCTCAGTGGTTGCAGGCTTAGCCTGTTTAGCCTTGCCGTTTATAACAATATACGCCAGCGCAGGAATGTATTAAAGGAGAGTAAAATGAACAAGAGTGAAGTATTTGAAACATTAAAGGTAGACGAAGGAGTCAAGTATGAAATCTATAACGACCACCTTGGCTATCCAACCTTTGGTGTCGGCCATCTCGTACTCAAAACCGACCCAGAGTACGGACAACCGACCGGAACAGCAATCACTAAAGAAAGAGTCGAGGAGTGTTTTGATAACGACCTCGGTACAGCGGTATCAGAGTGTCACGCTTTATACGGACAAGGGACTTTTGACAACTTACCAGACGAAGTACAAGGTATACTTGTTAACATGATGTTCAATATGGGACGCACTCGTTTATCGAAGTTTAAGAAGATGAATGCTGCCTTACTAGAAAATGATTGGAAGACAGCAGCAGTTGAGGGACGAGACTCTCGTTGGCACAAGCAAGTAACTAATCGAGCAGAAAGATTAATGGTAAGGTTAGAAAGTGTCTAAGATTTTGTTAGGTATCATAGCAAGCATGGCGGCAGCGGGTTTCCTCTACTACCAGTTTGCTGTGGTGCCTATGCAAAACAAGTTAGAGGAACAAATGGGAGTCATCCTAGCACAGGATTTGCGGGATCAAGAGCAGAAAGCTACAATCGCCGCAATACAACAAAACATGGAGAAGACCGCAGCAGCTAGCGCCACTCTTCAGAAACAGAACCAGCAGTACGAAACACAGATGTCCGATTATTTAGATATATTTCGTAGACATAACATAGCTCAGTTAGCTAGTGCAAAGCCTGGTTTACTTACAAAGAAAGCAAACAAAGCAACGAAGGAGGTCTTCGATGAGATTGAAGATATTAGCAAGCGCATTAATTCTCTCAACGATTAGTGGCTGTAGCTTATTACAAGTACCGCCTCGTGAAGTAAAAATTATATCCAAGCCTGTGCAAATTATGATTACACAGCCTATCATGCCAAGACCTCTTGATCTTAAAGAGCCAAATTGGTATGTAGTATCTGATACTAAGATAGCTAACAAAGACGGACAATACCCTGAAGGTTACACTTATTTTGATAAGTTTGTAGACGACATCAAAAAGAAGCATGGTGGAGATTTAGTGTTTGTCGCAATGAGTGTAGCAGATTATGAGCTTATGTCTTATAATACGCAAGAGTTAAAAAGGTACATCAGTCAGCTAGGAGAAGTTATTGTGTACTATAAAGAGGTAACTACCAATGAAGAAGAAGAATCCAGTAGCGAAGTTCCAGCGAAGGTACAATAAAGCCAAAGTCTTCCGAGATCGCAAACGCGAAGCAAAGAAGAGAGGCGAACTGCACACATATAAGGAAGAAGAGTGAGAATATTTGTAGGGCATGACTCCACACAGCCAGAGAACACAGACGTATGTGTCCGGTCTATAGAAAGATTCGGACACAAAGTCACGTTACTAGACAAAGAAGATTTAAAACGAGATCATGGATACCATCGTAAGAAAGAGGATGGCTCTACTGAGTTTACTTATACTCGTTTTTTAGTACCTTATCTATGTGGATACAAGGGCAAGGCGATGTTCTGCGATAGTGACTTTGTCTGGAGAAAAGACCCTGCTATACTAGATAACTATCCGATGGAAGAAGCAGTAACAGTAGTAAAGCATCTAATAAAACAGGTAAGAGAAGACCACAAGTTTCTACACCATAAGAATGAGTGGTATCCACGTAAGTGGTGGTCTTCAATGATGGTATTTAACTGTGCTCACGAAGAGTGTTCAGCACTTACAGTAGATGCAGTAAACAAACAAACCCCTCAATGGCTACACAGATTTGAGTGGGCGACAGATATAGGAAGGCTCGATGAGTCTTACAATTACTTAGTGGGCTACTACGGGTTTCTAAAAGACCCAGCGGCAGTACACTTTACAGATGGGACACCGATCTACACAGATTATGCCCACGATGAGTTCGCGGAGGACTACAATGACCTTAGATGAGATGAAGGACTATATGCGAGGGAAAGATATTATCCTCGTAGGGAACGGCTTAGATGCGCTAGAGTACATGATGGGTGACTTTATTGATGGAAAAGACCTCACAATACGTTTTGGTCGAGGAGTGCCTGAGCCAGTTATCTTTGATAGAATAGGTACTAATACCCACATTTGGGTAACAGGTCAGTTGCGAATGGACGCCCACCCCGAGGTTCCTACTAGAGCCAAAGTCCTTTTTAACGAGTCTCGGTTCAATACTGAGTACGGTTCTCCGAATTATGATCACCTTAGTATGTACAATGATGACGCTGTTATAGAGTTGGGAGGTCTATATAATATTCCAGCAGGCAAGCGTTTATCTGGTGGTGCAATTACTGCCCATTGGTTAGCCAATGTATGCACCTCTTGGAAAACCCTGACTTTCATCAACTTTGACTGCTTCACTCAGCAAACACCTTTCATTGGAAAGTATGGCCCTGAGGACGAAGTAGTACAGCACGCTGCTAGCTGGCATCTTCCTATGCTAAAGAAACAGTATATTGATACAGAGTGGTCTGTCGATGATGGATCTCCCGCACACGATAGTGCCACAGAAGAAAGAATCTTTAGAGATGTTCTTAGAAAGAAAAATACGTTCTGGATGGGTAGAACACTAGGCCAAGAGCCACGAATACTAAGAGACGCTTGCGTTAGGTTTATGCCAGGTCGCCGACACTTCTATGTAGGCTGGGACGACTAGTGGCGTACAGCAAACAACTACTCGACCACTACGAGAACCCACGCAATGTGGGTATTCTTGATGAAAACGATCCTAGCGTCGGTACTGGTATGGTTGGAGCACCTGCTTGTGGAGATGTTATGCGTCTTCAAATCCAAGTAAACAGTGAGGGCATGATTACTGATGCAAAGTTCAAGACCTACGGGTGCGGATCGGCTATAGCATCCAGTTCACTTCTAACAGAGTGGGCTATCGGTAGGCATATTGACAGTGCAGAACAGATTAAGAATACAGAAATTGCCGAAGAATTAGCTCTTCCCCCTGTAAAAATACACTGCTCAGTTCTTGCAGAAGATGCAATCAAGACAGCAGTAAAGGATTTACGCTCTAAGCGTATGCA
>Ga0114994_10001727_pt1 | contig 15822 bp, 10 predicted proteins | sample ArcticOcean_MG_C_9_FD_87043 | JGI IMG/M metagenome (GOLD analysis project Ga0114994, IMG submission 87043) | Marine microbial communities from western Arctic Ocean - ArcticOcean_MG_CB2_152 | ecosystem: Environmental > Aquatic > Marine > Oceanic | place: Arctic Ocean: Canada Basin | collected...
CGTCCTACGGAATACCCGGGCTGTGTGTAATCCATGATCCGTCGGAGCTGGCAGCATGGGAGGACCCCCCCCCCTCTTCACAGGAATCTGGGAGAGTGGGTGGGGGGTGGTAAACGCGAGCAACCCGCACACAGCGTCTCGAGCTCAAAAAACCGGTTACTACGACCGCCAACAAGCCTACGTACCCGCTCGCGGGGGGTAGCCCCCCCTACACTTCCCTAGGCGCGCGCCTCCCAAAACCCGAATTGACTAGTTATTCGACAAAAAAAACCAAACCGGCTCGGCTCAAAGCCCTGGCTGCCAGGTCCGTCGATGAGCTACACTCCGATCGCGCAACTCATTTCAACCCGCAGCGGCTCCGCGCGGCCGCACCACTTTGCAAGTGTTGCCCGCATTCTGAACAAAATGCCGCGCTTCGTCGCCCTCCGCGACGCGGGCCTCTCGCAGCGGCGCCACCGCTCGGTGCTGCTCAAGGCGGCCGAGGCGAGGCTCCGGCCGCGCGTGTTCGGCGCCGTGGTCGCGTTGGTTGCGACCGCGTTGATCGCCTGGCACGGCGCCGCCGCGCGCGGCGTCAAACCCACGCCCTTCGCGCGCGATGCGGAAAGCATCGTCGCGACCGTAGATTGGTCCACGGACGCGTGCCCCCGGACGTACGTCTACGCGCTGCCGCGCCGCCTGGCGGACTGGGCGCCCGGGGACGCCATCAAATCGGACGGCGTCGACGCGAACGCGAACTTGCTGGAGGTGCTCGTGCAGGCGTTGCAGACCCGCTGCGCCACGACTCGCGTAGAGGACGCGGAGCTCTTTTTGATACCACTCCTACCGCGCGCGAAGCACTGGGCCGCCTGGATGCACAAATGCGACAAGCTGGCGCGGCTCGGCGCGCGCGACTGGCGGCGTATGCTGCCGCACCTCAATGAAAAGACGGCGCGGCGCCACGTCTTCGTGTTCCCGCGCGTCGCCTACGCGCCGCGCTGCACGGGCTGGTGGGCCGCGCCCCTCGCGCTGCCCGAATTCAACGGCGTCGCGCGCGTGTCCGTCGGGGGCTACGAGGAGTTCGCCGGTGCGTTCCAGCGCACCAAAACGAAGCGCCTCTCCAGAAAGCAGCGCGCCCACCCGGAGACGCTCGTGCCGCGCCTCGTGTCGGTGCCCTACGCATCCATGGGTCACGGCGACCCGCCGCCCGGCGACGCGGCGCGGCACTCCCTGTGGGCCTACGCCGCGACGCCGCACGGCTCCGCGGCCGCGAAAAACCTGCGGCTCGCGCTGCAGAGAGCCTGCGCGGCCTCTCAAGCGTGCACCGACGGGCGCCGCGGCGACGCTCTGCGCCACCAGCGCAACGCGACCTTCTGCGTCGAGCCGCCGGGCCTGACGCCGGGCCGCGCGTCGATCGTCACCGCATTATTGGCGGGCTGCATCCCCGTGCTCCTTGCGCCGGAGCAGGACCGGCTCTGGCCCCTGCACTGGGCGGCTGGCGGGCATCGTCGCGCGTCATGCTCGACGCGGCGCGGGCGACGGCGGAGCCGGCGTACGTGGAGGCCGCGTTGCGGGCGATTCCCGCGAGCGACGTCGCCGCCATGCGGGCGACGATTCACGCACGGGCGGGCGCGTTCCGCTACAGTGACGGCCGCGGCGACGCGGTCCGCGTGCTCCTCCGCGGCATTCTGTCCGCTGCTTAAGTTTTTTGTTATTTGTTAATTAGGAGATTCGGCGTACTTAAATCTATACTTATGCAACTTGAAACAAACGAATAACGAACGGACGGGCGCGATGCTAGACGTACCAGCATATCTGCTCCACGACGTCGCGCGGCAGCGGTGCCTCGTCCGTCACCAGGGCCTCGGCGCCCACGACCAGGGTCTTTAGCGCCGCGGCTAGTTGGCTGCCGCAGTCAAACGGGCCCCGCGCCGCCGCCGGGACGTACGCGCGCTTTTGTTGGCACAACGCCACCCGCAGCAGGACCTCGGACTGCGCGCGGTGCCGCCGGTTCTCGGTGAAGATGCGCGGCAGCTCGACGAGGTCGCTGGCGTCGCGCAAAAAGTCCAGGTGCTCGCCGCCGCTGATATTCGCGGCCAGTTGATAAAAGCTGCACGTGCTGAAGGCCATGGTGCTTTTGGGGTCGAAGCGTGCGCTTCCACACACCAGTTCCCGTGACGTCAAAGCCTACGGCTTGCGAACTTTTGCGCTCAGAGCGTTGGCTCTGATCAGCGTGAAACGGCCGTTTGGGTACGAATCTTGCTGCCAATCCGCCAACACAATTGCGCTGGTCGAATCCAAGGCCGTTCGTCCGCGAATTGCTTGAGTGCTTGAGCACGGGCCGCGCTCTGAACAAATGATGACGAGACTAAACCCGACGCGGTTCTCAAAATACGCAACCGAAGGATGGTAAGCGCCCATATACGCTTCCGGTGCGAGCTTTCCTTCGTCACGGATGCGCTTTGGTTTGCGCGGGTTCTCTGCCGCACCGGCCTACGCCGCTAGCCTTGTCTGCTCGCGCGCGCGCATCCAGGCACAGTTTTTGGCATCACACGCTCGCAACGCACCGCCGCCAACATAATCTCAGTGATCGCGAGGCCTGGCGCTGAGTCATTGGCCACCGGCGAAGTTTACAGCAGCAACGTCTCGACCAACCGGAAGAAACTTTAGGGCGCCGCGTCACCGCTGGCAGTTTCGTTCTTACCAATGGCCCTCACGAAGCGCCGCCAGACCACGTCCGCGACGCCGTCTAAAGCGCTTGGCGGCGCCACCAGCCTGAAGAAGAACGCGGCGCCTGCGACAGCGCCCGCCCACATCGACGGCCCGGCCCGCCGCACGCGGTCGACGCGAAAGATCAGCGCCGCGCCGCGCAAGGAGTCGCCGCTCTGCCTCCCAAAGAAGTCGGTGCGGAAGCCGCGCAAGAACGAAGCCACGGTCGTCGTCGCGCCCGCGGCGGAGGCCGTCGCCGCGCCGGCCCGGCCGCCGGCCACGACCGCGAGGAAGAACGTCTCCTTCGCCGCGCCGCCGGCGGCCGTTTTTTACGTCCGCAAGCGCGACGCGTTCGCCGTCGTCGCCGTCGCCGTCGTCGCGTCGCTCGCCGTTGCATGCGGCGTCCTCGAGTCAACCGGAGTGACGCCGTCGCGCCTGCTCGATGGCGTCTCGTGACACGACGTCCCACGCAGGGCCACTTCTTCGGCACGCTGGCCCACGCGCCGCCCGACGTCGCCGCCCTGGCCCTCGTCGTGCGGGAGACGCCGCTCTTCGCGGCGACCGCCGACCTGCTCGGCGACGCGCTCGCGGCCGCGCGGCTCGCGAAGAGCGTCCTGCGCGAGTGCTGGGAGTGAGGGGTGTGGTCCCCGGTCGGCGGCGGCCCAGCCGTCGTAAGCTTTCGGAGTTATAAATGCACTCGTCGTTCGGCTCGCAGTCAGCTGGTCCTGGCCGATGTCTCCACGTGGCCACTGTTCTGAGTCGAAGTCCGTGGAGTCAGCCCGGCGGTCGGTCTAGGCGGTCGGGACCGACGACGCGCGCCGCGTCCTTCAAATTGAAGCGCCGCTCCTGGTGCCTCACGGTTGAGGGGCACCTCCTCGGGGTGATAGGATTGCGTATTATCGGCAGCGTTTGTGGCCCCAGGTTCTAAAGGAGTGATCGAACCCGACCAGAACCCGAACATAAAAAAATGCTTCCAAAATGAGAAGCCTGCCCTTCTCGGGGCGAGGCGGTCCCTCCGCGCGGCTCCCGGAGACTTCACCGCGGGCGGGCTCGCGGTTCCAAGCCGCATGCTCTGCTGCGACGCAATCTTAACAACGAACTCGAGCAACCATGCGCTCCATTGCTGTAGCCCTCGCCCTGACGTGCACCCATGGCTTCCTCGGGCCCAGGCTCCCGACCGCACCGATGCGCGGCGCGCCCACGCAGCTGTCCATGCGCTTAGGGGCCGGTCCGGGCGGCACGCGGGGCGGCCGCTTCACGGGCCGGTTGGGCGCGGGCTGGAAGAATGGTATCAAGGGCCCCGGCGGCGGCGGCGGCATCAACGGCGGCGGCAGCGGCCCGCCGCGCGACGTGAGCCGCTTCGCAGCCGACGGCGAGGACGCGCCCGAGCCGGCCAGCGCCGAGGCCGCCGGGCTGTGGGCGGCCTACAACGCGGCGCTCGAGAAGGACCCGCTCACGGTCAAGGGCCTCACGTCCATGATCGGGTTTTTGCTGGGGGACGTTTTGGCGCAGCTCTTCATCGAGAAGAAGGGAGACGACTACGACGTGAAGCGCACGCTCAAGATGGCGTCGTTCGGCCTCCTGATCCACGGCACGACGTCGCACTGGTTCTACGGCAAGCTGGACGGGAAGATCCCCGGGACGGACGCGGGCGCCGTGGCCTCCAAGGTCTTCATTGATCAGGTCCTGTGGAACCCCATCTTCGGCTGCATGTTCTTCGGCTACATGGGCGCCTTCGAGAAGCCCAAGAAGGGCCTGACCAAGCTCAAGACGGTCGAGAACAAGATCCGGAACGACCTGATGACCCAGGTCACCGGCTCGTGGACGGTCTGGCCCGTGGCCCACGCCATCAACTTCCGCTTCATCCCGTCGTCCCAGCGCGTGCTCTACATCAACACGATCCAGATCTTCTACAACTGCTTCCTGTCCATCATCGGCAACAAGGACTCGTCCAAGAAGCGGAAGTAGGCGTCCCCCCCGATACAAGCATTATCCACGCCGGGGGCGCGCGGCGTAAAGTCCTTCAACTACCCGGGCTTCAAGTTATAAATCCGCCCCCCGAGAGTCCGAGTCGACTCAGGCTCAATTCAGGCTCGGATTTACTGACTTCGGAAGTATTTATTTATTTGTCCTTGTCAATTTCCTTGTCGAAGGTGTGCGCGTCCAGCAACGTCCGCCGCTTCTCCTTCGCCGGGGCGTGCCACGTCTGCGCCGCGTCGCGGGGCGGCGCGTCGCCCATGGACGCCAGCAGCCGCCGCCGCGACGACGGCGGCGGCCGCGCGGGCGCCGCCACGAGCGCCGCGACGCGCGCGCCGAAGAGGCGCCAGGCGAGGACGATGCACAGCGCGAGGACGAGCGACGTGTACACGAGGCAGCGGAAGACGTACTCGTACACGCGCGTCGCCTCGTCGATGACCTCGGGGGTCTGGGCCACGGTCTGGGCCACGGTCTCGCGGATGACGGGCGCGGCCGCCGCGATCGTTTCTTTGATGACCTCGGGCGCCTTGGCCAGCGCCTCTTTGACGGCGCCGGGCGCCGCCTCCTCCACGATGGTGATGACGGCGTCGCGGAGGACCTCGGTCGCTTCTTGGATCACGTTGGGCACGGTCTCGTCGGTCATCGCGGCGGCGGCGGATCGCTGCGGCGCGCTCGACAGGCGGGCTGTCTGGATGAGCAGTGTTACAGTTGCCTGTGCCGCGCGTATTCCACCGCTGCGACCGTATTGGCACTCGTGGGGTTATGATGATCACTGCCTGTCACCTGTCACACTGATCCCTGCGCGTCACACTTGAGATTAGCAGGCTCGAGCCAAGAGACGAAACCCTCGAGAACTAGTATACGTAGCTTGATCAATTGAGTTGATGAGTATGTTACTTGGTTTATGCGTGCCGACGACTTGGTGACTGCGCATCCGCGTAGTGCTAGAACTAGTGGGCGCATCCAGCCGCGAACATCTCGCAAACCCGCGAGATGCTAGATTTGCAGGATTGTCAGCGTGACGACGGTCGGCGTTGCACGCAATGCACACTGTTGGCTGTCCGACATAGTGTAACAGCTGGTTGGGCAGCCTATCGCTGGCAGCCATGGCCAGCATCGCACCGATAGGCGCGCTGCCGGAGAAGAAGCGACCATACCTCTGCAGCGAGACCACACAGGTCAAGGCCATCGTGATAGTGATGACCATCGTGATGGCTGCATTCGAAGTGGGCGACCGTATGCTCGTGGTCGATTTCGTCGCCTCGTTCTTCGCAGTGGTATCGCTCGATCTCTTCGAGCAGGTTGGTTGGGGAGGAGCGATCCTGGGCGTGCTCTTGGCGGTGGCGTGCGTCGGGGCCGTGGTGTGGGGGTCGAGAAAGATTGAAGCGATGGAGGCCCACGCGTTATTATTTGACGACGCGTCCGCGAAAATTCTCGGAGCATCGTCAAGCGTAGGGCCGCCGTCGCGCAAAGCGCCCGAGCTACGGCAGGCGTCCGATGATATCGACGAGCTCATGGGTGGTGCCGCGTCAGTCTTCCCCGCGTTCGAGGCGGATGCGCTGCGACACCTGGTGGCGGGCGACTCGCGCTACGAGTGCAACCTGAAGACGCGGGAGCGCGTGCGCGAGAAGGTCAAGCTCGAGTACGGCGGCGACGCATCAAAGATCAAGGACCTGTGCCGCGGTCTAGTCGTCGCGGAAACTTTAGTGGCGCTCGAGGCCGCCTGCGCCGCTCTCCAGAGGCTGGCCGACGCGGGCGTGCTGGAGATCCTCCAGGTCAAAAACCGGCTCCGCGACCCGCCGGAGGGTGAAGGGCCCACCGCCAGCGGCTACCGGGACCTGAACGTCAACGTGCGCTTCCAGAAGCACATCTGCGAGGTCCAGGTCATCCATAGCAAACTACTAGAGCTCAAGGCGGACCAGACGCCCGTCTATAATCTCGTGCGGTCCCTAGGCCTGGTCGGGCCGCTCCCCGAGGCGACAACTGAGATGCGCCACCGGCCGCCAAAGCGCACCCGGGCGGCGCTGGCAGTGCTTCGCATTTTCATGGCGCGGTTCGCCGCGTCGCAGGGCATGCACTACGTGACGCAGGGCTTCGCGACGGACATCGGGCTCGTCGCGCCGGGCCAGGCGCGGCTCTGTGCGGAAATCAATCATAGACTTGGCGTCCACCGCTCTCCCTCTGTCCTGACCGAGATAGAGCAGTCGCGTTACCGGTTGAATTTCACACAGGTGCGGCTCATGACGCTCAAGGCACCCGCTCTCGTCTACGCGGTCGCCATGGCGCCGCCGTATTTCTTCTGCGCGTTCCTACTGATCCGGGATCTCTTAACGCAGATCCACTGTGTTCGATGGCGCGTCGCCGCCGTCGCGGCGATCTGGTTCCTCCAGTTGTATAGCGAGTTTGGGCTTACCTTGTACATGGCGCAGTACAACCTCGCCCACGGGTCCTCCCTGGCGGTCGGCCACGCGGCGGTCTACATCTTCGGGTGTCTGTTCGTCGTGCTGTGCCTCGCGGCGGCGGCGGCAGTCTCGATGCGCCGCGGGCGCCAGAAGCACGTATCGCGGGTGGCGCTCTTGTACGAGCGCTACCTGGGGTTGCGCGGGCTCTACTATCGCTGGAAGATCCTCGGGCTTCAGTACATGACGGTCCTCCTGCAGGCGGGGACGAAGCTCCCCGACATGGGAGCGCTCGTGTGGACGGAGTCACACTTCCGGGACGCCCTTGGCATCGATCTCCCGGACGCGCCGTCGGCGCCGGCGTTTTGGTTCTTTGTCGTCATGCTCGCCTTCAACAGCCTCTACCCGGGCGCGCTCTACTACTACACGGCGCGCTCCTCCGCCCCTAACGTGGACACCGTGGTGGCCCTCTGCGACGTCACGCTCGACCTCTCATACTCCGTGGGTTGGATTTTTGTGACCAAACAGTTCGTTCGATTCTGTCGCTGGACGCCTGTCGAATTCCTCAGTTCGATGGGCCTCTTCACGCCGGTCGTCCACCTGTTGTTCACGTGTAGAGCGGTCGAGGCGGCGGCGGCGGACGAGCGGCGCCCCGCGAGCGCGGCAGCGCCGTCGAAGAGGGCATGTGTTGGCCACGCGCTGCTCTCCTTCACCACACTGGTGGTGATTATGGTCGTGTCGTGCAGTGATCGGTACCCGTTCAAGGCCCGCGGGCGCTGCAACCCGTGCGAGTGCGAGGGGACGGTCCTGACGTCGTGCAAGGTCGCGGGCGATTCGTGGGCATGGAGCCTCGACCTGACCCACAAGGGCATCACCGCCGTCGATGCCGACGCGTTCCAGGACGTCAAGCGGTCGGTCTACAACGTGTGGCTAAGCGACAACCCGATCGCGGCGCTGCCGAGGGATGTGTTCAACGGCCTGGATCTGTTGATGACGGTGTCGCTCTCGCGCACGGATATCGCAGAGCTGCCGTGTTTCGAGGACAAGAAGTACCTCGAAAATCTTTTCATCGACAGTATGCCGAACCTGGCCTCCATCGAAAACAACCTCGCGGGCTCGACCGTGCGGTGGGTCCACGCGACGAACCTGCCGAACTTCGCGCTCGACGCGTCGTCGTTTGCGCGGACGCGGCAACTCGAGGCCGTCTGGGTCGGCGGCTCGCCGAATGCGATCTGCGTCGCGCTCCCGCACGCCGCCGAGTGCATAGACCATCAGTGCGACTTCGTGGGCCACCTCACGGGTGATACGTTCATCGAACGCCTCTTCAACAAGGGCGCCTGCCAGGACCCCTACGACGACGTGCCCGGCTGTGGCCACCTGCCATGCTTCCCGCAGTCGTGCATCGTCCCGTCGTAGTCACACACACACCATACTTCCACTGTCCATACTTCCATAATAAACTACAAGTGTCCGTACTCAGTGCGAGTCTCGGGCCACTCTATTTACCGGGGGAAGCTTATGCTAATAGCTAGGGACTAGAACCCCCCCGTCGCAAGTCGTCCGGAGCCATTTACCCAAACTACTACTTGGCCCACTCCTTCAGGAAGGCCTCGACCTCCTCCGCCGTCATCAAGGGCAGCTCCGCCGCCGTCACGGGCTTGCCGCAAACCGGGTCCAGGACCTCGAGCTGGCCCCGGACGGGCTCCCCGCCCTTGGCCTCGTTGGCGACGGCCCTCGACCGCGCCGCCGCGCCTTCGGTTTTCAAATATTGAAGATAATGCGACCGGAGCGCCGGCATCCTGCTGTTCGGGCAGACGCAGCAGTCGTCCTTCTCCACGTGGCGGCCGGTCACGACGCACATGGGCAGTTCCTCCTGCGTGGTCGGGCACTCCAGCGACGTGATCGGGATCTGCTGAAGTGAGACGGGGCACTTTGACAAAGGCTCGGCAATCTCGTCGAGGTCCTGGGCCTTGCGGATGATGGCCTCGATCTTCCGCTTGAACTTCCCATCGATCTTCGACCGGTACTCGGGCTTCATCAATATAACGGCGTACTCGTGGGCCGACTGCTTTAGGCCAGCCTTCGTGCAGGCCACCACCACGGACGTCAGGATGGGCACGATGTGCGCCGGGAACTTGGAAATGCTTTTTGCCACCCTCAACAACATGCGCGCCGCCAGATCCTGTTCCCCGCGCCGCGCTAACTTACCAGCAAGCACGTAGGAATGTAGAAGAACAAAGGGGTGCCGCAACGCTTGCGGGACGTGCACCTTCGAATCATGCAGCTTCACGATAGTTTCGTGTAAAATAGCGTGGGCCTGGGCGTAGTTGCCCAGCTCCTGTTCTTGTTTGGCGATGATGACCGCGGTTTTGGCCGCCTGCGGAAAATTCCCCAGGGCGATGTAGAGCCGGTAGATGTAGTTCGGGTCCTTCGGGACCCCGTCGGGCTCGCCCATCAGGAAGTCGATCAGCGTGTGCGTGAGGGCGTCGTTCCTCGCTTTGCCCACGATGTTTATGGCATTATCCACTTCCTTCTCGCCGCACTTGATGAAGAGTTTCAAGGCTCGTCCGTAATCGTTGCACAGGGCGTAATACTTGCCCGCGAGCCCGGGCTCATTGATCTTCTCGTAGTGCTGGGCCACGTTCAATGCATCGTCCGCGCGGATGGCGTCGCCTAACACTTCCGTGTACTTCTCGACCTGGCCGTGCAACTTGGCGAGTTCGAAGGCCTCCTCCGTGCCCTTGGCCAGCAACAAGAACTCGATGGCCCCCTTGAAGTCGCCGTGGTCCCGGCAGAACTTGGCCACGAGGCGCGCGCCGTCCGAACTCTGCGTCCTTCTGACAATATCAAAGCCCGTCTCGGGCGTGTTGAGCGGGCCCAGGTGCAATCTAACAACAGAATCCAGGTCGTGGGCTTGTTCGTACGCTTGGACGGCCTCCGGGAATCTTTCGGAAGCTTCGCACGCCTTGGCGTACTGCGCGTGTAATTTAGGTAGTGTCACCTTGGGCATGACCTCCTTGCACCGTATAAAATCGAGCTTCTTCACGTAGATGGCCGCGGCCTTCTCCCAGTGCTCGGCGTCCTCGTACAGCTGGGCGGCCTCCGCGTGCTGGTTCATGCCTTCCAGAATGGCGGCGCCGTCCCGGTATAACATTTTATCCTCTGCTTCCTTGAGGTAGCCCATGCCCTTGCGCAGATCCCCGAGGTGCAGCGTACACTTCGCGATGCCGCTCAAGCAGACCTTCCGCAATCTCAACGTTACAGCGTCGTCCTCCTTCTGCTCCTCGCGTTGCCTCTTCCGTTCAATGGCCGTCCGGGCGCTCTCAAAGGCCCGCAAGGCCGGATCGTAGTCGCCCTTGAACTCCAGCTGCTGCGCGTAGGCGCACGAGATGGCGGGCACCTGGTCCGGATCTAGGGAATGCGCCAGCTTCAGCGCCTGGTCCCAGTGCAGTAAATCCCGCCGCATGTCCAAGGCGTGCAACGGCCGGGAACTTTGTAGGAACAAATCCTGGGCCGCGTCGTAGTCCTGGAACAACAGCAAGATATGCCCGGCCAGCGAATTCGTATCTTCGAAGGGCGTGATCCTTTCTAAGCCTAGGACCATGCCCGCATCCCCTAATTGCCTATAAACTCGAATGGCCATGGCCACGTCTAAGACGTCCATGGCCTTCCCACTTAACGCGAGCCAGTACGGCCGCTTGTTCAAATCGATGGCCGCGTTCCAGGCGTCCTTGAGCCGCAGCAGCGCCAAATTCTGGCAGAAGGCGAGCTGCGGACTCGTGTCGTCGGCGTCCCGGTGCTCGTACAAGGGACACTGGACCTTGGTGAGGGTGCCCGTACTATTCTGGCAGGTCACCGTGCCGTCGTGGGAGCAGACCGGGACCAACCCTGAGGGCAGCGGCGACGCCTTCGGGCGCATCGTGACGCCGCCCGTTTCACTTACGTCCACGGCGCCGAGCTTGGCGACCTGGGCGCCCCGGACCGTCTGCGGGGCGTACGCGTACGTGTGCAGCTCGCTCGGCGACGATACCAGTAAGATGTGCCGGTCGATGACCTCCCACAGGATTGAAGTGAAGTCCGTCGGGAACGAGGGGATCGGCGTCAGATCACCGGTCGTCGGCGCGTAGACGAACGCGCTCTGGGGCGCGTCCACAATTACAAAACGCGTGCCCGCGCCGTTCGGCACGATTTTTACGATGGCCGACGCATGCCGCAATTCAACGCCCGGCAGGGGCCCCTCCGGGTTGATGGCGAAGAACTGGAGCGCCCCGCTCCGCGTGCCATGCACGAGGACGTCCTTGGTCAAAGCGATGGATAGCACTTTGTCGTCGGGGTCGTCGCCCAACTCTCGATCGGGGAAGGACCTTCGATAAGACCCGAGCAGGGCGTGCAAAGTCACGCGCCCGCCCGACAACACGGCGCAGTGCGTCTCCGACAAACACATGGCCTCGACCCGTCCGTTGTATTCTTCCTTGTGGATCTCCTCCTTCGTAGTTATGTCATAGAAGAGCGCGACGTTGTTCATGCCGACCGCGATGTGCTTGGGCCCCACCGCGAGGTACGCCGGCTCCAGGCCCACCTGGATCACGATATCGTCTTCCTCCGGGGCTTGCTTCACCAGAGTGATTTCTCGGAGCGAAGAGAGGTAGGCCACCGTCGAGCCGCACGCACCGTGCACCAGAGGCATCCGAGCCAAGTACGTGGCTATGTCGCCGCGCCGGGTCGACGCGCAGAGCACGTGCCCGTCGGGGCTCCACTCGACCCTGTCCACTCGCTCCAGGTCCGTGACGGCCTCCTTCTTGAGGTCCTTGAAGGTCGTTAAATCGACGAGTTTGATCCCGCCGTCGCCGGCCACGGCCGCGTAGTTCAGCGCGCTGGAATACGCGATGGCATCTAGTCGCTTCTTATGGAAGTGGCCGCAGAACCGCTCCTCGCCGATCTCCTCCATCACGGTCGAGATCACCACGACGTACCCGTCCGAGAACCCCAGGAGCATCAGCCCGTCGCCGAACCACGCGTGCGCCACGATGCTCCCGTACTTGGCCTGGAAGGCCAGCTCCAGCGGGTTGTCGGGGTCCTTGAGGTCGTATAACAGGAGGCTCCTGCCGCCCATGTTGATGGAGAGGTGGGTCTCGCCCGCTCCCTTCTCTCTTTTCTGCGTCGCGAAGGCCATCTCGACGGGGGCGTGCTTGAGTTCGGTCTGCTCCAGGGTATCGCCGGCCTCGTTCGAGAGCGTGAGCGTGCGGTCCTCGCTGCCGAGGGCCAGGGTGTTGCTTTCCCGGGACCAGCATCCGCACGTGATCCGCTTCGGGTGCTTCCCCAGGACGCTGACCTTCTTCCGCGTCCGTCGGTCGTACACGAGGATGTTCCCGTTCCGATTCCCCACCACCAACTGCGAGGAACTCCGGGACCAGCACAGGAAGCTCGGCTCCTTGAGCGCCGTGTCCAGCTTCGTGACCTCCTTGGTCTGATTGTCCCAGAGGCTCACGACGGCGTCCTTCTCTTGTAAGACGGCGAGGCAGTCGCCGTCGCGGTCCCACGCCAGGCTCCTCACGGGACTCGTGGTCTCCGTGCTCATCTCCACGACGTGGTCGCCGTGGCGGTCGTAGACGTGCACGAGGCCGGGCTCGCCACTTGTTGCCAGGTAATTCCCCCGGGGCTCCCACGCGAAGACGGCGGCCTCCTTGCTCCGGCCGGCCTCGAGTTTGAAGAGCTGCCTCATGTTGAAAGCTGCCTTTGGGACGCGCCGGCTGCCTGCTGGCCTTGGGCAGCCCGTCCCGCGCGGCTGGCGGCTGGCTCGATTACAAACCCGGCGCCCTTCGAAAACGGGGCGGCCGTTCCCGCTCGACGAGAGCTGCCGGCACGCGTGGCGGGGGCGCGCTCGGACGGATATGTATTGCTGAATAATTTTGGAAAAACGGGTTTCCGGCTGTGTGTCGACGCGATACAAAACGCCGCACCGCTCGGGCATGACGCCCCATCGGCACTCCGCCGCCCGGCGCGCGTGAACGACGCACCCCTGCTGGAGCGCCAGCATTCCTGCGCCGGCATTCTCCAGAGCTCCCGCCTTCGGGTGAGCCCCAAATGGCCCACGCCGCGGGAGCGCCGCCCCCGCTGCCGCTCTACGCGCGGCCGCTGCCGCCCGGCCCCTACGCCCTGGCGCCCCCGGTGCAGCTCTACGCGATGCCGCCGCGGCCCGGGCCCTACGCGTTCAGCGGCGGCGCGGGCCCGCCCGTGCTCCTGCCCGCCCAATCACCGCTGGTGCTGGGGCCCGCGAGCGCCCCGCCGCCGCCCGTGCTCACGCCGCTGGCGCCCGGCTCGCCGCCGCCGCCGAAGACGCTGCGCGTCCCCTTCGCGAGCCCGCGCGGCGTGCCTGTCTTAAACGCCCTGCCGCCGGAGCCCCTTCCGAGTGCGCCGCTGCCGCCCCGGGCCCCGCACATTATGCAGGTGCTGCGGCCGCTCCCCATCGGGGCGCCCATGCCGCGCAGCGTCGTGCTTAGTGCGCTCCCGCCGAACTCGCCGCCGCCGCCGCACCTCGCGAAGAAGCTGCAGACGGCGCGCGAGGCGGCCCTGATCCCCGACGCGCCGCCGGGCCACGGCCTGCGCAAGACGCACGTGCGGCGGTCGTCGTCCTACGGCTCGGCCTTCGGCGACCTGCTGGCGGGCCAGTGCGGCCTGGACCCGGACGCGGTCAGCTTCGCGCCGCCCGCGAACGCGCCGCCGCCGCCCCTGACGCCGCCGCGGGCCTCGCCCAAGGCGCGGCCGCGGCGCGGGTCCGCGGACGAGGAGGCCGCCGCCATCGACGCGGCGCTCCACGGGCTGAGTCCGCCGGCCGTGGTCGGGCGGTCGCGGTCCATGACCGTGGACGACGAGGCCGCCGCCATCGACGCCGCGCTTCGGGGGATCACGCCCCCCACGACGCCCTCGACCGGCAAGTCGCGCCTGCGGAAGCGGCTCGCCGTGGAGGACATCCTCGCAGCGCCGGAGGTGCGCGCGACCGCCGCGCTGAGCATCGACTCGGCGCGCTCGGCGCTCAGCGCGGCGTCCTCCGCCTCGAGCCGCCGCTCCGCGGCGCGCTCGCCTTTGAATGATGAGCCCGAGCCCGACACGGCGCGCACCGAGGGGTCCAGCAACGTGGACTGGGAGGAGACGGAGCTCGTCGTCGACTGGGTCCTCGGCGCGGCCTAGCCCCTTCTCCCTTTGTCCCCTCCCCTTGGAACCCCCGGAAGATCATTCGACTGTAAGATATTCGCTGTAAGAACCTACTGGATGGCCATGAGGTTCATCTCGAAGTAGAGCGTCGCGCCGCCGGGGATCGGGCCGATGCCCTTGCTCCCGTACCCGAGCTCCGGCGGGATGATGACGCGGCGCTTGCCGCCGACCTTCATCGTCAATAATGCTTCGTCCCAGCCCTTGATGACCTTGCCCGTGCCCACGTCGAAGCTCAGGGGCCGGCCGCGGTCCAGGGAGGAGTCGAACTTGCGCCCGTGGTCGCCGAACCCATCCAGCCAGCCGTTGTAGTGCACCTGGACCTTGTTGCCCACCTGGGGCGTGGCGCCCGTGCCCTCCTTCAGGTCGAGGTACTGGAGGCCGGAGCCCGTTTTGGCAAAGTCCGCCGCGGTGGCCGAGGTGCTCAGTAGGCCCGTCGCGAGGCCGAGCGCGCCCGGTCCCAGACTCCGACGGGCGACGGGGCGCAGCGCCGCGGCGGTCGCGGTGCACAGCGCGACGCGGGCCATGGTCAGCATGCTCTTGCGGAGTTGCTTGCAAGGTGCAGTGCACTCTATTGCAGTGCGCAGCAGTTATATATGACAGCGATACAGCGATGCCGTGTGGCGCACGAAGCTGCGAGGCAGCTTGAGGAAAGCAGCTCTTTGCAGGCTCAGCTCTGGACTAAATACCCGCACGATAGGTGCACGGATCTCCAGCTGGATCTCCACCTTATATCAAATATGCCCTCCGCCGCACGACCACGTCCACGTCGGCCGCTCGGACGCCGTGCGGGATCTCCGTGCGGGTCCCCTCTCCGCAGTTCACTGTCAAATAATTCTCATAAAATTTTAAGGGCAGCCATGTCGGTGCACTTCGCGAGGACAGAGGCGACTGAGTCTATGCAGCGGACTGAGTCCATGCAGCCGCATCGCGGCCTGATCTGCCTCGCGGAGGCGCTCCACGAGCGATGGCTCTCGGTGGAGGCCTTCTCCGCGGAGGTATACAAGGGTCACCTCAAGGCGGTCTCCCAGGACCATTTTGCCAGCGTGGCCCACGACGAGTTCCGCTTGAAACTGCCGCGGGTGGTCGTGCCGGTGATCTTCGAGAACCACGCGGACGCGGACGGGAAGCTGGCCCGGTCTACGTTCGAGCTCGAGCTGGCCGCGTGCACGCGGCTGCTCCGGGAGCTGGCGCCGGACGCCGCGGCGTACGCGACGAAGCACAGGGCGACGGTGGGGTCCATGAGAAAGGCGATGTCGGTACGGTTTGGGTCGGTCGAGCACGACCCGCACGAGTACAACGGCCTCCTCGCGGTCGTCGCGCACAACAACACGAAGCCCCTCATGAAGCGGTTCATCGAGGACAACCTGGACGTCATCTCCCTCTTCCCGATCGTCACGACGCGGTCCACGGGCACTGTCTTGGAGGAGACATTCGGGTTGGCGATTGACACCAAGGTCTCGTCGGGTCCCCTGGGCGGCGACCAGGAGATCGGCGGCATGATCAGCAAGGGCGAGGTCGACGGCGTCTTGTTCTTCCGCGACCCGCTAAG
>Ga0114994_10001728_pt1 | contig 15820 bp, 29 predicted proteins | sample ArcticOcean_MG_C_9_FD_87043 | JGI IMG/M metagenome (GOLD analysis project Ga0114994, IMG submission 87043) | Marine microbial communities from western Arctic Ocean - ArcticOcean_MG_CB2_152 | ecosystem: Environmental > Aquatic > Marine > Oceanic | place: Arctic Ocean: Canada Basin | collected...
AAGAAAGATGCAAAGTTTGAGTATGTTAAGTCCTACATAAATGAAGAAGATGCCTTTGACCTTTATTTTGACTACCCAGCTGCCAAAACAAGTCATTGGTTCAAGAACATGCCTGCCCACACTGGTGTAATAAACGAGGAAGGTTTCAAAGAAAAATCCATGTTTAGGTTTGCCAAATCAGTTATGCAGTCCTTTAAAAATAGTAATGCTAACACATCACAGAATAACTTCTCTGTGTTGAGTGCAAAACGTTGCCCAGCAATCATAAGTTTCTTAAGCCAATGTTTAGTTCTAAAGTCCCCTTGTGATTTATCTATCGAGCTAAAAAAAGAGGGTGTAGAAACCTTTAATATCTATAACAGCAATCCTGCTATTTTTAGTGTGAGTGCCCATCACAGAGAACAATTCTTTAACGAGAAGGCACCCCTCTTTAGGGACTATGTTAACGTAAAGTTTGCCTATCCTTTTGTCTTTAAGACAAACGGGTTGCCATGTATGTTCTTGGCTGCACAATACCACAAAGGTTTTAGACAAAAGTTTGAGGTTCTAAATGCGTCTAATGATGGCACTTACACAAACTCAATAGCTATGAATCTAAACACTTTCGTAAATAAAGACTCACCCCCTCTAGAAATAAAAGCAGGAGATCCCTTGGCTTATCTGGTTCCCTGAAAAGGTCAAGTTTGAATTTACAGACAAAATAATTACTACACCCCTAACTCAACGATTCAGGGCTCCCGGAAATATGGACTGGCTGAAAGGATAATTTATGAATACAGAACTATATCAGAGACTTGCCTTAGAATTTTACAACGATGATCACAGGCATTGTAGTAACTTGGAGTCAGGTCTCTTAGAGGAGACTCATGAGGTTATTGAAGCTATAAAAACAGGTACTCGTCAGGAGTACCTTGATGAACTAGCGGATGTACTGTGGTACATAACTATTATGGCTGACTGTGAAGGAAGCAGTCTAAAAGGTCTCATGGAACGTAACTACGACAAGCTAGAAAAACGTGCTCTAAACGGCAAGTAAGACCTAGTATAATAAGCCTAAAAATTACCTGACGTTAAAGAACAATAAAGGAAAATATATGTTAGCTATTATCGATGGTGACGTTCTCTTATACATGAGTATTTGGAACATGGACACCAAAGAAGAAGCAAGAGAAAGATTCGATGAGATCTTTAATAACACCCTTGAGAATGTTTTTGCTACAGACTACGTTATGGCCTTTGGTGGTCCTGACAACTTTAGAGTTGATTTGTTTCCTGATTATAAGGGTAACAGAACAAAGTCAAAATCAACAAGACCTGACTGGTTCTTTGATTTGAAGTCTGACATAGCTGAACAGTATGAAGGTTGTATTCTAACAGATAACTGTGAAGCAGATGACATGGTTCGTGTCTGGGCTAACGAGTGTACAGCAGCTAAAATAGATAAGGTTATTGTCTCTGTTGACAAAGACCTTGACTGTATTACTGGTATACACTACAACCCACGAAAGAGCATGTTCCATGACATCAGTGAGGAGTATGCAGAGTGGTTCTACTGGAAGCAAATGCTAATGGGAGACCCAACAGATAACATACCGGGACTTCCTAAGATTGGACCTAGGAAGGCAGAGAACATACTAGAGGGCTCTGACGATTATTGTGCTGAGGTTTGTAGGGCTTACCACTTATTCTACAAGGATGAGGGTTATAACTACCTCTTGGCCAACGGTCGTATGATACACATTTGGCGTTGGATTGAAGATCACTTTAAAGTAAAGCGAGAGTTTTATGACAAAGCAATCAGAGCTTGATATGGGGCATTGGGAGTATGGCTCCCAGTGGGATCCTGCAGAATGGTTTGGTTTTGTTTACTGTATTGAGAACTTAACAACCAAGCAGTTCTACATAGGTAAAAAACAGCTGTGGCATGGTGGCAGGAAGAAGTCTAAAATGTACGGCAAACCAATGAGCTGGAGAACCTATGTAGGTTCTTCGGTAACTCTTAAGAAAGACATAACCAAGTACAAAAGGAAAAACTTTAGATTTGAGATTGTTGACCTTTACAAGACCAAAGGGGGTCTATACTATTCTGAGGCCTACTTACAGATGCTATCTGACTGCATGACCGAATACCTAGAGGATGGTAAAACCCCTCGCTTTTATAATCGGCAGATTGCAGCAATTAGGTTTGTTCCTAGTGAAAGTCCAACAAGGAAAACCAAAACTTATATTAATAAGATAAGAAAGAGGTACCAATGAAAGTGCATCCCGCAGCACCTGCTTTGTGGATAGCTGCAGTTCTAACACTTGCAATAACAATAGTAGGTTATACCTTTAACTTTTTAACATTTGACCCTATTATGTCTTTACTATTCTATTTCTTTTTTAATGAGATGAGCAAGTTTATAGCGGAGATTACCCACGATGGGACGGATAACGATTAAGAATCAACCCTGTGATGACTGTGGTGGATCAGATCCTAAACAAATATATGAAGATGGATCTACTTTTTGCTTTAGTTGTAGAAAGAGCCATCCAGCACCCAAGGGGGAAGAGACTATGGAAAATTTTGAACCAGTAACTACAAACGAATCTTGGAGTGATTCTAAACTACACGAGGTCAGAGATGAATATACTATCAGAGGTTTTAAAGAAAGGAATATCTTTAAGCAAGTATCTGAGCATTATGGTGTTAAAGTTTCTTACGATATTGATGGTGACATTGACGCTCATTATTATCCTTACTATAGTAATGACAGCTTGGTCGGATACAAGGTACGAACTCTCCCCAAATTGTTTACAAGTATCGGAACCGTTCGAGGTGGAATGTTTGGACAAACCTTGTACAACGGCGGCAGACGACTAGTAATTACAGAAGGTGAACTTGATGCTATGGCGGTACAATCCGCATGGTATAAAAAGTACAAGACCTTCTACCCTGTTGTCTCCCTTCGTTCTGCCTCTAGTGTCAAAGACTTAATTGATGCAAGAGAGTGGATTAGAAACTTTGATGAAGTAATCCTCTGGCTAGACAACGATGATGCGGGTAAAGAGGCCATGAAAGAGGCTGCTCGTATTATTGGCTATGACAAGATTAAGGTAGCTAAGTCTAGTGAGAAAGATGCTTCAGAGCTTTGGATTAAGAGCCCTGATCAGGTGTTAAAGACAATTTACGATGCAGTAGACTACACCCCTGCAGGTATATTGACTAAACACGAGTTATGGCATCAGCTAGAAAAGTATAATGAGCTTGAGTCAGTACCCTACCCGCCTTTTATGGATGGGTTAAATGATAAACTTAAAGGTATGCGTTTCGGGGAAATAACCTTGTGGACCTCAGGTACTGGTAGTGGTAAATCAACCCTCTTGAGGGAGATCGGTTTCCACTTACTAGAGGCCACGGAGGACAAGATAGGTATTATCTCCCTAGAAGAGTCACCCGCTGAAACTGCCCGTAAAATGGCAGGTATGGCTATTAATAGGAACCCTGCAAAGGAGGAGATATCAATTGAAGATCTTAAAGTTGGTTTTGACACTGTGTTTGGTGATGACCGTGTCATGGTTCTTGACCACCAAGGCAGTATCTCTGATGGCTCCATTATGGACTTTCTTGAGTATATGTGCCTCAGTGGTTGTAAGTATTTATTCGTTGACCACATTACCATACTCGCATCTGAGGGTGCTGAAGGACTTACTGGCAATGAGGCCATAGATAAGATTATGAATGACCTCTTAAGGTTAGTAAAAAAGTATGAAGTATGGATTGGCCTTATTAGCCATTTGAGAAAGACTGATAACAAAGGTAAAAGCTTTGAGGAGGGTAAGCTCCCTTCTATGGATGATATTCGTGGTTCTGGTTCTATTAAACAGATATCGATGGATATTATTGCTTTTGCCAGAAATGCGGGGTCTGCTGTTGAAGACGAGAGAAACACAATCAGGACTAAGGTTCTTAAGTGTCGCTACACGGGTTTAACGGGGCCATCAGGCAATCTGTATTACGACTTTAACACAGGTAGGTTAAGGAAGGGATCAGATGAATTTGAAGAGGAAGGTGGATTCTCAAGGGTATGAGTAAAAAACCAGATGAACAGAGTTTAGTACTAATATCTATTGTTTATCAATTACTAGATAAGGACAACGATATTTCTGAGTTGAACCCTAATGTACAAGACTACATACAGGGTTTAGTTGAGGAGCTAAATGAATGTGAACTCGAAGAACAGGATATGGTATATTTCTATGCCGATACTTTCTTTAACAACTGTGAAAATAATAGAAGGGTACTACACTAATGGAAAAATTAATGAAAGAACTAAAAGAATTTGGCATGTCAGATGAGAAATTTGCAGAATGGTCAGTCTCTGAGAATGTAAAAAAGATTTGGAATGAAAAACAACTTGAAGAACTAAAGGGTCTTTGGAGCGGAACTATCTTTGAGGACATGGCATCTAAAACAGTTGACCAAGCGGAGGTCGTTATTAAAAATCAAATCAGCGCCATAGAGTCTGTAGAAAAGGCTTTTAAAGAGGCAATTAGTCCTGAAGTCAAAAAGAATAACAAAAAGAAATAAGGGAATAATTAAATGAACGCTTACGAATCATTCATCCATCTTTCTCGTTACTCACGTTATCTAGACACTAAAAATCGTCGTGAAACGTGGTCCGAGACTGTAGACCGTCTGATTGGTTTCTGGAAAAACCAAATTAGTGACAATGTACTTACAAAGGACGAGTTCGTTGCTCTCCGTGATGCGGTCTATAATCGAGAAGTAATGCCATCAATGCGAGCTATGTGGAGCGCAGGAGATGCCTTAGCACAGAACCCCTTTCGGGGTTATAACTGTAGCTTTAAACGAGTAAACCACCCACGAGTGTTTGACGAGATTCTCTATATCTTGATGTCAGGCACAGGAGTTGGCTTCTCAGCGGAGCAGTCAGAGGTAAACAAACTACCCATTGTTAACGATCACTTTGCCGAAACAGCACGTACTATCTTTATTGAAGACAGTGCCGAAGGTTGGGCTAAGGGTCTCCGTAAACTAATTGCCGACTTGTATCTTGGTAATGAACATAACTGGGACTACTCACGAGTACGCCCTGAAGGAGCGCGGCTAAAGACTATGGGGGGTCGTGCCTCTGGGCCAGGTCCACTAATGGACTTGTTTGCTTTTGTGACTGCTAAGTTTAAGAAAGCAGGGGGTCGTAAACTACGTCCAATTGAAGTACACGATATTGTCTGTAAGATTGCCGAAGTAGTAGTGGTTGGTGGTGTACGCCGCTCCGCTCTTATCTCAGTGTCAGACCTTGGTGATCCCGAAGTTCGTGACTGTAAGTCAGGTGCTTGGTGGGAGACTAACACACAACGTGCCTTAGCCAACAACTCCGCAGCCTATGATCAGAAGCCCTCCATGACTGTCTTTATGGATGAGTGGATTGCTTTAGTAAAGTCAGGCTCTGGTGAGAGGGGTATTTACTCTCGTTACGGCGCAAGGAACTTAGCACCAGCACGTAGAAATTCAGACTTAATTGTAGGTACAAACCCCTGCGCAGAGATCCAACTTCGTGATGGACAACTGTGTAACCTATCAGAGGTAGTCTGTCGAGAGAATGATACAGAAGCCGACTTGGCTCGTAAGATTAAGTTGGCCACTATTCTTGGTACACTACAGGCCTCTCTTACTGACTTTAAATATGTACGTAAGATCTGGCAAACAAACTGTGAAGAGGAGCGCCTACTGGGTGTGTCTTTAACAGGTATACAGGACTGTAAGATTCTAAGAAAACCTAACCCTAAAATGCTAGAAAGACTACGTGATGAAGCCGTTAAAATTAACATTGAATACTCCAAGAAGCTCAACATCAACCCAGCCACGGCTATCACGACGATTAAGCCATCTGGTACTGTCAGTCAGCTTGTGGACAGCAGCAGCGGCATTCATGGTCGCTTTAGCCCATATTACATAAGAACTGTACGTCAGGCCAACAATGACCCACTAACAGACTTGCTCAAGTCTCAGGGTGTACCTAATGAACCTGACGCTATGAACCCTACTAAAACAACTATCTTTTCTTTCCCTATCCAGTCACCAGAGGGTGCTACTTTAGCTAACGAACAGTCAGCTATCGAGCAACTTGAGAACTGGAAGGTCTTCCAAGAACACTGGTCAGAACACTCTGTTAGTGTAACTGTTTATGTTAAGGAAGATGAGTGGATGGATGTCGGTGCTTGGGTCTATAATAACTTTGATTATATCACTGGGGTAAGCTTCTTGCCTTACTCTGAACACACTTACGCTCAGGCCCCTTACCAACCCTGTACTAAGATAGAGTACTTTGCTGCTGTGGCGGCTATGCCTAAGGTGGACTTTAGCAAACTACCGGAGTATGAATTCGATGACAATACTGAGGGTGCACAAACCTTGGCCTGTTCGGCAGGTGGGTGTGAAATTTAAATTACCTGACGTTAAAGAACAAATGACTTCCCCTTGTAAGAGGGAATGTAAACTTGAGGGGGTCTGCTGCACAGGTTGTGGCAGACACCAAGATGATATCAGGATGTGGTCGACCTATTCTGAAAAGAAACGTAAAAGTATTATGAAAAATTTAGGAGAAAAATAGTGTATGTTATTATAGGTACAAGCGATTGCCCTGCTTGTGTACAGGCGGAGGAAGCACTTCTTAAATACAACAAAAACTATATTAAAGAGAATATAGATGAGTTAGAGCCTATGCGGAAGTTGAGTTGGATTAAATTCTTGAATGAAAACTTAGATACTAGCAGAGTACCACAAGTATTCTATCATGTAGGTGGTTTAGAAGCTCTACGAGAAAAGCTTTTAGTCGAAGAGTATAAATAATAAAAACGTAAAAGTATTATGAAGGATATAGAACAGAATGTCAAAAGATAAAGCACCTACTGCCACACTCATTGGTAAGCTAGTAGGGACCGCTGTAAGTATTGCCATAGCCTCAATTATAAACACCTGGATTGGTCTTTACTTACTCAACTACCTTAACTGGATGCCCTTCTAATGGCAGAAATAATTGATATAGCATCAAGGTTTTCTAAAGAAAAGGACAAAGAGTATGACTACTCCCAGAGCAATCACAACTACGTACTAGATGCCTGTGAAGATGTCTTTGACTATGGTGCTGTTGTTCTTGCTCTTTCACAAGAAGGTATTGTAGAGGTGTCTTCTACTGTTGAAGACGAGGAGGAAGTGGTTGATATGTTAGTGTCAGCTGCCTTAAGTATACAAAGTAGGTTAGATAATAATGATAAAATGGATTAAACAGAGCTGGGTCATGAGGTACTTTAACTTCCTAAAAACCTGGCGAAAACATCGTGACGCGATCAAGCAGTTAAATCAACTCAGTGACAAAGAACTTAGAGACATTGGTATTACTCGTGTTGATATTGACAGACTAATTTGGCTAGAAGAAGATAAAACTTTAAGAGGACGTGGATAATGAGTGACGAAAAACAGTTAGAAGAAATGATCGAAGAAATGTTTGACGAGTATTTAGATGGGGGTTTCGACTTTGACACTAGTCAGAGCCTAGAGGATATCTTCAAGAATATTTTCACAGATGCAGTTAACATGACTATTGCTGTGTTAGAGTCTTCAGAAGAAGAAGAAGAAAAGGAAGAGTAATGTACTTTGTAGTTGGTAAGGATAACTGTATCTACTGTGATAAGGTTAAGAGTTTACTAGATAAAGACAACACCGCCTATGTTTATAAGAACCTCTCTATGCTTACTGTTGCTAAACGTAAGCTCTGGGAAGAGGTTGTTAAGAACGAATTCAACATGAAAACAGTACCAGCAGTTATAAAGCTCGTTGGTGGATATAAAGACTTAGAGGAACTATTAAATGACTGAGACTAAAGAGCTAGGCTCCCATAACACCTTCACTATTGATGAGAAGGAATACTCAATTGACGCTCTTAGTGATGAAGATAAGGTTAGGTTGAATCTTATTAGCTTTGCTTCCGGAGAGTTAAACCGATCAGAAGCTTTGGCTAACTTAATAATGATTGCTAAGGACAAACTTGTTGGGGAACTTAAGGTAAGTCTAGAACATGACGAAACCTAGGAAACCTATAGTTGATGAGAAGGATGCCCCCAAGAAGGCGGGGCGTCCCCCGAAGATTAGAATCAGGGCTGACCCTAAGGCCTCCAAAGAGAGGTACTACAAGCTCTATGGTGAGTTAGGTGTTTGTTGTGTCTATGGCATTGATACTTTCACTGATGAGCTTATTGACTACCTTTGGAACAAACCTGACATGAGCTTTATTGTTACTGACCCTGTCGAAACAATCATTGCTAATGCTAACCGGAAGTATGGTGCCAGGTCTTTCTCCATGTATCGTTGGGACATGGTACACCACCAAGGCTTTATCGAGGAAGCCCAGGGTCTTGTTGTTGTAGTTGCTAGTAAGTACTATGATAGTGTTAAGAAACTACCTAGGGCTGATAACGTTAAGCTTGTTGTTTTGGAAGACTTATCATGATCTCTACTATTAGTACCACAGAAACCTTTATACCTTATAACCAGAACAAGGAGTATATTCTTGTTGACTTCTTAGAGATGAGAAAGAAACCTGATGGAGCCTTCCATGACATTATGGTTGTGGAATACCTCGATGAGGAATGGGAACTAACTTGGGATGAACACTACTCTTACTACACAGGTAAACTAGGAAACATAAAAGGATTTATACCATGATTAAAACTAATCTTAAAAAACTACTCTCACTGCTTAATGACATTAAGTGGCCACTAATAGCTGGACTAGTCTTCGGCTTCTCCTTAGCAGCCTTAGTAAGCTAACCCTTATAACCCCTCTCTGGTATCTTCTTGGCTTCGGCTGAGGGGGTATCAGGGAGGGGTTTATTTTTTTTTTTCTTAAAGGAGACTTAATGTTTACTGTACTAATTTTAGCTTGCAGTATAGACTTTAAAGACTGTAAGGCTTTCACCTCTAGAAAGGTATTCCTAGAGAAGTCTGCTTGTCTAGACGATGTGGCCCTCGGTATCTCCTCTATAGAGAGAGAAGGGTGGGTCGTTATGGACTGGGTGTGTTATCCTTGGGAGCTTCCTACATAAATACTTCAACAATTTCCCCTGAAATAGATACCTGACGTTTAAGAATAAGATTTAGAATCTTTGAATAACTTTGCTAAGGCTCTGCCAAAGTGATACCTTGGGACTCTCTACTGACATCTGAAAGAGAACTCCCTAATGCCCCCCGAAGATGTCCTCTCTACACCCCTCTGTGTATACAACGCGGGGGGTTATCTAGGTATCACTTTGGTATCCTTAGTGTAAGTATTTATAGGGTAATTCTATGAATGTTTTCTAATGATTTCAAAAGGATATTTTAAGGGTTTATTATTTTGTTGATAGCAATCTAAAAATTTTAAAAACAAAAAATATCTCGATCACACCACCCAATGAAAAGCCTGAAAGGAGGTTTATATGCCAATAGACAATCGCAAAGATAAGACTGGCGGTCGTAAGCCCGGAGCAGGACGTCCCAAGGGCTCTAGGAACATTAACTCTATGGCTTCTGTAAGGAAGTTAGAAGAGCTCAACTTTGACCCTATAGAGATGATGGTAATTAAATACAAGGACATACAAAGCAAGTTGGAGAGTGGTAGTATCAGAGAAGGTTCTGGTGCTTATGCTCAACTAATTGCTACACAAGGAACCCTGATTAATAATCTAATGCAGTACGGTTATAAGAAAATCCCTGATAAGGTCGAGCAAGAAATTACAGAGAAGCGGCCTATCTCTATCTTACTAACTGACTCAAAAGATAATAAGGAAAATTAACCATGGGTAAAGAGAACGAATGGCATCTATCTAAAAGCGTACCAATGACACTAGTTATGGCTGTAGTTATACAGACCTTTGGTGTTGTATGGTTCGTATCAAACCTAGAATCAAACGTTAACGTCAATGTGCGTGATATTGCTCGTCATGAGATTCGTATTGCTAAACTCGAGGAAACACAACAACAGATGGCTATCCTTAATGCTCGTATAGATGAGAATATTAAGGCTATAAGAATAATGATGGAAAAGATGGAAATCGATCGAACTACACCTGACCCTAGAGGCAGGTAGCTACAATGATTGATCCTCTAACCGCTCTTAGTATTGCCTCTACAGCAGTTGGACAAATAAAACAACTAATGTCCGCTGGTAGAGATGCCTCTCAAGCCATGTCAAAGTTCGCTGGAGCTTGGAGTGATATAAGCTATGCAGAAAGCAAGGCTAAAAATCCTCCTTGGTATAAATCATTTTCAAGTAGTGCAGAGAAAGAAGCTTTAGATATCTTCACTGCTAAAAAGAAAATGTTTGAGATGAAAAAGGAAGTTGAGACCATGATCGCTTTTATTCATGGCCCTGCTGGTTTAGAAGAGTATAAAGAGACTATTAGAAGAGTTAGAGATCAGAGAAGAAAACACGAGTATAAAAAGGCAGAGATTAAACAAAATATAGTTAATTTTATTATTGGTAGCGTGGCAATACTAGGAATAGTTTCTATGTTTGGAGGGGGCGTCTATTTGTTCGGTGTTCACCAAGGGACATGGTAGTCTGTTTACTCGTATTTATGAACTTTAATCATGCGTGGATAAATGGTAGAGGTAACCAGTTATTTAAGTACTGCTACTATGACTGCGGAGGGCCAAAGAATGGTGGTTCATATGACAAGGTGTATAGGCTTGGGTATAACACTCACTGTTATCAGGAGATAACCTTTGCAGATAATAAAGAGAAAAGATAAGTATGTCATTTATGATGACAATAATAAAATAGTTATCATTACAAGCAACAAGAACTTAGGAAAAGCTTATGTACAAAACAGGACCATCAAAAAGTAAAAGTAAATCCAAGGCAACACCTAAGGGCTACCACAAGATGCCCAATGGTAAGATTATGAAGGGTGCAACCCATAAAAAGAGTAAGAAGAAGTAATGACAAATATTAGTTTACATGAGAAACAGTCAGAAGTTATTAGAGATTTATTTGTAGATCATAAGTGCAGGTACTCTGTAGTGAATGCTAGCCGGGGCTTTGGTAAGTCCTACTTAGCAGCTACAGCAGCTATCCTAGCAGTACAAGAACTTATGCAGTTAGATGACAACATACCAAACAAGAACGTTGCCCTAATCGCCCCTACCTACTCACAGGCAGTAGATATCTATTATCCCTTGATTGCATGGCAACTAGGTATGGAAGACTATGCCGACAAGTCCTCTAAGGCTGCTGGTACGTTCTGGTTTCCAGGTAATGTACAGCTTAAGCTATGGTCTTATGAGGCCTCCCAACGTATGCGTGGTACTGGACAGTACTTCGTGGTAGCCGATGAGGTTACTTCTTGGAAGGGCGCTGGTATGAACCTCAAGGAATCTTGGGAGTCTATCATCCAGCCCTGTGTAAGTACACGCTGGTCCCCTAAGAGGGCAAAAGAACTAGGCTCCCTAGCAGGTCGAGCCCTTATTATAAGTACCCCTAGAGGGTATGACTACTTCTATGAGATGTATAACAGACAAGATTCTGACGATAGCTGGAAAAGCTATACCTACACTTATCACGACTCTCCCTTCCTCGATGAAGAAGAAATCAGTAGAGTTAAACTGACCCTAGACCCTCTTAAGTTCGCCAGAGAGTATACTGCAAGCTTCGAAGACTCTGGTAACAATGTATTCTATACATTTGATCGAAAAGAACATATTAACAAAGACCTACCCTACTTTGATGACGGTGAAGACGTCCATGTGGCTATCGACTTTAACGTTGGTATTATGGCCTCAGTAATCTTCGCTATCAGAGGTGGACAGATACACATCTTAGATGAGATGCAAGGACACCCTGATACAGAGACCTTGGCTAATGCTCTTAAGGAGCGTTTTAGAGGACATAACATTATCTCCTACCCTGACCCTAGTGGTCGTGCTAGGAAGTCCTCTGCTGCAGTAGGTACTACAGACTTTAGCCTACTACAAGGTGCGGGTATAGCTACACGAGCACATAACAAGGCACCGCCTATTATTGACTCTGTTGCTGCTGTTAATAAGAAGTTCAAGAATGCTGCTGGTGATGTAGACATGTACATTCATCCCAAGTGTTCTAACACGATTAGATCCTTAGAGCGTACTCAGTGGATTGAGAGCAATCCTGATACGGCTACAATTGATAAAAGAGAGGGCGTAGAGCACTGGACAGATGGACTCCGTTATGCAGTGGAGTACCTGTATCCTATTCGCTCAGGTTCAAAAGTAACAACAAGAGGCTTTGGCTTCTAAAAAGAAGATTAAAAGGAATACTACAATGGCACAAATCGATAAATTCACCGCCTTCCTAAAACCCGGAAACTCATGGGTCATGGAGGGTAATAAAAAAGTAGGACAAAAGAAAAAGGGCTCTACTGTTACTAACACATCTATTTCGGGTCGTGCATCAACTTCTCGTTCAGGCCGCAAGATCGCTAGTAACTCTGGCAAAGGTGGAGGCGGTAGCGCGTCTAAGGCACCTACCGTAAAGAGTTCAGCTAAGAACGTAGTAAGCCGCTTAAAGTCAGGCAACGTTACAGGCGCTGTGATTTCTGCTAAGAACCTCGGTAGAACTACAAAAAAAGCTGTAACAGGTGCAGCTAAGAGTGCTGCAAAGACAGCAAGCTCTAAGGTTAGCCTAGCTAAAATCAAGTACAAGCCTAAGTTGCGTGATGCAAAAGAGTCAGCCTCAAGCACCGCAAAGTCGTGGGGTTCCGCTGCGCAGAAAGCCGCTATCAAGAAGCTTGCGGACTTTAACCGTGGCAAGAAACGAATGGGGTCAGCTGCAAAGAAAACTATAACACGTAAGGCGGTTAAGTACGGTCTTCGTAGTGGTTCTCGCTACGGCGGGAATAGTGGTAAGTAATAATAAATAAATAACAGTAACAGACAAGTATTATTCTAGTATTAAATAACACTAACTTTTATTTACCCATCTGAGGATCGGTAGAGAGGAAACAAAATGGCACGTTCTAGAATTAATTCTGCCTCTAAAGATCTTATTGATGATAATGGCGCTGTCCTTATCTCGGTGGTTGAAGGCGAGCAAATACAGATGGACATGACCCTGAACTGGCTCACTAGCCTCCAAAACTATACTGTAACGGTAAAAGTTGTAGAGGCAGACATGGCGGGTGTAACAGCGGGGACATACCCTACAGTAAAGAAGTCAGGTGGTCAGGTAACAACCTTGACTACTATTGACGCTACTGTTACTGATAATACTTTTAAAATCGTAATTCCAGAGAATCTTATTGACAGCTGGACTACACAACCAACTCCACAATCCCCCACTTATGGCTGGATTGGTGTAGAAGTTAGAGACCCCGGTGTAGGCTCGGCTCAACAGATTTGGAAACCCTTTCGTGGACTAGTTGAAGTCCTTTATAGTCCTTCTGAGGAGGTGTAACGATGCCCTCTTATAAGGTAAATGTATCCAACAATAATATCACAGTAGACACAAGCCCCATTAAACACGAGACTAAAGTTACTACTACAGAATACGCTACTTCCTTATCTAGGGTTGGAGGCCAAGGTTCCAAGGGTGACTCCATTAGCAACGTTACGCTCAATGCAAACAGTGAGATTGTAGTTACAGTAAGTACCTCCGCAGGATTAGTTTTAAACACATACAACCTCGGAACCCTAGCAGGAACTATTAATCTTGATGAGCTAGAGGATGTTAGCCTTGCAGGTATTATTGACGGTCAAGTAATACAGTATGATTCAGAAACCAGCACCTACGTGCCACACACCCTGACCACTACTAGTATGACTGACATTGATAACACCAACAAGACAGATGGGGCTGTTCTTCTCTATGATGGAGTGAGCAGTAAATATAAAGCAACAACACAACTAAACAACGCAAACACTTATATGATTGGAGGGTCGTTCTAATGGCTACTAAAATTCTTCTTAAAAAGTCCGTAACAGGCGGAGCTGCCCCACTTTCTGGTGACATTGATGCGGCGGAAATCGCAATCAACCTAGTTGACCGTAAAATTTATACTAAAGACAATAGCGGTGCTATTATCACACTAGACGGTGCTTATGTAGACTCCACTGCCCCCGGCAATCCGGCTGAAGGTGACCTGTGGTATGACACAACAAATAACCTGCTTAAGGCTCACAATGGCTCTGCCTTTGTCTCTGCTGGTTATGCTAACCTTTCTGAATTAGATGATGTTACTATCACCGCTATCGCTGATGGTGAACTTCTTCGTTGGGATGGTGCTTCGTTTATCAACAACACTCTGGCTGAAGCTGACATCCAACCAGCGTCTACAACTGTAGCAACAGTTCAGGCTCAAGACCTAGACATGGGAACTAATAAAGTTCTCTTTTCTAACATGTATGCTGACGCTGCTGCACTACCAAGTGCTTCTAGCTACCACGGTATGTTTGCCCACACCCACAATGTAGGTAAAGCCGTATTCGCTCATGGCGGCGCATGGCACACACTATTGGACGAAACTTCTTCAGATACAGATGATTTGTCTGAAGGTGCAACCAACCTGTACTACACAGATACTCGCGCACAAGCGGCCATTACTGGTGGCACAGGCGTAGATGTAACCGCTGGTGCAGTCTCTATCGGACAAGCCGTAGGTACAACTGATAACGTAACATTCGGACAAGTAACTACTAGTCTTATCGAGGGTGGTTCTACAATCACTATCGATCCAGCTGGCCTTGGTGACAATACAGGTACAGTAGTTATTGCTGGTAACTTGACTGTTAACGGTACAACTACTTCTGTAAACTCTAATGAAGTTAACATTGGTGATTCTATCATCTTGCTTAACTCTGATGAGGCAGGAACACCATCACAGAACGGTGGTATTGAGATTGAACGTGGTACTTCTGCAAACAAGTCCTTTGTTTGGAATGAGGCAGATGATGCGTGGGATCTTGCCAACGAGACTCTACAAAACGTAACACTCGATGGCGGAACCTACTAAGCCCGTACAATCACTCAAGGCGCTCCTCTATAGGAATGTCCTCCTCACACATAGGAAATCAGCCCAATGGCAACTAAGATTATTCACAAAAAATCTTCGGTAGCAGGTAGTGCTCCCTCGTCAAGCGACATAGCTCCCGGCGAATTGGCACTTAATCTAGCCGACAAAAAAATTTATTCAAAACAAACAGACGGTACTATCATTGAAATAGCTAGCTACTCCGATGCTAATGTAAACACCCACCTCAACACAGGCACAGCCAACACTGGGGAGGTCTTATCATGGACTGGCACGGACTACGATTGGGTTGCTTCGAGTGGTGCCGGGGGTTCAACGAAAGAATACTTCGAATCTATCATAGATGGAGGAGCGTCCGCCACAGCATATGATTTATTTTCTCATGTACTAGAAGGTGGTTACTCAGCTTCAGTTTATGACGCAAGTACAGGAACCGCAAGTGGTGGGAACGCTACCTCAACTTATGGTAGTGCAAATTTTATTGATGGAGGTTTAGCATAATGTCAAATAAAATACAATTTCGCAGAGACACCTCTGCCAACTGGACAAGTACCGACCCCACCCTTTCACAGGGTGAACTTGGATATGAGACAAATACTACTAAATATAAGATTGGCGATGGAACTACCGCCTGGACTAGCTTGGCATATAATAGTACTAGCTACTCTGATGCTGATGTAGACACCCACCTTAACACAAGCACAGCCACAACTGGCGAGGTCTTATCATGGTCTGGCACGGACTACGACTGGATTGCTGCGGGTGGTGGTTCTCCT
>Ga0114994_10001729_pt1 | contig 15816 bp, 19 predicted proteins | sample ArcticOcean_MG_C_9_FD_87043 | JGI IMG/M metagenome (GOLD analysis project Ga0114994, IMG submission 87043) | Marine microbial communities from western Arctic Ocean - ArcticOcean_MG_CB2_152 | ecosystem: Environmental > Aquatic > Marine > Oceanic | place: Arctic Ocean: Canada Basin | collected...
AAATTCTGTTTTAAAAGTAATAGATGACACTTACGACAAATTATTTAAAAGTATAAAAAAGACTAATGATGTTTTAAAAGAACCTATAAAAACTAATACAGAAGATGCTTTTATTGAACAGATAAAAGTTTTAACAGAACTTCAAGCAAAAACAGAAGTCGGTAGTGTTGCTTGGAATACTTATAAGTATTTTATAGACTTAGTTGCTCATTCATTAAAAGGATTGAAGGGTGAACTTAAAAAAACTAAAGAGGAGGTCGAAAAGGGATTGACAGAAACAGACCAGTATCAGTTAGCTTTAGATAATGCTCAACAGTACGCTGATGCTATTGGAGATTTAGGGAATGCTATACACGATAGAAAGATAGCGAGAATAGATGAAGAAATAAGAAGAGAGCAAGATAAATATGCTATTCTTTTTGCCTTTGCCGAAGGAGACGCTAATCAAACAAGATTACTTGCTATACAAAGAGAAGAGGATTTACAAAAACTTGAAGCAAAAAGACGAAAACAAGCTAAAAAACAAGCCATATTTAATAAAGCTTTAGCTGTTGTAGATATAGGTATTAAATTAGCTCAAACAATAGTTGCTATAAATTTAGCAGCTGCTACTATTGACGCTGTAACTTTTGGTGTAGGAGGTACAGCTTATAAAGCTGTTCAAATACCTTTAGCTATAGGAGTAGCATCACTTCAACTTGCAGCAGTAGCAGCTCAACCCGTACCAGAATTTGCAGAAGGGGGTATTATGGATCATGATGGAGCAGCAATAGTTGGAGACGGAGGAAAACGAGAAGTTATAAGAACGCCAGACGGTAAAATATCTTTAACTCCTGCAAAAGATACGGTTGTAAATATCCCTAAAGGAACAGAGATATTTCCTTCAATAGAAGATTTTAATAATGAGCAGCCTAATGATTTAGAAGATAGAATTTATTCTGCAACTTTATTAGCAAGCATTAGTCTGAATCAAAAAAACATAGAGGGCATGATGTTCTCGCAAAGAGAATTAGACCAAAGACTTTTAGATGAAATGATTAAAAATACAAAAGCGGTTAGAGACTCTAAATCTAATCTAAATGTAAAAACTCAATCAATAGATATTCCGCATCAAATGTGGAAAAATAAATTCCTAAGTTAATGAGTAGAATACAACCAATTTATTCAGACAGAGTAAGATATAAGTTATCTCATAATCCTACGGGAACTCAAAGAGTTCAAGAGCCTAGAGGATGGAAAGAGGATGATAACGAGTTTGTACGTAACAAAACGTTTCATGGTATTTTTCCTCAAATGACAAACAATCTTTCTTTTTTTAATACTGGTGCTGAATTTATAGAAAAGATTTGGGATGACTATGGGGTGAACGCAGACCTAATTTTAATTAAAGAAGAGAGAAACCCTACAACGGATATTTGGGAGACTTCGTATAGCGGTTTTTTAGATATGCTTACTTATTCAAAAGAGAATAAAGGAGTGTCTATTAAATTTATCAGTAATGGTCTTTTAAGAGTAATTAAGGCTAGGGAGAATGAAAAAATAGAGATAGATAGGACTGACACTTTAAAAGGCTTAACAATCCCTTATTTAGAGCCAAATAGAGTAAATTTAAACGGTAGAGATATTCATTTATCGTCACTTTTGGAAACTAAAGCAGATGAAAGTTCTTCTTTTGTTTTTAGAGCAAACTTTTCATCTACAAACAGAAGGTTTGGTTCGTTAGGTGTTCCTGCTGCAATAACTTACGCTTCTGATGTTTTAGTTAATGGTATTCCTAAAGACGTGAGTTTTAAAACAGGAAATCCCGGTGATCCCTTAGAAGCTTCGGCAAACGTTGAACAAATATTTTACGGGATAGCAGATAGGGATAGAACGCTTACTGTAAAAATAAAAGTATCATTTAATCTTTCCGAACATAAGATAGACGATTTAAGCAACGCTTCAATGTATTTACGACTTGCTACTTACGGAACAGGAACTGAATATCTTTTTGTAGAAAAAGAAAATTTAACATCAAGTTTAATAAGTAATAGTTCTGTAATACAAGATACTGTTTTTATAAATATTACTAGAACAATACAAATATTGGAAGGTCAAAGTCTTTCTCTTCAATGGTACGGGGAAGCAAATTTTGGAAGTGCTATTGGAGGGGATGGAGATATGGATGTTGACTTTACTAATATAGACGCTAGGATTCAGATTGATGAAGATAGCACATTTAATCCAACAGTAAGCAATGTACATTTACCTTTTGAAGTTTTTGATAGATACTTAGAGTTATTTACAAATCAAAAAGGATTATTAAGAAGTAATGTTTTAGGGAGAACAGATATAGATTATCCTCAAGATGGAGCAGTTTCAAGAATAGGAATGGCCCACGGGTTTTGGATTAGAGGATTTAGTAAAGATGATGTTGCTGAAATAAACGAAGAAAATAGATACAAGTCAATGACAATGTCTTTCAAGGATATGTATAGTTCTTATTTTTCTGTATGGAATTTAGGAGCAGGAATTGAGACAATTGGATTTAAAGAGATTTTTAGAGTTGAAGAACTTGAGTATTTTTATAATAGAAATGTTTTAATAAGATTAGGCAAGGTAGTAAATGGCGAATTTGTTTACGTAAAAGTAAGTAACGAAAAGAGAAGTGTTGATAAAGAAGTTTTTAATTCTGGTTTAGAGATTGGCTATTCCAAAGGAGGGGATTACGAAGAGGCTGTTGGTCTTGACGAGTACAATACTAAAAGTACATTCACTACAATAATAGACAAGGTTGAAGAAATTTATACTGAGGTTTCTAAATTAAGAGCAGACTCTTACGGTATGGAATTTTGCAGAAGATTTCCTAGAGAAAATCATGCTACGGAAGATACAAAATATGATTCTTCTACATGGTTAATTGATATGAAAAAAGGAAGTGGGACTATTTTAAACCAAAGGTTATGGGCTGATGATTTTAGTCAAGCACCAACGGGAGTCTTTAGTCCACAAACGGCTCACAATTTAAGACTATCTCCTTTTAATATTTTGTTAAGACATGGTTGGGTTATAGCAGCAGGATTAATAAAATATCCTTTAAATTATATTAGGTACGGTAGTTCTGTTTCTAATAGCGGAATGAAAACAAAATTAGATGTTTCTAAATATCCTGATATTGGAGGAACTGAATATGCTGAAAACGGTAACATTCAAGGGGATAAATTGGAAACAGCAAGAACAAACGGAATGATAATTGAGTTCGATTACGAGGTTGATTATAATTTATTGCAAGATATTCAAGGAAAAACCGTAATTTTGGGGAAAGAAATTCCAAATTTTTACGGATTGGTAGAATTTAAAAATGAAGAAGGTCTTATAGAGCAAGGTTATATTCAAAAAGTTTCACCAAACGGAGCAGGGAAATGGACATTGAAAAAATATAATAGTTAAATTATGCCAAGCAAAATAACATTACTTTTTAACGTATCTCCAAATGCTGGTAGCGTTTTAGCATTACAAAATTCTGTAGGATTTAACGGACTAACGGAAACTTTTCAAGGAGTAAGAACAGGTTCTTATCAGAGTGCTATTTCTACGGATTTGGTAACTACGGTTTTAAATTATAGAGCGGCTTTTGAATCTGATTACAATGCTTCTAGTTTGTTTACTACTACTTGGTACGGCTCAACGATAACTGTAGAGCATCCAGATAAATTTTATTTTCAAACAGGAAGCATTATTAATGTAGATGAAAACGGAGTTTCTAGTTCAGATATATCTGTATCTATAACAGATACCGATGACCCAATAGAAATAAATATTGACACGATTGCTTTCACACAAGGAACTACGCCTTGCAACAACGTAAAATCTAATATAACTACAAGTGTACTCGCAACTAAATATCGTATAAATTACGGAACAGAAGTCGTGAACTCAAGTAATCCTTTTATTATTGAAAATATAAGAGGTCAAGTGATAAGCCTAATAGTTGAAAACGCAGAAGGAAATCAAAAAAGTCAAAATATTCAATTGCCAGACTTATTAGTTTCTGCAAACATAAATACTAATTTAGTAAACTCTCCTTCCGGAGCAACAATAACAATAAATGTTTCAAATCAATACGGATTAACTTTAGAGTATTCTTTAGATGATACAGTTTGGCAATCTGGAAATGTTTACACAGGTATATTAGAAGGAACTTACACCGTTTACGTTAGAGATCAATTAGGATGCAAAGTTTCTATTTCTTTAAGCGTTCCTGCTTTTGAAAACGGAGGTATTGGACAAAGGTTTCCTTATTCAGATTTACCAAGCAAATCAAATTCAATAAGATTTGCAAAATATATTAATTGGGGTTCTTGTGGAGATTATAAAAATGATGAGAATACTTTAAGCGACCAACTAGGATATACTCAAAATTTATATTGCTATGAGCAGTTATTTCAAGATTGTGACGTTATTACTACACAGTTAAAAACAAATTACGAAAATATAGTTGCAACAGTTGTTGAAGTAGACGGAACGGAAACGGTGATACCTACGGTTAAAAAATCACAAAACACAAATCAAAAAGACAGAAGAGACGCTATAAAATATAATTTAGCAGGTTTAGGAGTTCAAACAGGAATTTACTTTACAAGCGGAGATAAATACGATTACGACACGGGAGCCGTTACAGGAGATTACACTCTTAACGGTGGTTTACCTTCTTGGGGTGAATTAGGTAATTATGTTTTTGTTTCAGGAGGATGGTTTGAAATTGTAAATATTGTTTATGACGATTCAAAAAACGCATACGTATTAGTTATAAATGAAGTTTATAACGGTGTAGAGGCTATTGTTGAAGTCAGTAGTGTTTTCAATTATGACTCTTACGAAATATGGGAGTTTGTTATTGATATGAATAATTTTGCTAATAAAAAAATACAAGTAAACGTTGCTCAAACAGATAGCGATACTTCTTTTCCCGAAGTAGTTTATCTTAGCGAACTTATAGATATAAAACCTATTCAAGAGGATACCGTACTTATAGAATATTACAATGAAGGTAATACGGATATTTTTTACTCAACAGGAATTAAAAATAAAATAAGAATGCCAATAGAGTATATGATTGGAGGTTATGTTGATTCTACTGAAACTGAAAAAACAGACAGCAATTCATATCTAGTAGAAGCAGAAGCGTACGAAAACGATTTAATTGCTTTTAAACTTATTTCAAAACAAATGATGCGAAAAGTAGTTCAAGCGTTATCACATAAATTTGTATTTTTGAACGATGTTCAATATGTTAAAGAAGAGTCACCAGAAATTACTCCGTTGATAGGAACTAATCAGTATAGAGTTACAGCTAGAATGACTAAAGCAAACGCAGTTTATACTTCTAAAGGAAGAGGAGAAGTCTTTAACGCAGGAACTTTTGAAGTACCTTCTTTATTGGAAACTGAATCGGATGGTTACTTAAAAATATAAAAAAATGACACTAGAGGAATTAGAACAAAAAGTTGCAGCACATACTACTTGGATAAATTCTGTTATCGCAAATAGTAAACGGTCAAGTCAGTTGACGGAAAAAACATCTATAACCGATAGTTCAGAAAGATACGTTATTCAGAAAGGAACAGAAGATGCTAAAGGAGTCGGAAGTAGTATATTGAGAGGCATTAAAGGAGATTACAATGCAGCAACAAACACACCTACCTTAGTTGACGGAACAGGGATAGAAGGAGATACTTATAAAGTTACTTTAGCAGGAACAAATGATTACGGTAACGGAGCTGTTTCAGCACCTTCTGGGGCTATTTTAATTTATTTAAGTGGTCAATGGACTGTACCGACATCTAAACTTTCCGTTTTAGTTGATTCTTTTGTTGCTACTCATAATCAAACTTCTTTTACAGTTAGTAATGCGGGTATTTTGGATGACGGTCTTTGGAGCGTTCAAGTAGGCTCTTCTTTACTAAATTCAACAACAGGAATGACTGCTTTTGTTAATGGAGGACTTACAATTGATTTTGCAACTGGTGAGATTACTTTTTTAAACGCTATCCAAGGTGGAACTCAAGTAATAATTAAATATAATTAAAATGAAAAAAAACAAATTTAGTAGAATTTTAATAGGGTTTATAGTTTTATTAATTTGCGCCTATTCTGCAAACGCTCAACAAGTAAGTGGAGTCAATAAATTTCAAACAGGAGTGACTTACAATGTAGATGATTTGGTTTCTTCGTCTGGTGTTATTTACAAAGCATTATTACAAAACGCAACAATGCCTCCTAATGATAATTGGGTTTCTTTTGTTACTTTAGATGATTTACCACCCTCTACAAATCCTTTGCCGTTAAATTACTCGGTAAATTGGACAGGTACTGGATTAGTATTTAATGCTGCTGCTTTACGTTATTACATTGTAAATACTTATTATTCAGCGACAGCAGCAGAAATTACTTTAAACACAGCAGATGCTACCAATGATAGAATTGATTTAATAGTTGCAGATACGAGTGGTGTCATTTCTAAAATAACAGGAACTCCTGCTCCAAGTCCTGCTGAACCAAACTATGATTTAGAAACTCAATTTCCTTTAAAATTTATTTTAGTTGCTGCAGGGGGTACTGTACCCGATGGAATTTCAAATACACTTATTTACGATGAGAATTTACAAGAGTCAGGAGGAGAATGGGACACGAGTGGGGCTTCTGATTTTAATTCTACAACGGAAGCCTATAGTGGTGTGAAATCAATTGATACGAGTATTCAGTATTTTAGCATGATTTTTCAGAACTCTACAGGATTTGTTTTTAAGGATTTAGTTAACATCTCTATTTGGCTTAAATTAGATACTGCTTGGACTAATAAATATGCATATATTTACGTAAATTTATCAAACCAAGTAGGAGGTACGGGTATTTCTATTTATTATGACCTTAATTTATCTGGATTTGATACTAGTAGTACAGATTGGCAAAATATAATAATACCTAAATCTGAATTTAGCGGCTCAGAGAGTTTAGTTATAAAAACAATATCATATCACTTTTATCCGGGAAATAACTATCACACAGATTTAATTACTATCCAAACAGATACAGCCGCACCTATAACACCACCAACTGATGCTTATGCTCCGTTAAGCCACGTATCAAACTATACAAATCCTCACCAAGTAACTAAAACGCAGGTAGGATTAAGTAACGTACCTAATACTGATTTTACGACTGCAGTAGGATTAAATACTTCTAAAATTACAGAAAGTACATCGGTTACAGATACCTCTGAAATAGATTTAACTTTAACTGGAACGGCAATAAAAGGTGACTTAATCGCAGCATCTATTGATGAAGCAAAATTGGACGCTTCTATAAATACAAGTTTAAATTTAGCAGATTCAGCATTGCAGTCTTTTACCGAATCAGACCCTGTTTATACAGCCGACCCTGCTTTTAGTATTGTAGCGCAAGATATAACTAACCTTGGTAACTTATCAAATACAAATACAGGAGATAATGCCACAAATACTTTATATAGTGGGTTGCAAAGCGAAGTTGATTTAAATACGGCCAAGGTTTCTTTTGATAGTACTAGCTCAACTAGATTAGCTAATACTAGCGGAACAAATACAGGAGACCAAGATTTAAGTGGGAAAGCAGATAAAACAAATGTATTAGAACTCAACAATACGACATCTTTTACACCATCTGCAGATTATCAACCTGCTACGAAAAAATATGTAGATGATAATTCTGGCGGGGGTAATCCAATACTAATAAATGATGCAACAGCAGCAAGTATTAGCAACGTAGGAACAATGAGATACAGAGTAAGTGGAAATAATAGTTACATAGATATAGTAATGCAAACAGGAGCAGCAACGTATGCTTGGATTAATATAGTACAAAATAATTGGTAAAATATGGGGAAAAAGTATATAGCAGATGCTTTCGTTAAGAACGGTGCTACTGCGGATGACATTTTAGTAGGAGATGGTTCAACAACTTCAAAGGCTGCTTTAGGCGGAGGAGGAGCAGGCGAAAGAGACTTCGTAGCAACAGGAACAATAGGAGCAGGAGCAGTCGTAGGATTGAAGAGTGATGGGACTGTTGAGATAATAAAAGAAGCTCTATCTACTCCAAACTATAATGCTTCAGTAGTAATATCAGCGTCAACAAATCATACAGACGTTTCTGCTTGTTATGATACCTTTAGTGGAAAAATAGTACTTTTTTCATCTACTTCAGTTACCAATACTGGAAGAATACGGGTAGGTACTGTAAGTGGTAATACCATTACATTTGGAACAGCAGTTGCAACGGGAGGCGAAACTCTTTCTGGTAACGTAATAGCTACTCCAAATGGTGATATTGTTATAGTTTACTCAGATGTGGGTGATTCCTATAAAGCAAAAGCAATAATAGGAAGAGTATCTGGCACATCTATAACTCTTTCGACTCCAGTACTAATATCTAACATAGCAGCTAATAATTCATTAAAAATAACACCAATATATGATTCAATAAATAATAAAGTTGTAATATACTATTGTTCAAGTATTGGTTATGGAATAGTTGGTACAATAAGTGGAGGTACTATTTCATTTGGTACAGAAGTTCAATTTTCTTCTTCTGCTAGTAGAATATCTGGTTGTTTAGACCCAATAAGTGGAAATACTGTTGTTGTTTATAGAAAATCAAATAATTATTTGGCAGCTAGGGTTGGGATTGTATCGGGAAATTCTATTTCATTTGGAACAAATAAAAACCTTAATAGTTTTAATCAAGGGGGAAATAGCCCTAGCGTTATTTATCTGCCAACACTATCAAAATTTGTAGTTGTATTTGGGGGAGGAACTTACATACAAGCTATTACTTTTTCTGTAAGTACTTCCACAATTACAGTTATAAATACTCAAAATTTATCTATACTAGCTGACACAGGAGTGGCTGGTGCTTCACCAGGTTTACTTTATGATCAAGACACTGATAGGTTAATTATAAGTGTTATTTCAAGTACATATTATATTAATACAATTACAGCTACTCACAATGGAACATCGCTTACTGAGGAGTCTGTTACTGCTTTAACCTCTACTGCTTCTTTCTTTCCAAATCTTGTATATGATTCAGTTAATAATTTATATGTAAGTATTTATGAAGATAATGCTGTAAAATACTCTGTTTTTAACCAAACTCAAGTAGCAACAAATGTTGAATCAACAATAGGAATTAACACAACAGCTAAAGTAAATGCAGAAACGGCTACAGTAACGATATTAGCAGGTACAAGTGGGGGTCATTCAGCATTGGTCATTGGAGATATTTGTTACGTTAATTATCAGGGTACAATCACACAAACTTTACCGACGGATGCTTTTGGTTTCAAAAGATTAGGGATAGCGGTTTCTGCAACAGAGATATTACTTGACCTACAAGAAACCAATGAACAAATTACAATTACAGAAAGTCAAATATCAGATTTACAAGCGTATTTGTTAACTGTGGGTATCTCAGATTTAAAAGCTGAATTAGGAGGCAGCGCAACTTTACCAACAGGTAATAATGTAATAGACTTTGAAGCGAATATTCAATACGACAAAACATTAGATGCAGCTTGGGCACCCACGTTTACAAACCCAATAAAAGGAAAATCAATAGTTATTATAGCGACAGGTGCTAATGCAGCTTATACCTTAACGGTACCAGCTACGATAAAAGGAGATATTTCAGGGTTTGACGGAACAAAGACAAATCAATTAACACTATATTGTTTAGACGCTACAACACCGGTTTATTCAATAGACATTAAAACTTGGTAGACTATGGGAATGTTAATGGGAAATAAACAAGGAATGAGGAATGCTGCTGCAGGAGGCCCTGAGTACGTATCACACACATCAGCGAGCACAGAATCTGCTACTGCTTCTCTATATTTAACAAATACAAGTTTAAATACAGGTGATTTATTATTGATTTTAATAGGAGATGCTAGTTCTAAACCCGCTTCTTATATTTCATTTGTGGCAGGAACATCAGTACCCTCTGGATGGACAAAATTAAACGAATGGGGTGATAGTGTTTCAGATTGCCACATAGGTATATTTTATAGAATTGTAGACGGTAGTGAGGGTAGCTATGTATCGATATCAAGCGAGTTTTCGTCGCGTGTATATGGATTTTGTGTACGTATAACAGGAGCTAATCAGGCTACTCCAATTGGAGCAACAGGCATAGCTAGTATTGATGGAGGTAAAGCGGCTCTTGTTATATCTGGCTTAACAGGAAATGAATCAGATTTAGGTCTTTTTTTATATGGATTTGATGGTGGAGATGGTTATCCTTTTTCACTATTGTCCTCGACAGGTTGGACATTAAATGGAGAGATACAAACGTCTATATTTGGCTCTGGAGGTTCAGGATGTTTTGGAACAAGGGGTAGCGGGGCAAGTTCATTGAATGTAACTGTAGACCCTTCCGCTAGTGACGGGCAGGCAGGAGTACAGATAAGAATACAATAAACATGACTGAACAAAAAAATATATTAGAATACAAAGACTATCTTTTAAGATTGAGAAATATTGGGTTGATTAATAAGAATAAAGAATTAGACCATTGGGGAAATTACCCAATAAAATATCCATACTTACGCCCTCTTTATACAATATTTAAAAGTGGGTTTAAGTTTTTAGATTTAGGTAGTGGAGCTGGTCAAGTATTAAAGTTTGCTAGTAATATTGGCTATGAGGTTACTGGTGTTGAATTTGATAAGAAGCTAGTTAGTCTACATTCTTCTACTATTTTTAAAGATATTAGAGAAATAGATTTTAGTTTTTATAAAGATTTTGATGTAATTTATAGCTATAAACCAATTAAAAACGACGATGAGTTTAAATTGTATTTAGAAACAGTTGCTAGTAGCATGAAGTTAAGTAGTTATTTATTAATCCCAGATACCATTATGGATAGCAATTATTTAACTAGAGTTTTACCACACCTATATAAAATTAAAAATAAATAACATAGTAATTAATAAATAATAATATGAAAGCAATTTTAAAAAACGGGCACCCAAAATACCAAAGTCAGTACAAGGTACTTTTCGACTTAAATGGAAATCAAACTTCTACAAATGGACTTACTGATGCAGATTGGATTAAATGGGGGTTTAAAGATGCTACTGCACAAACTTTGTTAGTTAATCAATACTTTGGTGCTTGGTACGAAACGGAAACTGAGATTTTAAGATATGTAATTGATAAAACTGCGGAAGAAATTGCTATTGAAACCAAAACATTAAGTGATAAAAAAATAGCAGAATTAGAAGCAGCAGGAGTTGACGTAGATTATCTTGATAATACATTTCATTTCAATAGAGAAATGGCTACACAATTATTAGGTGCTACACAGCTTTGTGAAAAGTTAGGTGCTGAAATTGTTGAATGGAAAAACAATAATAGTATATTTGTTGAAATACCATTAGAAGAATCTTATAATATTTGCGGGTCTGCTTTACAGCAATTTATAGCAATACACAAAGAAAATTAAATTGACTAAAGCCGAAGGGCATAAAACTTAAAATAGTTATGTTAAACAAAAGTAAGAATACAACAATCACAGGAATACTTCAATTTGTAGTAATGGCTGCAACACAAGCAACATCTATTTTTGACGGAGACGCAGCAACTAGCCCAGATTGGTCATTAATAGTTACGTCTGTAATTTTATTAATTGGTTTAGTTAAAGCAAAAGATTCGGGAGTTTCAGGAAAAGATTAATTTAAAAAACACAAAAAAAATGACATCATTAAAAGTTATTATACCGGGTTTTTTAACGCTTTCTATCACTCAGTTTACTGCAATAGAGACTTATTTAAAAATAATATTATTAATTGTAACGATAGGTTATTCTTTACATAAATGGATTGTTTTGAAAAAAAATAAATGAAATTAAAAGGAGTTATAAATAGAATAAAAGGAACAGAAGTTCAAACTCTTGGACGTTTTTATTTATACGCAGGTGTAGAAGAATTATTTTCTTGCGTAGTATTAGAACTATCTGACAAACAGAATAAAAAAAATATAAGTAATATATGTGCCGGAGAGTATTTAGTAGAACCTAGATACTCTAAAAGGCATGGAGACCATTTTATTCTTTTAAATGTAGACGGAAGAAGTTATATTCTTATACATTTTGGAAATTATCATTATAATACCTTAGGATGTTTGTTGTTTGGTGAAGACTTTGCTTATGTAAATGAAGATAAGCATTTAGATATTACTAACTCAAAAAAAACAATGAAAAAATTGTTTGCTATTGCTCCTGACGGATTCAAATTAACAATAAACGAAATTTAAAATGGACGGAGGAACAAAATCAATTATCGACTTAGCAGCACAAGGATTAAAATTTTTGTCTCCAAACGTAAATAGCGAACAAAGACAAACAAGAAAAAACATAAGACTCGCTTTTAGAAATTATAAAAAAATCTGCAAAGAAATTGATAAAAACGGAGTAACCCCCGAAGAGCAAATTATGCTAGAAACTCTACTAAAACAACTTGCAGAATCACAAAATAAATTAATTTAATTTTTAATTTATAAACCCTTAAAATTTTATTCCTAAATACTTAACGGTATAACTTATAACGTATCTCAATGCATCCATTAAGTGATCGTCTTTTTTATGCGGAGTATCTGTTGCTTTATCGTATCTATCTGTAGTATATGAATATCCATTATATTCAGCATCTAAATGAGCAGTCTTGACATATTTAATATTAAATGACTGAACTATACCAATGCCAACTTCGATACTTCCTTGACCTTTAATTGCAGGAATAGCCATGTAATCTGCAGAACGTAATAATTGTAAATATAAATCTTTTGCGCTATCACAAACTAATATACTTTTTCCTTTTTTAATTTCTGGTATTTGATTTTCTATAACTAAAGTTAATGAATCGTTTATTTCAGATAACGGAGTGTATAATCTCTCATACACATAAAAAGTTCCGTCTCCATCATATTTTATTTCAACACAAGCAGTTGGACTTGCTGTACCAAAATCTAATCCAAAATAAGATTCGTATTCTAAACTGTTAAATAATTCTAAACTAACCTCAGACCATCCTCTGTAAATTTTATTAGGTTTTTCTGAACCTAATCCTAATCCGTAAACCATCCAATAATATTCATTAATAGTTCCAATTCTATGGTTTTCTATATTTATTGGTGGTTGATTATTTGGACTAATCGGCATACCATTATACCAAACTTCGCTACCTACAACCTCATAAGAACCTTCTTCCCACGGTTCATTTCTTTTTAATTCCAATACAATTTCAGGAGGGCAATATGCATTATCAAGAAATGTAGAATGTATAAATTGAGTTCTAGCGTCTAATCTAAACTTTTCTATAAAAAAATCAGATGCAGGGTTGTAATCACATATTACTCTTTCAGATGTTCTTTGAGATACTTGTTTAAACACCTCTTCTGTCATTCGATTCACTTCATTAAACACACTTATATCTTGCGCTCCTCCTAATACTTTTCCTAAATTATCTGTACCATCAAATATAATTCTTGACTTGTTTGGAATATAAGTAAATGATCCCTCAGTTTTGTTATGCCTAAAATCTTTAAATACTTGCGGATTGAACATTATAATATTCTGAAAATCTTCCATTATTGTAGTCCGACAAACATTCTTTAAATCTCTCCATACAGTAATTTTGATTTTTTTACGAGTCATGAGAACCAACATCATCTTCTGCATGATAGAATAAGATTTTGAACTCCTAGAGCCTCCAACCATTATAATCTGCCTATACTTATTTTCTTCCCCTATCTTTTCATCGTAAGCATCGTTAAACTTATCAAATGATACAGTACAGTTTAGATTCATCTATTTATTTCATTTAAAATATATTTAGCAAGCATAGTTATATCTTCTGCTGCAATCTTTGTTTTCTCTTCGCTATCAAATGGATGATATTTAAAATTTATAAAGTCGTTTTTTAAATGATAGGTTAATAATGTTTGTGTTAATTTCCCTAAAATTTCTTTGTCTTTTAATTGTTTTTCTTCTGTAAAAGTCATATCTCTAATTTTAGATTTATATTAAATGATTAATTCTTTTCCTGTTAATGCAAAGTAAAGGTTTTGTAATTGGTGGACTGATTTTATATCATTAGATAGTAATAATTTTTTATTAACTATAGGTTTGAATAGTAAAGTCTGTTTGTGATAAGTGTTGTAAATTAATGGAGACTTTATGTAATTATATTCGTGCTTATGTTTTGATTCCAACTCAAACCCAAACTTAAACAACCACTCTTCTGTTAGGGGGATGGTTTTGATTTTTTTTACAAGACTATTATCTAAATGAGGAACTTGAATAATTTCTTTATAATAATAAACATAATTCCCAATCCTTAATTCCGATTCTTTCATATTATCTCTCTAATTTTAGATTTAAACTCCAATAAACTTCTTATAACGGAATAATCAAATCCTTGTTTTTCAACTTTAGCTTGCCATTCTATTTGTGTTGGACTTTGCTTTTTTTTTTCAATCTTTAATTCCAAACAATAAGTTTTTCCATATACCATTAATATTAAATCTGAAACACCAGAAACAATTCCAGTCTGTTTTAATTTACCAGCTTCTCTATTAGTTCGAAAACCTCCATTTGGAACACTAAATAATAATCCCCTTAAATTTGTATATTCATTATGAAACCAGAATACACATTTCTGTTGTAATGCATCCTCAGATTGACCAATAACGTCTGTATGAATATCTTTAACCATTGATAATTTTATTTTTCTTTACTTAAAGTTGTGAATACAAACATAACAAAGAACAGACCTCCTGCTATTGCCACTTTATCAATATCTACAAGAGAATCATACATTCTGCGGTAAGAATCCAAATACAGCATTAAACAAGCTAATACTCCTACTCCTGCGAATCTATTTAGTTTTTCCATTTTTATTTCTTTATAGTTATCACAATTTCATTATCCTTTATTTCCGCTTCTGAACCGTCTGTTCTGATTAACTTAGGAGCAACAAATTCTAAAGCTTTTAAATAAACTCTCAAAAACTCCAAAGGCTTAGAAACTGACAAGTCATTTAATATCTCATTAAACCTTTCAGCATGATGTCCTTTTATAGACCTCGTAAGAGCCTCCCAGTTGTCTTTTTGTTCCTCAGTAGTGTTTCGCATAGGAAAGTTTATGTTCTTCTCTGTAATCTTGTCTGAGGACGTCTGAGGGTATCTTTGAGATGGTAACATAATCATCTCTGCATCTCCAATCTCATCAGCGATTCTTTCCAAGAAATCTTTTGCAGGAATTTCAACATTCTTTTCTATCTTAACTTTCTTCTCCATCAGTATCTGTTTTAGATTCATCTTTTTCCGCAGTCAACCTTTTATAAGTCGCTGTAAACTTCTCCATTTGCTGCTCTATGATAGAACTACCACTTACACCCAATAAAGCACACACGGAATGAAACTCCCTTTTGATAGTCTCTTCAACACTAATATTAATTCTCATTTTTGCCATAATACTACAATAAAATTAAACATTCGATTAAACCTATAACCAAATAAACACAAATAAATAAACGTTTTCTTCCCGTAACATATACATTTAACTTATTACACACAATTCCTCAACAATCATCAAATATAGTTATTGTATTTGTTTTATCCTAATTTTAATCACCAAAATCACCAAAAACACTTTTTTCCCCGATTTAACCACCAAAAACACTTTTACCCCCAATCACTAATATCACTAATATCACTAATATCCAACCCAATCCCAATCCAA
>Ga0114994_10001730_pt1 | contig 15811 bp, 27 predicted proteins | sample ArcticOcean_MG_C_9_FD_87043 | JGI IMG/M metagenome (GOLD analysis project Ga0114994, IMG submission 87043) | Marine microbial communities from western Arctic Ocean - ArcticOcean_MG_CB2_152 | ecosystem: Environmental > Aquatic > Marine > Oceanic | place: Arctic Ocean: Canada Basin | collected...
AAAATAGAAGTCGGGGTCCTTATTTAGAATGTTACTCAAGGACAAATAGACAAAACTGGATAAGTGCTGGGAATCAAACAGGTACTTGGTCTTTTATAGAAGAAGAAAAAGAACAAAGCATATTTGATTTATTTGGAGGAGAGGATGGCTAGAAAAACCAAATGCCTAACTCCTGGGTGTATGTTCCATACGAGGATACACTCTAAAGAAATATCCATAAGGGTGACATTCCCTAAAGAGATCAACTTTTCTAAGAAAGAAGCGATTTTGTTAGAAGACTTGTTACACAATAGCGTAGAAGCCGTCCTTAGACCCTATTTCGGGGCTTCACGAACATCTAAAAGGGTAATGCTTAAACAAACACTTAAAAGCCTTGGAGGGCTATATGGAAAGGTCAGAAAATGAAGAGAAGTTTATCCGTGAGAATTGTAGAAAACTCATGGTACGAATATGTGATGAAGTCGCTAGAGAGGGAGAATACGCAGATATAGCAGAACCCTACAAAAGTAAAATGTTAAAACTAGGCTGGCTTAGTAAAAAAGAAAACCACCTCCCAACAGCATCAGGTTGGAAAGTGGCTACATCATTCTTGAAAAGATAGGCCAAGTAAAGTTCAGGTCATTTCGTAAGAAGGGTTTATTTCTTCTTTTTCCGGAGGAGAGTTAGGCTTTCCTCTAACCCAAGCATCTAAGGCACTTTGACCACCCAAGTAAAGAACTTGGGTTGCACCTGCTGTATATATAATAGAGGTAAGGACGATAGAGTCAAGACCCATATTTACAGCATAAAGTAAAATACTTAACCATGCGAGGTTACAAGTCATGGCAAAGATAAACTTCTTAGAACTTAATGGGGTGGACATACTAATAATCCCAATCCCGTTCTTCTGCCTCGAAGTTAATATTTTCCATTGTAACATCGACAGTAAAATCTAACATTACTTTAATATCATTTCCAGAAGACATTAATGTACCTTTGTTAAACTTACTGAGGTACAATCTCTGCCAATCTCCGGAAACCTTTAAGGAGGCTTCATCTTGCCAATCCTTTTCTAAGTCGTCGGATAATATATCCATGTCACCGAGGAGGTCACTGGCGTTAGACTTAAAACTGTAGATAAAGGCATCCGAAATCAATTTAGCAAAACCCCTGCTTTTTGCATCTATAGAGGAATACATCTTTGGAAATAGTTTATTTGCTACACAAGAAGAGTCAATCAAAACTTCCATTTTCACACGGTACTCGGTAGGTGCCTGGAAGTATGCCTCTTCAGTCTCTGGGGGGTTCTCCCAACTTGTAGTAGTCTCACCGTATCCAATGTGTTCATGGTATCCCGAGGCTTTAAAGTTATAATCCGCCACGTCTAGACAATCTGCAAACACGTCCTCCGCAAAGTTAGAGCCTAACAGGTAATTCTCTAACTTCTTAAGAGTTCTAGGATCCTCTTCTGGAAAGATACCCTCCATAAAATCTAGCATTAAAGCTGAAACTTTTGAAACCATTGCTTTTTGCACTGCCGTTCTATTACTAGTCATTTTTGCCCCTTTTATATAAACTTCCATATATAACTTATCTATTGTAGTTTGACGTAAGGAAATAAAAAGTGGAGAATAACGGATTTGAACCGTTGACCCCCTGCGTGCAAAGCAGATGCTCTCCCAACTGAGCTAATCCCCCAAGAACTTATAATTATATATAAGTTTTCTATTGGGTATGTTTTTATACTTCAAAAACCTTATGTATATGTAAGGGTTGATTGATAAATCCTTATTCTTTCTTTGGAAATATCGGTTCAAATCCGTTAAGGGGCATAGCTCTCTTATTTACTGTTCGCAGTAAGCTCAGGAAACCAGAGGAAATGTGCAAGTAGGGCACGGAGATAAAAAACTACTGATAGTTCTAATGAACTGTAGTATGAGAGTAAAGGGATTTATAAACCCGTGATCTTGTATGAAGAACGGTTGAGTGGCAATCAGGTGTCTGGAACGGTGGGATCATTCCCCACCTCAACTTACTTTTATTTTCATCTAAGGAGATATAAGTGCAAACAGTACCAAATAACATAATTGTGAAGTTAGTCAAGAAGGAGGACTTTACGGTTATCACTGTGTTGAGAAAGGACTTTGTAGTCCACCGAAAGTTATTCACTGCGTTCAAAAAGAAAAAAGAACTAATTGATGATATCCGACATATTAAGATATGGATACCAAACAACTAATCCTTTTCAGGCTTCCCTAAATTTAATAGGAAGGTTCATAACCGAACCTTCCCTCTACAGGCTCTTTTGTTCTTCTTCTTCTTTTTATTTCCGACTACAAGATGGGGACCTCCCATCCAATCAGTCAAAGTTCCTCCGTTCTTGAAGAACTCTTTTCTTTCGATGCCTCTGGCACCTTTTAATGTTTTGAGGATTTGCTTTTTAGTTTTAAGACCAGTCATTTTAGACTCCTTAGTGATTACATATACATAAGGTTCTAGTTTCTTAAAAACATACTGTCGGAAGACTAATACCGATCAAGATTCCATAGCAAAGGAGTATTACCAACAACCTCTCGAGCTACCTCGTCCTGGTCTTCATAAACAATCCCAAAATCGTTTAAGTTTCCGGTGGCTTCTCCCTCAAAATAAAACTTGAAATCCCCTTTAGAATCAACCTCAAAGAATGCAGTAATATCTCTTATCTTCTTAGAAGCAATTATCGCTCTTCCGGTTTCTCGGATATTATCCCAATCGAGCATCTGCGAGACTACAAGGTAGTAATTGTCTAAATCTTCTTCATTAGCAATTTTCTTTAGCGATTGAACTTCTCTTATTAACTTTTGAATTGACATATTATTCCCCTTGGGACTATAAAGTTATATTATTGGGTTGTGTATAAATAATCTATTGAGCTAAAAACTTAACCTGCTAGACGAAATTCCTTGGAGATAACACACCACGTCCGACGTGCGGACCAAAGGCACTACGAACCCCAATTCCAAATCTTGGCTGGGCAAGACCCCTCATATATTTCGTAGTTCTTGACTTTGCTTCACACAACTTATCCCATTGGCTTTCGGCATTTGTCTTCATACCTTCGTACTTAGAAGACTTCTCTATGTTAAGCGAAATACCTCCAATTGAATAATCAAACTCGTTTGCGATCCAGTTATAGGTAAGTGCCTGAGCAGCAGTTACAAGGGATCCCCAGAGTAGGGCTGCTTTCCAATTAGGCTTCATTTGGCAAAGTTTATCGACTGAAGATAACTCATCAGTTTCTGGGGGTTGTAAGTTCCACTTCCAAAGAGCCATCTCAAGATATTCCGCAAACTCCTCATCGGTCCAAATATAACCAAAGACTTGATTATAGCAACCTACTTTGCCTTCCCCCTCCGGAGGATTAAACCTGTAATTCCTATCAGGGTTATTATCCCTTGTAAGGAAACGCATCTTTCTAACAAGGTCCTGAACGCATGCAGAATAAGGGGATTCTACTATTGTATCCTTTATAGACACAATACCAAACTCTTGAACTGCCCCTTCTAAATTAGAAGTAGAAGTTTCTTTAATTGCCCACCTAATACGATAATCTCCAGGAGTTGCACCTGCAGGAACCATCATAGATGCATAGTATTCACCGATGGCCGGATTAACAGGAGTTCTTGTAGCGGACCCAATAAGCACTTCTTGCTGGCTTTGGGGGTCTACATAATATAACCCGTAGGCCATTGAAAAAGCATTCGTGGGATTACCAAAATTATTAGTTAAGAAGATATCTAAATCTCCCCGACTCAAAACCTGACCTTGTTGATATATAATACCCATTGAACTATCCTAGTTTAAGGTTTGGGTTCCTTTCCATCCAATCTTCAATGTCATCTGTTATTACTGGTGGATCCCCAACTTCAATTCCGAGTTTTGCTGCAGCAATAGGGAGAACAATTTCTGTTATAGGTAGCTGAGAAGAAATCGCAATTGCCCCAGGACCAAAACCAAGAGCTCCTACCAAAGCAGGAATTACAAAAGTTTCTATTGCTTGTACTAAGGCAATACCAACACCAACTTTCCAACCATGTTGCTTAATCATTGCAATTGTCATTTTTACAAGATTTACAGGGTTTAAGGTTGTCCAGATTCCCCATAACTTATCAAAGATTACGTTTTCTGAAAGGTCATCCTCTTCTTGCTCATAAATAGCACCTATAACCGTGGACATTAACTTTTTATCTCGCAGTCCGGATTTTGAGACAATACTTGGAAGACCATATCCCGCGAGATAACCTTGAGTTTGCCAGTCACAATCCTTCGGGCAATTATACTTAGGTGCGTAAGACTTTCCCTTTTCTAAGGGTGTGCGTCCTTGCATGGAATCTACTGCTCCGTGAAAAGCACCTGCCTCAAACTCTTCGAGTTTAGATTGCATTACCTGTTTTTGAACTTCCTCTGAAATTAAAGGGGCTATATCTCGGAAGATATCATCAACCACTTCATCCATAGGACCTTCTAGGAACTCGGGAGCTCTTTTAATAAGGCTTTGTATAGGTCGGGTAACCCAAGTTTTCCACAGGTCTTTGATTCCGGCTTCTCTGTATTGTATTTCTAGGGCTGCGATTCTTTCGGAATGAGTTTCCAAAATATAAAGGGCTGCAACTTTCTGTGCTGAAGTTTTTGACAAGTATTTACCGAGTACTCTTTCTGAAGATGTTTTAGGCATCAGGGCTTCCTTGATGTGTTAAGTTTTTCATTAGTTTTACAGCTTGGACGAAACTCATGGCACTTACCTTGGCTTTGTCTGAAAAGTATTCTTTCTTTAAGTCTCGCATTACGTCTTGCCCTTGATCTTCGAATACGAAGAACATTCGCCGACCTTCCCACTCCGTGTCTTGAAAAGGAATACCTGCAACTTTAAGGTATGCTGCGAAATATAAGTCACTTGTCTTGTACATTATCAAACCTTTGATAAATAAAATGCCTCGCGGAATAAACTCCCGGAGGCATTTCAAATTAGCTCTTTGATTACTAATTCTTATGCTAGAACATTTCCGGAAGTGTCATAAACAGTGATTGCTCTTCCAGTTACACCCTTATAATAAAAAGTAGCGGATGCTAGTGTTGAACAAACTCCCACACCGCAAGAGATTTGCAATGATCCAGTTACATACAACTGACGGAAAGTTCCATCATCAAACATTCCTAATTGTGCGCCACCACCTAATGCTCCAACAGTAGAACCCTTCGGTAAAGTATATCTTCCACCAGCACAGATCTTAAGGACATCTTTAACAGAACCTGTAGAACCATCCGCAGAGATAGTGGTTCCTGCACCAGCTCCTGCAGTAATAAGTGCAGCATTTATAATCGTAGCAGTTAAAGCAGTTCCGGCATCTTTGTCAGCCAAAATCAGAAGAGCAGCAGCATTTGCGATAGTTACAGTAATAGTAACAGGCGAAACCTTATCAATAACATTATCGATCAAATATGCAGAGAGACCACTATAAGCAGCAACTGTAGCATTGGCAGCAAGAGCAGCCAAAGTATCGTTCTGTGCAGCAAGTGGCATATAACCACTTTGAGTGTTAGGTGAATAAATAGCACTTGCTTGTGAAGTGTTTGGGTGTAAATCAGTTATTTGAGCAGTTCCGGCAGGAATGTCGGTACGAACTCTACAGATATATGCTGTGTTAGCCATGAGTTTCTCCTATGAGGTTTGATTAAGTTAAGACGTTTCCGCTTTCATCATAAACGACGAGAGCAGCACCGGCAGTTTCTTTGTAAGAAAAGGTTGTTTTTGAAAATACGGATAATGTTCCTTCACCACAAGAAATCTGTAATGCTCCAGTTGCGAAATACTGTTGGTATGTTGCATCATCAAACATTCCGTTCGCAGTTCCTTTAAAAGGGGCAGCACCATTTACAGCTGTTCCTTTAGGAACAGAGTATTTTCCGCCACCGAGAATCTTCAAGATATCCGCAAGAGTAGAAACACCATTAGCCAAAATTGCAGTACAATCAGCAGTTAAAATTGTATCTACATCACTGCTGGTTAAAGCAGAACCTGCATCCAATCTTGCAATTAAACTTGCGGCAGCAGCATCTGCTTCTGCTTCAAGGATCCCATTCCCAGCATTATCTTCAACAGTGTCGACCAAGTAAGCAGCAAGACCTTTTAAGATTTTGGTTGTTACAATTGCAGCAACATTTCCTGTTACAGCATCATTTTCCAAGCGAGGTGAAAGATAACCCGATTGTGGGTTTGGTTCGTAGATTAAACTTCTTTGACTTGCATTAGGTTTAAGGTCAAGAACTTGAAAAGCTCCAGAACCAAGGTCGGTTCGAGTTCTACAGATATAAGCATTATTTGCCATGATTTTCTCCTAAAATTATTGTGTCCACGTATTTATATACACGTATAAATAGATTATTGAGTGGGGTTACGCTTCAATGCCATTAACAATAGCAAATGTAGATTTAAAAGGTACATCCGCACCCGTAGATCTGATAAATAAAACAGAAACACCACCTTCCGTTAAGGTGAAAGTATTTCCCGCATCGATTTCATATTCTTGATGTCCTGCACCAAGAGATACAAAAAGAGGATTAGCACCATCGGTATTTGTAATTGTCACTGCATCAGCATACTTAGGCATCTTTAATACCAAAGCTCCAACCGGAGGTAATCCTGAATAACCTGCAGGGGTTGCGATTACCGGAGCCAAACCATTAAGGATAAGGGATCTTCTCCCAGAGGAAAAGAAATCAGGAGGAGGAACTATAAGCCAAGGGGATTCTTTTATCTCCACTCCTGCAGAATCTAGTTCTTCTATCTTAACAAACCCCAGGGCACCTTCACCGTGAAAGTTTGCTCCGGCAAAGTCATCAGGGTCATAGGATACTCTTGTAAGCCCCCGATTTACTTCTTCTACAAGGTTCTTCCTATTTCTCTTAAGAGTAGGAGAGCGATAACTTCCAGACACAGGAACGCTAAAAAGAGTGGATTGAACAACTGGGTTAGTAGTTATTACTTTAGCACCAGCAAACCTTATAGATTTCGTGCTTTTGTCAAGTTGTCTATTTGAAACACTTAAAGATACAACTCCATAGTGTCTTTCTATGAAATTGGGGTTGTGGGTAAATAAAGGTGTTGGCATTTTCTCTCCTTAACACCTTTAGGGTTTTATAAGGTTTCTATTGCTTCTTTTCTTTCCTTGCATTTTTATCATACAAGGTAGTATCTTTTCCCTTAGACTTAGCGAGTTTAGAAGCCTCCGACCAAGTGTCCGTTCTTTCCCCATTAACATTAGGGGCTAGGGTTACAGCTGGGGCATCTATCTTCATTTCATTTTGTTTTCGGTCTAACCTTTTATGTTTCCGGGACATTTGTTTTTTAATTTTTGCATTTTTATCTCCCCAACTGTCTCCTTTGAAAACAACGTTTGGAGGAGTTATTATTTTTCTGGTCTCCGAAGACTCACATTGAGGGCATTCTTGTATTTCTTTTACTTGTGAAAATGTCAAAAGTTCTTCAAAACTGTTCTTACAGCAATTACAACGAAACTCGTATATTGGCATATTTAACTCCTTTAACTCTATAATACCTATAAGCTAATTTCACCGTATCCTATTGAGCTTTCTCGTATAAAGACTAGCCACTCGAGAGGAAGAGAAGATACTTGCAGCTTTATAGCCTTGGGCTGTTTTAAAAGCTGCAGCGAGATGCTTACAGATAACTTTGTTTTCATTTGGGTCCTTTACTAGAGGCTTAGATGCGGAACCACTCAGTTTTCCAAATAGGTATCCTCCTTTTTTAGCGTGGTATTCAGGACCTTGCCAACGGAAAAAGGGGCACGTACAAGAAACTTTTATAGGAGCCTTGCTTAAAGATTTAATATTTCCTTCTGCCATTCCAAGACCTTTAATCTTCACTGTGTAGGTTTCTTTTGAACCTTCTGCCTTAAAAGACCAGAACCCCTTTTTTGGCATAAAGCGAAAAGGGGTCAAAGAAACAGAGGAGGAGTTTGAAATGATTTCGTTTCCCGTCTTCGATAATAGGGTGGATATAGTCGTTCCTCGCTTATTAAAAGAAGAAGTCACATATTGCCCGTTTGGAACAACTCTAGAAGTAGCTGGGGGGACGTCATCTAAGTGTCTATCTGGAAGATCGTTACCTTTTGGCAATCCCTCTTTCTCATCAGGGGAATGTGTAAAATGTGTCGGGGAAACACCTCGATAAGAAACATTATCTTCCGGTTGCTGCACCTCTTTATTTGGTGCCTCTTGATCATATAAAATTATAGTCCCTTTCTTTTTGCGTTTATACCGTTTAGGGTCTTCTTTATATTCCTCTCTTCTTTGCATGCACTTTCGGTTCTTTTTACAAACACGGTGGTAATACTTGTCTGACTTCCGTCTTAATTTCGACTTATTTTGACGGTAGTAGTTACGGTCCTTTCGTCTATCTTCAGGGGATTGCCTTTCTTGCTTTCCTCCACCCACACCCCCTCTTTCTTTGGGGTTTTTGAAGTCTGCACCAAGTCTTAGCATTATCAAATAATCTTCTATTGTAAGCATTAGATACCTCTAAGGTACAAGGACACCACGTTGTCTACGGAAGCATTTCTTCTAGTTCTATTCTTCCCTTTTGTCTTCTTAAGTTTTCTCTTAATTTTCTGCTTATTCTTTTTGCGGTACTTCTTTTGGTTCTTCTTGAGCTTATTCCTGTTTTTTCGGTAATACTTTTTAGTATCTCTTTTCTTCTTTCCCTTTTGCTTCTTCTGCCTTTTCTTAAGGTATTCCCCATTATCTTCTTCAGGTGCTTCTTCGAAAAGGGCTTCTTCATAATCTTGTATAGATAATAAGCCTGTCATGGTTCTTCGGGTGACATTATTATAGGTATCGTTAGAAGGGTGCCCATATTGTTCTCCCGGAATACCTAGAGTTCGGGGCTTTATGTCGGAATCTGCATCGGGGGTGTTATACTCAAACTTCCCTATGTCACGCCCAGCTCCTCCAGGAGTAGCAGCACCTTCTGGGAGTACTGTTTGAGTTTCTCTGTCTATATCGGTTGGTAAGTTTCTTCTCGACTTTTCATTAACCATTATTTGGCTAAATGGTCCGAAAGATCTTCTATTCATAATAAACTCCTAATTCACTATGATTTAGAGATAGGTTTTCTATTGCCAATAATCTATTTATAGTACCTATAAGGGGTCACACTCTTACGATGGAGGATATAATGGGAATGATGATACTATGGCTTTTGGCTTGCGGTGATAAATCGGAAGATACTGCAAAAGTTGAAAATGTTGCAATTGTTGCAGAAGTAGCAAAAGTATAAACGGGTGCGTCTGGGGTTACTCCTAGATAGCCTGAGGAACCTTATTAAGGAAGCAGAGATGCTGAGTAAGTAAGTTTCCCTATATAAATACAATAAGAGCCCTGACCGTTAGATTTGGGCTCTTTTCTTTTATTCAAACAGCAAAGGGCTTAGGCAGCGAGCAAGCCCATTACTTCTGTATAATACAAGTCATCCTTAGGAGAAAGAGTTTGCTTAGACTTGTCAAACTTTGAACCAGCCTTAAACAGTTCAACGCATTCCTCTCGCTTCGGCAACACAATAGTAGTGTTGTTGTAATAACGGGTAATGTACATTTCCTGCCCTGTCTCCTCACACCCCCCGATGGACTTCTCGTATTCTTCAACAAAAACTTCAATCTCCGGAGCGAAACCAAAGTTCTTTATAAAGTGCTTTGAAATTATCGCAGCAGTACGATCTTGGTTCCCACGGTAGTTGAAGTATATATTTCCGTCTTCCGTCACGTTAAACTCACGGTCGCCAAGAATAAAACTCTCGTTCAACTCTTGCACCATGTCTGACATGTCATTAAATGTTTTCCACATAACAAAACTCCTTATTAGTATCGGTTACATATACATAAGGGTTGAGGTTTCTGAAAACATACTCAAACAAAGAACAGTCCTCTATTTTAATACACAATCACTGTATATAAGCATTGAGTTCGTAAGCTCCATTTTCCATTCCATAGACTTGTACTTGAAGTGCCTTGCGTTGGACTTTATCACCCTTCAAAAGTAACAAAGAATGCTTTCTTGTCTTGCCTATTCCTGGGCGACCTTTTCCAGTGGTTACCTCTTGAAATATATCCTCTTCATCTACAAGATAGCCATTAGCCTCTGCGTAATCATAAGCCTCTTGCATTGCACTTGTGTAGGAGCCGTGAAGAATCTCATAATTATTGCGAGTTGCACCTTTCTTATCAAGCATTGACATCTCATCGGCTCTTTTCCCTTTTGGTTTTAGAATGAAGGTAATACCTGAGTAAGTGTCCACGTCTGCGTCATACAACTCAAAATTCGCCTTAGACTTCTTTAGCACTTCCCGTACCTTTTTTGCGAGGTGGTCTAAAATATTCGACATAGCATCATAGTAGTCATCACCACCACCACTATCACCATAGTCATCCCCGTCTTCAGAATCATAATCCCCTGAATCATAGTAGGAGTCCGAGTAACTGTCATGGTCTGGGTGATCTGTTTTTATGTGTATTTCTAGGTTTCCTTTGTACTCAACAACATCCTCTATATCCCAATTAATTGCTCTTTTTATGTCTTTGACCAACTGGGTTATTTCTGGGTCCTTAATTGAAGCTATCTTGTCAAGAGCGTTGTTCTGAAGGAATTGGGTGGGGTTTCGAGTCTTCCCAAGAGTTATGCCGTTATAGGAAAAATTCCACATAGAACCTTTTCGGATTCCGAGGATTACATTTAAGTCCTTAGACACTAGCCTGAGAACTCCCTTGTGCGTATTGTATTCTTGAACTTCCCAGTTACTGGAACCTATTTCAAGGTTATCGTCGGGGTATACCATGTCACCCAAGTAATCATAAGCCTCGTCGAAAAGACTTCGAGCTGTAACCTTCATTATCTGAACTTCTTTTAATAATTCGGATATCTTCTTGTAATTAGTCATTTTAGATCCTTCGGGGTGTTTATATTGTTTAAATAATATAAACATTGTATTGACCCTAAATATTTCTTGCTACCCCAAGTAAGAAATAAGTTTAACCTCGAAAGAAACATCGTCCTCTCTGTACTTATCTGGATCATGTTCATACACGTCATAGTCCTCGATTTCATACTGAAAATCACTAAGTACAACAGCAAGTCTTTTCTTTGCATGACTTACAGACCCTACATCATTGAAAATGATAGTGGCTGTGTCGTATCTCCCAGTATCTTCCACATAAGCATCTTCCCTAGAGTTATAGACAACTTTCCGTGCTTTTTCGATAAGTTCCTTAGCCGTATTGCCTGTTTTTGTGCTCGTAAGTGCCGACTTCTTGATTTCCTGAACTTCTTTTAATAGTTCGGATATCTTCTTGTAATTAGTCATTTTAGATCCTTCGGGGTGTTTATATTGACTATAAATAATATAAACATTGTATTGACCCTAAATATTTCCTTATCTCTTTCAGGCTCTAAACATGTTTAGAGTGTCCCCTTGAACACCTGCTATTCTTTTCTTTGCAATTTCAAAGTATTTATCATCCTGTTCAATGCCAATGAATCTTCTATTAGTATTCAAACAAGCTATTCCCGTTGTTCCCGACCCCATAGTAAAATCTAGCACTGTTTCGTTCTCGTTTGTATATGTCTTGATTAGATACTCCATTAGGGATACTGGTTTTTGAGTTGGGTGTAATTTACCTTTTCTATTTGGAGGGGACTTAAATAGAATAACACTAGAGGGATTGACTAGGTTTTCATCATAATGCTTTTTAACTTTTTTCATTTTTACATGATTGGAATCCCCACAATAATGTTCGTATTTATAGCAGCCTTTTCCTACTCCCTCTCTCTCCTGAAGTTGCCTATTAAAAGTCTTTACTTTTCCTTGTGCAAAAACAATTATTGATTCATGGTATTTCATAGGAGCGTATGAAGCCTGAGCCATTCCAGTAGGGACATTCTTAAACCATATTATTTCGTGCTTAAACATTTTATAATTTGAACTGACCAAAGCACTCGTAAACGGTTGAGAACCAAATAAAACGATAGCACCGTTGGGTTTGATGATTCTATTCAATTGCTCCCACATAAGGTCAAAAGGAATAACTGAATCCCACGTGCAAGCTGTAGTCCCATAAGGAGGATCTGTTATTATTGCATCAATAGAGTTATCCGGAATGTCTTTCATTACTTCTAGGCAACCACCTAAGCGTAAATCAATCATTTATCTTCCCTTCTTGGAGTAGACATCTACAAAGACTTAGGTGGTTGTTTTGAGGAGTGTCCCAACATTACCTTTAAGGCGACCATACTTATCTTCTTTGGTTCGCCAATCCTTTTCTAGTTCTTCCTCTGTCTGTTGAATTGTAATATGTACAAGGACACCTCTGCCACCCACACGATAATAATCCCTACCACCGTCAATGTAGCCCCCTTTTCGAGGATCTACATTATCTTCCCAGCAGATACAACAAGCAAATGCATGCCTAGTTCTACTAAAATAGGTGATGTCACAATCAGGACAATATCGACCGAGTACTTCTCTTTCCATCATTGCGTTCCTTCTCTAGACCTTAAAAGGTTATACGCCATGTAATTGTCAATCTCGCTGTACTTGGCTTAGAGATAACTGAAAAGGTCAAGTAATTTACAAGTATGTCATATAGGGTTAAGTCTGCTGTTAAATCCCTTGTAGGAAAAGCATTTGGATTTGGATTTGAAATGGCAGTATTATTTGAGATAGTAGAGAGTAAGCCCATTTCATCTAAAGGACCAACTGCCTCTGCTTCATCAAAAGTACAAGTAAAATCTACAATGTTTGTAGGAATGGCCACTGCATTTCCAGAAGCATCCCTAAAAGTTGTAGAGGAAAAAGCTTTTCTAGATATTTCTGCATTTAGTTTTCGCTGACGAGAATCCGGAGCATCAGGACTTAAAATAGCCCCTGTTGCCCCAGTTCCCACAGCTAGCATATTTATACCGTTCAAACGAGAACTGGGATCTTTAAAAAGGATAGCAGCGAGAATACCTGCATCTAAGGTGATGATGTTTTTCTTATGCTCCTTATGTAATAAGTCGCCCTTAGAATCTACCATCTCGATAAACACCTCGCCTAAAAAAGACCGTAGGTTATCGTTATGTTTAACTTCGAAACCCAAAGTCATGTTTTCTTTGGCTCTATTAAATATATCTCGCTGCATTTGCTTATCCCTCTGTTAATTCTGTAGCTTTTTTAGGTGCCAAGAAGTGCTTAAATAACATTTCCCAACCACCAATTGCGGCAAGACCTGCTAAAATACCTTGTGTAATTGCATCCATGACCGGAAGTCCGTTCGCTAAGGAAACCCCTAGAGCTGCAAATACTGCAAGTCCAGTGGCGATCCAAGGGACCATCTTAGAACCGACCTTTTCTTTTAAACCAAACTTGTTTGCTACAAATACCAATAGGGTTAATAACAACCCAATAGCAAGAGCCCAGTTTTTATCCTGAACTGCTTTTACAAGTAAAGATACTGTTTCTGCTGCTTCGTCATAATCTACTGGTACTTCTGCTTCTCCTACTTCTTCTGCTTTTACTTCTGAGACTGGCTTAGCATCTTCTTTCGTTTCTGCTAATTCAGGCTTAAGAACTTCCAGTTCCTTTTTGATTTCTTCTAGAACTGGAAGTTCTACCTTAGTCTCAAGCGCAAGAACTTTTTCTGTCGGTGCTTCTACAGCCGACGTAGGAACTTCTTCCGCAAAAGCGAGAGTAGTAATGAGTAATAAATTTAACATATATACCTCCTATGTTAGTATTAGTGCTTATACACAAATAAGGTGTGGAATATAGGCTCTTTATTCTGTGAGTTTTGTATTCACATGCTTAACGACGGTATCACTCTCAAAACTTAAGATTTGTGCTAATACTGGAGGGTTGTCCTTATAGGTTAATGCCTGTCGAACTCTGGTTTTCCAGTGTGCTTTTAAATCCCACTCAAACCCAGGAAATAAGGTCTTTAGCATTTCTATCTTTATTTGTGCAACTTCATTAGAACCTAACGGGATTTCTTTCTCTACAAAATCAGCTGCTCTTTCTTCCGATAAGTCTCCCGTTCCTTCTCCTGCTATTCCAGAATCTGGCTTTTTAGTTGAAGCAGCGTTTGGAAGTATTTCTTCTAAGTTCTCTCCGGACATCGCCTCTTGAACGTCTCCAGTCGCTATCGCAGTCTTAGCTATCTTAACGGTTTCAACACCCTCTTTATTATCTAAGTTTTTCACAACACTACGGTCATCTCTACCTATTTCTACAGTTCTAGAAATAGCGGAGGTTTTGAATGTTCCTACAACACGACCTTCCCCATCTGGAGTATCTACCCTATCTCCGTGCTGACTTCCCGCATGCTTCGCAATATGAGTCTTAGGAGCGTTACTTGGTCTAACTTCTTGTATAGTCCCTAACCCTCTTTCATCCTCATAAACTTTTTCCATTTTGATTTCTTTCGGCTTTCCACCCATATTTATAGCAGAATGTATTTTTATATCTGCTGGCTTTGGTCTGTATGTTGCTTCTACTGCCTCTGGTACTAGCCAGCCAACTCGGATAGCTCCTCTAATAGAAGACATCGCCGTTTCTTCTTTGCCTCTTTTAAGAGTGGAACCGTCAAAAAGGATTACCTCCCCTTCTTCTAAGTTGGACTCTAATGCCCCGATATGTACTCTGGTTATTGCTTTAAATGGTTGGAATTCGCCTTTTACGAAGTTCATGATTATATCTCCTATCCTACACGGAAGTCTGTTAAAAGTATTATGTCGGTTGTGCTACTCGCAACCCCAACTTGTAGTACAACAGTACCCGCACCAGTTGGTACGGTTTCAGTTATTTCCCCAAGAACGGTTGATAAGAATACCCTACCGCCAGAAGTTAAACCCAAGCCCCCTTGAATTATAGGGGTGATCGTTGAAGACCTCATGGATAAAACTCTTACGGTACTTCCAATGCTGTAATTATCAAAAGCGAAACCACAAAAGGCTCTTGCATTAGAGGATGAGGAGACCTCATATACGGCTGTTACACCTGTAACCTCCGCTATACCGATACTAGCCCCCTTGCGTATGGCAGAGCCTGCTATAACCCCTCCTAGGAGTACTGACTTTGCGATCGCATCATCTATCTCAACACGTCCAATAGCCATTTAGTTTTCCCCTCTAACATCGCGAAACAAATATAAGTTTTCTTGCCCTGTGACATTTTTTAAATTCTTTATTCTATCTAACATTACTTCTAAGAATGTTTCCGAAACTCTAACTCTTGAAACAAGTTTGGCTATTCCTTCTTCCTCGGAATATATACAAAAATCCAACAAAACTTCGGCTCCGTCAAATAATATTCTAAAAGCATTCGCATACTCCCCAAAGTTTGTATTAGAGTTTTGAACGGAACAGGAAACATTCTTAGAAGTACTGCTCATCTCTCAAACCATTGTACAATGGCATCTATACTATAACAAAAGATTCCTGAAGCAAAACTTATAATAAGTGCTTCTACTGCAGAACTCTGAATAGAAATTACTTCAATACTGCCATGTAAGAGGCTGATTAAATATACCACCCAACCACAATGAAAACCTGTGCAATAAGCACAAATAAACATTCTATCGAAAAAAGTTCCCTTGTCATTTTTTAAAAAAGGGATCTTCTTCAAAAGATCGGTAAAGAACTTTGCTTTGTCATTCATAAGTCCAAAACAAATACCGTATGCTGCTATCAATAAAATTGTCGAATGCATGATTTACTCCTTAATCCTTTTTACCAAATATACTACCGAATA
>Ga0114994_10001733_pt1 | contig 15795 bp, 17 predicted proteins | sample ArcticOcean_MG_C_9_FD_87043 | JGI IMG/M metagenome (GOLD analysis project Ga0114994, IMG submission 87043) | Marine microbial communities from western Arctic Ocean - ArcticOcean_MG_CB2_152 | ecosystem: Environmental > Aquatic > Marine > Oceanic | place: Arctic Ocean: Canada Basin | collected...
AAATCAAAATATTCGACTCTGGTTCGGGTATTCCATATTTATTTATGTTTAGCGGTTCTTTAAATGACCATTTATAAAAATTCATATCATAATTTTTTTTAATCACAGGTAAAGAGATATTAAAATTTTTATTCTCAAATTTTTTTAATATAGAAAAAGTATCTATTTCAAAATTTACTGGGTAATAACCTCCTATATTTTTTTTAGTAATTTTTTCTTTTTTTAAAAGGTTTATAATTTTTTCAAAATCTATTTGAATATTTTTTTCATTTGTTATCTGTCTAATTTTAAGAATTTTTTTTCTTAATTTGGATTTTAACACAACTTTTATTGAATTTGATTTTCTGGATTAGTTTTGTGAATAAAATTTTCAATCTTATCTGCTGCCTCTTCTATAATTTTTTCATAAACTTCTTTATTTTTTTCAATCTCTTCTTTTAAATTACTTTGTCCTTGCGTTAATTGTTCAATTTCTATTTCTTTTTTTTCTTTGTATTCATAAACCAATGATTTTAATTCTCTAAATCTGTTTGCCAAATCTTTAATTTCAAATTTTTTTTCATCGATTTTTTTTCTGGTCTCAAAGTATTCATCCATTATTTTAATTGATGTGATTAGCAAGAGCTTATTTTCACCAATGTTTCCTAAATTATTTTTTAAATTATCAAATTTTTCATTTAAATTAATAGAAAGTTCTTCCAAATGTTCTTCTTGGCCATTATCACAGGATAAAAGAAATTCTTTTCCATTAAATTTAATATTTACGTTTGCCATTTATCTATTTCTTCTAATAAAGTATCTGTTTCTTGATTTAATTCATCAATTTTTTCAGAAAATTGCCTTTCTTTCTTTTCTTCTTTAAATTTTTGATCATTTATATGCTCTAATTTTTTCTCAAGTTGGCTATATTCCCTCAATAAAGATTGATATTTTTTTTCAATCTCTTTTTTTTCAATTTCTAATTGATTTTTTTGAGTATCTAAGTTTTCTAAATTGATCTTTAAGCTTGGATTTTCAAGATTTAATTTTTCTAACTTGTTGAGTGCTAAAATAAGTTTTTTTTCTTTTTCAATAGTAGTTTTCATATATATATATTTATATTATTAAATTGAGTCTTCTTAGTCTAGATAGGATAATTTTTGAACAAACTACATAAAGATTTATCAAATGCCATAAGGTTTTTATCAATAGATGCTGTTCAAAAGGCTAATTCTGGGCACCCTGGGATGCCTATGGGCATGGCAGATGTAGCAACTATATTGTTTAAGGATTTCCTCAAATTCAACCCTAAAAACCCAACATGGCTCAATAGAGATAGGTTTGTTTTATCAGCGGGCCATGGATCCATGCTTCTTTACTCCTTGTTGCACCTAACTGGATATAAAAGTATTTCGTTAAAGGATATTAAAAATTTTAGACAATTAAATTCTATATGTGCGGGTCACCCTGAATATCATCCTGGAACTGGAATTGAAACAACAACAGGTCCACTTGGGCAAGGAATTGCTAATTCTGTTGGGTTTGCTATTGCAGAAGAAATTTTAAAAAAAAAACTTGGCAAGGATGTGGTTAATCACAAAACATATGTTTTAGCTGGTGACGGATGTCTAATGGAAGGTATTAGTCACGAAGCAATGAGTTTAGCTGGTCATTTAAAATTAAAAAACTTAGTAATGTTATTTGATAATAATTCAATATCTATAGATGGACCAACTAATTTATCTGTTTCAGATAATTTTAAAAAAAGATTTGAAAGTTATGGCTGGGACTACATTTTAATTAATGGTCATAATGAAAAAGAAATTTTTAGTGCATTAAAAAAAGTTCAAAAAGCAAAAAAACCAACTGTTATTTCATGTAAAACTAAGATCGGTTATGGCTCACCTAATAAGTCAGGTAAGGCCTCTTCACATGGTAGTCCTTTAGGCATAGATGAAACTAAGCTAGTTCGAAAAATTTTAGATTGGAAATATAAACCCTTTGAAATTCCAAAAAATATTTTAGAAGAATGGAAAAAAATTGGTAACAGAGGTGTTAAGCTTGAGTCTAGCTGGAATAAAATTTATAAAAGAAAAAAACATACTGTAGATAAAGTGTTAAAAAATAACTTTTCTAAAGCTTTAAGATCAGAAAAACAAACCTCTGTTAAACAAAACAAAAGTTTAGCTACAAGAAAATCTTCTGAATTAACATTAAATGCACTTACTAAAGAAAATAATACTTTAGTTGGTGGATCAGCTGATTTAGCTGGATCCAACAATACTAAAACAAAACATCACAATATCATAAAACCTGGTGAGTTTAATGGAGATTACATTCATTACGGTGTAAGAGAACATGCTATGAGTGGAATAATGAATGGTCTTGCGCTTCATAGTAAATTTATTCCGTATGGAGGAACTTTCTTAATATTTTCAGATTACTGCAAACCTTCAATTCGTTTATCAGCCTTAATGGAACAACGTGTTATTTATGTAATGACACATGATTCAATTGGCTTAGGTGAAGATGGGCCAACACATCAACCAATAGAACAACTATCTGGTCTAAGATCTATTCCAAACTTAAATGTTTTTAGACCCGCTGATAGAATGGAGACTATTGAGTGTTGGGAACTGGCATTAAAAAATTCAAGAACACCAAGTGTTTTATCTTTAACTAGACAGAACCTTGACCCCATCCGAAAAAAATATTCAAATGTAAATAAATGTTCTTTTGGAGCTTATGAAGTTTTAAGAACTAATAAAAAAGTTAATTTAACTATACTAGCTAGCGGTTCTGAAGTTAATTTAGCAATTGAGGCTAGCCATAAATTAGCCAAAGATAAGATTTATACTAAAGTTATATCTGTACCGTGCCAAGATATTTTTGATTCACAATCAAAATCATATAAACAAAAGATTCTTGGTGAAACGAAGTTTAAAGTATCAATAGAGGCGGCATCAACAGATTGCTGGAAAAAATATGTTGGAGCAGAAGGTTTAACTTTTGGGATCGATAAATTTGGTAAAAGTGCACCGTATAAGGAAATTTATAAACATTTTGGATTAACGGCTGAAAATATTTCCAAAAAATCTAAAAATCTAATAAAAAGTTAAGTATGACAATAAAAGTTGGAATTAATGGAATGGGAAGAATTGGCAGAATGGTAATTAGAGCAATTATCGAAAGTCAAAATAAGAATATAGAAATTAAACATATTAATAATCGGTCTAATTCTGAGGCAAGCTGTGCTTTAATAAAATATGATTCTATTCACGGAAAATTTAATGCTGATTTAAGTTTTGATAAAAACCATCTAATTATAAATAAAAATAAAATTACTTTTTCCCAAGAAACTGAAATTGAAAACATAAATTGGAAAAAGTTTAATGTTGATTACGTTTTTGAGTGTACTGGAAAATTTAATTCTAAAGAAAAATTATTAGCACATATTAAGAATGGAGTAAAAAAAGTCATTGTATCGGCGCCATGTAAAAATGCAGACAAAACAATTGTATATGGTGTAAATGAAAATATCCTGTCTAAAGATGATCAGATAATTTCAGCAGCTTCATGTACAACTAATTGTCTGGCACCTGTTGCCCATGTATTAAATGAAAGTTTTGAAATTGAAAAAGGATTTATGACTACTATTCATGCTTTTACTAGTGACCAGAGAATTTTGGATAACTCGCATAAGGATCCAAGAAGAGCAAGGTCTGCCAGTCAATCAATTGTTCCAACGTCTACAGGTGCGTCAAAAGCTATAGGTGAAATTATCCCATCTTTAAAAGGGAAGCTCGAAGGTGTAGCTATGAGAGTTCCAATTCCTAATGTTTCACTGATAGAACTTGTTTTTTGTACAAAAAAAGAAATAACAACAAAAAAAATTAATGATGCTTTTATTGCTGCATCTAAAAAACAATCTAAAAGAATTTTAGAAATTACAACAGAAAAACTAGTTTCAATAGATTTTAACCACAACTCAGCTTCAGCAATTATAGACACTTCTTTAACGAGTGTGGTTGGAGATAACATGGGGAAAATTTCAGCTTGGTATGATAATGAGTGGGGTTTTTCAAATAGAATGTGTGATATTGCAGAATACCTTCATAAAATCTCTTAATGAGAAGTATAAAAAACGAAATTCATCTTAACGGAAAAAAAATACTCTTACGACTTGATTTGAATGTTCCATTGGAGAATGGAAAAATTACTGACACAACTAGAATAGATAAAATTATTCCTACCATAAATTTTTTATTAAAAAAAAATGCTAAGATTATAATTTTATCTCATATGGGAAGACCCAAAGGCAAAATTAAGAATGAACTCTCTCTTAAACCTTTGTGTGAAAGTTTAAAAGATAAATTAAATGAGAACATAAAACTAATTACAAAAAATCTTAATGAAATAAATTCTTCTGATCTGTTTAATGATCAGGATGGAAAAATTGTAATGCTAGAAAATCTTAGATTTTATGAAGAAGAAGAAAAAAACAACAGTGAATTTGCAAAACATTTAGCAAGTCTGGGTGATATTTATGTTAATGATGCTTTCTCATGCTCACATAGAGCTCATGCTTCAATTTTTGAAATTACAAAATTTCTTCCTTCATATGCGGGGTTTCAATTAAGTTTAGAAATAAACGCTTTAACCAAAATTACATCCGAGATCAAAAAACCTATAACCTGCATCATTGGTGGATCTAAAATATCAACTAAGATTAATATTATTAAAAATTTAATTCCAAAGTTTAACAATATTGTAATTGTTGGAGGCATGGCCAACAATATACTAAAATATAAAGGTCATAATATTGGAAAATCTATACAAGAAGATAATTGTGATAGAATAATTGAAGAAATATTTACTCTTTCAAAGAAAGAAGGCTGCAAAATAATTTACCCCTTGGATGTTGCTGTTAGTAGAGACTTAAATGGATCATCAGAAATAAAAGGATTAAATGATGTTTTAGAAGATGAATTAATTTTAGATATTGGTCCTAAATCAATAAAAAATATTAATAATATTATCGAAGAAAGCAGCACTATTCTATGGAATGGTCCTACTGGTTACTTTGAAAACCCAAATTTTGCTAAAGGAAGTATTGAAATTGCAAAAAAGATTATTGAAAAGAATAAGTCAAATACTATTTATTCTGTGGTAGGTGGTGGAGATACAGTTGCTTTATTGAATAGCATGGGTGCAGTTAATAACTTTAATTTTGTTTCAACTGCCGGTGGAGCTTTCTTAGAATACCTTGAAGGTAAAGAGCTTCATGGTATAAAAGCGTTAAATTAAAATGTCCGAATTAAATAAAATCGCTTTAAAAATTTTGTCAAATGGCAAAGGTATCCTTGCTGCAGATGAAAGCAATGGAACTATGACAAAAAGATTAGAAGCGGTCAATGTTCAATCAACTCCAAAAAATAGACTTTTGTTTAGAGAAACTCTCTTTTCTTCTGAAGGAATGAAGGATTGTATTGGTGGTGTCATTTTATATGACGAAACAATTAATCAGAGCTCAAGTTCAAAAAAAACTATACCAGAGTTAATTGCTACGTCTGGTGCTATTCCAGGAATAAAAGTTGATACTGGAGCCAAAGTACTATCTGGTTCTCCTGAAGAAAAAATTACTGAAGGTCTAGATGGCTTAAGAGAAAGATTGGAAGAGTATTACAAGCTTGGAGCAAGATTTACAAAATGGAGGGGTGTTTATAATATTTCAAAAAAATTTCCTAGCAAGTTATCAATTCATTCAAATGCACATGCACTTGCAAGATACTCTGCCCTCGTCCAAGAATGTAAGATGGTTCCAATTGTAGAACCAGAAGTTTTAATGGATGGAAATCATTCAGCAGAAGATTGCTTTATTAAAACTTCAGAAGTTATAAAAAAATGTTTTGAGGAATTGATACTTCATAACATTGATTTATCTGGAATAATTTTAAAACCAAATATGATTTTAGCTGGAGCTAGTTCAGATAAAAAAATATCAAGTGAGGAAGTTGCTAAACTTACATTGAAATGTCTTAAAGAGAGTGTTCCAACAGATGTGCCTGGTATAGCTTTTTTGTCTGGTGGTCAAACTGAGATAGAGGCAACAGAAAATTTGAACCTAATAAATATACATAATAATACAAATTTTATTATGACTTATTCATACGGAAGAGCTTTGCAGCAAAGTGCACTTAAATTTTGGTCAAAAGATATTAAAGATATAAAAGGTACCCAAAAAGTTTTTGACCACAGGGCTAATATGTCTTCGCTTGCAGCTCAAGGAAAATGGTTAGCAGAACTTGAAAAAAAATAATACAAATAATAAGTTTATTTATTTAATTTCTCCAAATAAAATTGAAAGTGAAGAGTTTTATAAAAATCTTGCTCTAGTATTAAGCTCTAAAAAAGTTAGTTTTTTTCAATTAAGACTTAAAAAAGAGACAAATAAAAACAAATTAATAATTGGTAAAAAAATAAAAAAAATCTGTAAAAAATATAAAGTTAAATTCTTGATCAATGATGAACCAAGACTTGCTAAAAAACTTAATGCTGATGGGTGTCACCTAGGACAAAAAGATATGAATATCCCTCAAGCTAGAAAAATATTAAAAAATAAAATAATTGGAGTTACTTGTCACAATTCAATTAATTTAGCAAAAAATGCAATAAAAAATAATGCAGACTATTTGGCATTTGGGGCATTCCATTTATCTAAAACAAAAAAAATTAAATATAAGGCTAGTTTGAAAACACTACATTTAGTTAAAAAAATAACCAATACTCCTATTGTGGCTATTGGAGGAATAAATTTAAACAATTATAAAAAACTTTTATTGAATAAAGCTAACTTTTTAGCTATCTCAGACTACATTTGGAACAACAAAAAATATAAACCATTAGAGGCTATTAAAAAATTAAAATGAAAATATACGCAAGTGAAATTAGAGTTGGAATGTTAATTGAGTACAAAAATGATCTATGGCAAGTCCTAAAAACTCAACATGTAAAACCTGGTAAGGGTGGTGCTTTTGCACAAGTTGAAATGAAAAGTGTAAATAAAAATACAAAATTAAATGAAAGATTCAGATCAAGTGAATCAGTCGAGAAAGCATCAGTTGATGAAACTAAGTTTAATTATTTATATGACGATGAAATGGATTATTATTTTATGAATCCAAAATCTTTTGAGCAAATTAATATTAAAAAGATAATTATTGGAGAAAAAGGTAAATTGTTAACTGAAAACTTAGAAGTGAGCATAAATTTTTATAATGAAAAACCTTTATCAGTAGAACTACCTAATCAAGTTACTTGTTCAATTGCAACTACTGATGTTGCTTTAAAAAAACAAACAGTTTCTTCTTCTTACAAGCCAGCAACTTTAGACAATGGTATAAATATTCAAGTACCTCCGTTTATTGAAAGTGAAGATAAAATTATTATTGACACTAGAACTATGGAATATATTAAAAAAATATAAATCTTATGAAATCAATATCAGCTAATCTTAATATTATGATAAAAGCTGCTGAAAAAGCGTCAAAAGCTTTAATTAGAGACTTCGGTGAAATAGAAAAATTACAAGTTTCGGTTAAAGGACCATCAGACTTTGTTTCAAACGCAGACACTAAAGCAGAAAAAATAATTATAGAAGATCTTAAAAAGGCCAGACCAAATTATTCCATTATTAGTGAAGAAGATGGTTCTGAAACTAATAAAGATATTCAAAATATTTGGGTAATAGACCCTATAGATGGAACAACTAATTTTTTGCATGGCGTACCTCACTTTGCAATTTCAATAGCTTTAAAATCTAAAAATGAAATTATAAGTGGGGTTATTTATGATCCAATTAAAGATGAAATGTTTTATGCGGAAAAAGATAACGGTGCTTACTTTAATAATCAAAGAATTAGAGTTTCAAATAAAAAAAAGCTATCTGATTGCTTGTTTTCTACAGGTGGAAAAGACAAGTCGGACGATAACCTAAGTATTAGAAGGTCGGGTAGTGCCGCTCTTGATATGGCTTATGTTGCAGCTGGAAGGTATGATGGTTATTTTCAAAACACCCTTCATTTATGGGATATTGCAGCTGGGATCATTATAGTTAAAGAAGCAGGAGGAATAGTTAACGATATTGACTTAAGCAAGAATGATAATATCAAAATAAGAGCCTCAAGTTCTTCAATAAACGAAAAAATGCTTGAAAAACTTAATAACTTTTAATTGTTTTATTAAAATCTTTTGCTATAAGTCACGATATGAAAAAAGACATACATCCAAATTACCATACTATTAAAGTAGAGATGACAGATGGCACTCAATTTGAAACTAGATCAACTTGGGGGGCGGAGGGCGATATTTTAAGATTAGAAATAGATCCAATATCACATTCTGCTTGGACTGGTGGAAAACAAAAATTATTAGACAAAGGTAGAGTAAGTAAATTCAACAAAAAATTTCAAAATTTTAGATCAGAAAAAAAGGGTTAAATGTCCAATGCTCCATTAATGCCAATGGCTACAGCCGTGTGGTTAGTTGAAAATACAACACTAACTTTTAAACAAATTGCTAACTTTTGTAAATTGCATGAAGTTGAGATTCAAGGTATTGCCGATGGTGAAGTAGCAAAAGGAATTATGGCCTATAACCCTATAATCTCTGGTCAATTAACAAGAGAAGAAATCGAACTTTCCTCTAAAGACGAAAATAGATCCTTAGAAATAAAAAATACTGATATTCAAATTTCTAGTTCAGATAAAAAAATTAAAAAATATATACCTCTTTCAAAAAGACAAGATAAACCAGACTCTGCATTGTGGCTTATGAGACAACATTCTCAACTAAAAGACTCTCAAATAGCAAAATTAGTTGGTATAACTAAAAATTCTGTAACCTCAATAAGAAATAAGAGTCATTGGAATTATAATAGTTTAAATCCTAAAGATCCCGTGGCAATGAGTTTATTTTCACAAAAAGATTTAATAGAAGCTTTAGAGAAAGCTGAAAGAAGAATAAAAAGGGAAAAAAAAGAAAAAGATAAAGCTAAAAAAACAAGAGAAGTATCGAATAATGAATAAATTTAATAGACTTAAAAATTTTAAAGTGTTAGTTACTCACTTTTTTGGAGGTATTTACGAAAATAGAAGTTAAAGATAATAATATTGAGCAGGCACTTAGAGTTCTTAAAAGAAAGCTACAGCGTGATGGATTCTTTAAAGTTGTAAAACTAAAGAGTGTATACGAAAAGCCATCTGAGAAAAAAAAGAGAATTCTTCAAGAAAATATTAAAAGAGTTAAAAAACTGAATAAGCTTAAGAACCGAATTTAAGTATACCGCGGGGTGGAGCAGTCTGGTAGCTCGTCAGGCTCATAACCTGAAGGTCGGCGGTTCAAATCCGTCCCCCGCAACCAAAATATTTAATTTATATTATGAAAATTAAATCAAAAAAAATTTGGATAACTGGTTCAAGCAGTGGTCTCGGTAAAGAATTGGCATTAAAATTTGCACAAGAAGGCTGGCAAGTAGGAATTTCAGCGAGAAGAATAAAGCACCTAATTAATATTTCAAAATTAAATAAGAATATCCATGTTTTTCAATTGGATATAAAAAATAAAATAGAAGTTAAAAAAACATTTAAAAAGATTTTAAAAAAATTTAAAAGTTTAGATAGTTGCATATTCAATAGTGGAATATTTGATAGAAATAACAAGAATATTGACGACATAATGATCAGAAAACTAATGGAAACTAATTTTTTTGGGACAGTAAACTGTGTAAGTACTATCGAGAAATATTTTAAAAAAAAAAAGAGTGGTAGTATTGCTATTGTTGCTTCAACATCTGGTTATAGAGGACTGTCCTCAATATCTGGGTATGGAGCTTCAAAGGCTGCATTAATCAATTTTACAGAATCATTGTACTTAATGATGATTAATTATGGTGTTAGAGTTTCCATTATTAATCCAGGCTTTATAAAAACAGCTATTACTAAAAAAAACAACTTTGAAGTGCCTTCAATAATGGAACCTGATAAAGCTGCAAATATTATTTTTAATGATTTGGTAAATAAAAATAATTTTGAAATTATATTTCCAAAACTATTTGTCAATTTCTTAAAAATATTAAGAATTCTTCCATATAAAATATATTTTTTTGTGATGATAAAAAAGATTATTTATAAAATTTTTTATAAAAAGTAGAAATATCTTATAAATTTTTAGTAATATCCTCAGTCATTTTTTTTGCGTCAGCAAATAGCATCAAGGTATTTTCTTTATAAAATAGCTCGTTATCAATTCCCGCATATCCAGGTGACAAGCTTCTTTTTATAAATAAAACTGATTTACATTTTTCTACATCTAATACTGGCATTCCATATATTGGGCTTTGAGGGTCATTTTTTGCTGCAGGATTAGTAACATCGTTAGCACCAATTACAAACGCAACGTCAGCATTAGAAAAATCATTATTAATTTCTTCTAGTTCGAATACTTCATCATAAGGAACATTTGCTTCTGCAAGTAATACATTCATGTGACCTGGCATTCTTCCAGCAACAGGATGTATTGCATAAGAAACCTTAATATCATTTTTCTTGAGAGTGTCTACCATTTCACGTAACGCATGCTGTGCTTGTGCTACTGCCATTCCATAACCTGGAACGATTATAACTGATGATGCGTTTTTCATTAAAAATGCTGCATCTTCCGCATTCCCACTTTTTACTGGTTTTTGTTCTTTGCTTCCAGAAGTAGAAGATTGTTCTGCAGCCCCAAATCCTCCTAATATCACATTAAAGAAAGAGCGATTCATACCTTTACACATTATATATGATAAAATTGCACCTGAAGATCCTACCAAAGCTCCTGTAATTATTAATGCAGTATTTTCTAATGTAAAGCCAATTCCTGCTGCTGCCCATCCAGAATATGAATTTAGCATTGATATAACAACTGGCATATCTGCTCCACCAATCGGAATTATCAATAAAAAACCAATTAAAAAAGAAATAGCTAATAATATCCAAAATAGATTTGAAAATTGAGTTGAACATAAAAAATAAGTTACAACTAATATAGAAATTAATATTAAAGCATTAAGTGGGTGTTGACCTTTAAATGTTATTGGCGAGCCAGACATTATTCCTTGAAGCTTTAGAAAAGCAATTATTGACCCTGAAAATGTTATTGCGCCAACTGCTGCCCCAATTGACATTTCAATCAGACTTCCAAGTTTAATTTTGCCAGGAGACCCAAGGTTAAAAGCTTCTGGATTTAAAAAAGCAGATATTGCAACAAATACTGCTGCAAGACCAACAAGACTATGAAAGCCAGCTACCAGCTCTGGCATAGCCGTCATTGGTATTTTGTATGCTATAAAGGCTCCAATCAAACCACCTATCAATAGAAAAATTAGAACATAAACAAAAGCGCCTGAAAAGCTTCCAACAGATAAAAATGTAACTACTATCGCAATTATCATTCCTAAAATTCCAAAAAAATTACCTTGTCTTGATGTTTCTGGAGAAGATAAGCCTCTCAATGCCAGAATAAATAACACACCTGAAATTAGATAAAAAATTGCTGATAAGTTAGCTGACATAACTATTTATCTTTCTTCTTTTTTTTATACATTTGAAGCATTCTTTGAGTGACTAAAAATCCCCCAAAGATATTTATTGCAGCTAAGGATATGGCCAAAAATCCAAATATACTTGATTTATTAAAAATATTTTCTGAGTTTCCCGCTAATCCAGCAATTATGGCTCCAACAATAATCACTGAAGAAATTGCATTAGTAACTGACATTAGTGGAGTATGAAGAGATGGCGTAACGCTCCATACAACATAATAGCCAATAAAAATTGAAAGTATAAAAATACTTAGTCTGAATATAAAAGGATCTATTTCCATGGCTTTATTTAATTAGTGTTTTTTCTATTATTTCGTCTTCTAAATTAATATTAATTTTTTTAGTTTCTTTATTATATAGATTGATAACAAAATTAAATACATTTTTTGCATATAAAGTTGATGCTGAGATTGGTAACTTATTTAAAATATTTTTTTCTCCCATAATTTTAACACCACCTCTTTCAATTATTTTATCTACCTCAGTAAAAGCAGTATTTCCTCCTTGCACAGCAGCCAAATCATAGATTAATGAACCTGGTTGCATATTATTTATCATATTCTCTTTAATGATCACTGGCGCTTTTTTTCCTGGGATTAAGGCTGTACAGATTACAATATCAATTTTTTTTAAAGTTTCACTTAATAATTCTTCTTGTTTATCTTTAAACTCCTTTGAAGCTTCTTTGGCATAGCCCCCTTCTGTTTCAAGATTTTCTGTATTTTCAACTGTTAAAAACTTACCTCCTAAACTTTCAACTTGTTCTTTAGATGCCATTCTTACATCTGTGGCAAAAACAATCGCACCCATTCTTTTAGCTGTAGCAATCGCTTGTAATCCAGCAACACCGGCTCCAACAACTAACACTTTTGCTGCTGGTATTGTGCCAGCTGCTGTCATCATCATTGGGATAGCTTTTTCAAAATTCGCAAAAGATTCTATTACAGCTTTATAGCCAGCAAGATTTGCTTGTGAAGAAAGTATATCCATTGACTGTGCCCTAGTAATTCTTGGTAAAAGTTCTAATGAGAATAAATTAATTTTTTTTTTTGCTAGGTCTTCTATCTTTTTTTTATTATCATATGGATTTAAAATACCTACTATTGATTGGCCTTCTTTTAATAAAGATATTTTTTCATCTGATAACAAGCCTAGTTGAATTATTACATCTGAATTATTGATTAATTCCTTTTCATCTTTAATAATTTTTACTCCTACTTCTATAAATTTACTATCTTCTATGCCCAAGTGTATCCCATAATTTTCAGCTAAAGATAATTCAAAGCCAAAATTAATATATTTCTTTGCAACATCTGGTGTTACAGCAATTCTTTTCTCAATTTTTTTATTTTCTGAAGTTGATGCGATTCTCATAAACAAACTCTACAATAAGAATATGGCCATTAGAACCAAAACTGTTATTACTGCGACAGTTCCCCACAAAACAAATTTTGTAAAATTATTCCAAGTACCTTTATGGTTTTCATTGTCCATAAAAATTACTTCTGTCTAGCTTTAAATTTTGGATTTGTTTTATTGATTATATAAACTCTACCTCTTCTTCTAACTAGTTTAGAGTTTAAGTCTCTTTTTTTCAATGATTTTAATGAGCTTTTAATTTTCATAATTTTTTGTTAGCCTGGCAATGTCCTACTCTCCCGTGCCTTAAGACAAAGTACCATTGGCGCTGAAGGGCTTGACTTCCGAGTTCGGAATGGGATCGGGTATTACCCCTTCGCAATAATCACCAGGCAAAGTCTTATATAAGATGAAATTTCAAAAGTAAACCTCATTAATCCTTTTAAATTAGGGAATTATTTGTTTATAAATATATCAATAAAATTTATTAGAAACGAATAAATCATGAAATTAAGTGTAATCATACCTGTTTATAATGAAAAGAATTATATTTTAGCTGTCCTAAAAAAAGTTAATAAACAAAAGGATAAATTTGATATTGAAATAATTGTCACAGACGACGGTTCTATAGACGGTACTGTAGATATAATTAAAGATAACAAGCATCTGTACGACAAAGCTATATTCAATGAAAAAAATGAAGGTAAAGGATCTGCTATTAAGGAATGCTTAAATCACGTAACAGGAGATTATGTATTAATTCAAGATGCAGACTTAGAATATAATCCTGATGAATATAAAAATTTAATAGCTCCAATTCTAGATTACAACGCTGAAATAGTTTTTGGTTCGAGATTTAAAGGAGGACAGCCAGAAAGAGTTTTATATTTTAAAAATAGAGTTGCTAATTTTGTTTTAAGCTTAATAGTTAGCATACTAACAAATATAAATTTTTCAGACGTAGAAACTGGATATAAATTAATCAAAACTTCAAAATTAAAATTATTAGATTTAAAGGAAAAATCTTTTGGTATTGAAATTGAAATAGTGATGAAGCTAGCAAAAACTAATTCGAGCTTTTATGAAGTTGGAATTTCATACCACGGCAGAACTTATGAAGAAGGAAAAAAAATAAGATTTAGTGACGGAATAGTGGCTCTTTATAAAATTTTTTATTATAAATTTTTTAATTAAGGTTTGTGTCTTCAATAAAAATTAATCTTTTGTTTTTTTTTATATTTATATCTCTGTCATGATTTGCACATATGCCTGGAGCATTCCAGCATGTTCTCCAAAAATTATCATTATTTGAGGATCTATATAAAATTAAATTATTTATTTTTTCTTTTTTAAATTTTAAATTTGGAAAAACTATCCAGGGAAAATTATTAAATTGGTAGATATCATTTCTATTAAAATCATTATAAATTCTACTAATATTTGTAAAATTAAAATAAACAATACTAATTAAAAATATAGTCATAAATTTTTTATTATCTATTTGATTGTTAGTATTAAAAATTAAATTAAGTAAAATAAAAACACTGATTGTAATCGCAAAGATACCAAACCTAAATTGAGGGAATAAGCTAAACCAAATTAATAGACTTAAGAAAATGCAGACATTTATTAAAACATTTTTATTTTTTTTATTTTTAGACTTATTTTTTTTTAAAATTAAAAATTTACTAATTAAAAATATTACATGGATTACAATTAGATAATCAAGAATTTTAACTAAAAAATGAATTTTAATCCAATTATTAACCCAATTATAATTTTTATTATAATTAACTTCATCTAAAACATTTGTTCTCTGTAAATGAAACCCTTTAGTCCAATTTTTTACGACTGTTTTAGTGTAGTCAATTTTTTCATAATTAATAACCCATTTGGAACTGTCTTGAGATACACAAGATTGTTTTAAGAGGTAATTAAAACATCCTGTTTTAATAAAACTATTAGATGTAAACATGAATAATATTAATAGAGATAAAAAAATTAAGGTCCGGTTAAAGATTATCTTTATTAAATTTTTATTATTGAAAAATATTACAAAAAGCACAAGAGGTACGAAATATAAATTTGAAATTTTAATCATAACAGTAATAAAAAAAATTAAGATAAAATTTATATAATTTTGTAATTTAAGATTCTTATAATTGGATACATATTCTACAAATAAGTATATTAATATAAATTGACCGATATAATCATAACCAAACTCAGAAAATCTTTTAAACTTTAGGATTAAAAGAATTAAAAAAAATAGACTTATAAATCTTTTGTTACTTTCTTTATTTCTAATTTCCTCAAAAAGGTAGCCAATTAAAGATAGATAAATAAGAAATGATGGAATATTTATTAGTTTCAGACCATAATATGGTAATTGAAAAATAAGCTGTAAATAAGAAAAATTAGAAGAATAAACATATCTTTCATCTAAGTTTCCTAATCCAAATTTTAAATAACTATCTGACAATTCTTTTAAATGCTGGAAATGATAGACTGAAAAATCTTCATGGGTTTTAGAAATTAAGATTCCAGAAAAAAAAACAAGCGATAATATTATTATTAAGTATGATTTATCTTTAGAAATTTTCCTAAATAAAAATAAAAGTCCAAATAAAATGATTATTAAGTTAAACCATAGAATATTTCCTAAAATAAGATAATTAAAAATATTATTCAATTCAACTTTTTCTCTACAAATAATTTTTTGATAAAATATGCCATATCCAATGAATGAATAAAAAGACAAAATAAGAAAAACAAAGTAAATGGTGGTGTTTAAAATCATCATCATTAAATTATTA
>Ga0114994_10001734_pt1 | contig 15794 bp, 7 predicted proteins | sample ArcticOcean_MG_C_9_FD_87043 | JGI IMG/M metagenome (GOLD analysis project Ga0114994, IMG submission 87043) | Marine microbial communities from western Arctic Ocean - ArcticOcean_MG_CB2_152 | ecosystem: Environmental > Aquatic > Marine > Oceanic | place: Arctic Ocean: Canada Basin | collected...
CTGGACGGCTGCGCGCTCCTGGACGACGTGAAGCGGGTGCGGGGCGCGCTCGTCCGCTGGGAGCCGCGGGGCCTGGTCGGCGTGGCGCGGCCGGGGCGCTGGTTCCTGCGGGGGGCGCGGGCCCTCTGCGCCGCCGGCGCGTGCCCGCTGGCGCCGCGCGAGTGGCGCGCCTGGGGCGACCTGGAGGCCTTCGACGCCGTGCTGGGCAACTACGACCGCCAGAACAACGTGTTCCTGCGGGGCGGGCGGCCCGCGCCCCTCGACCACAACCACGTCGGCGCGAACCTGACGAGGGCGCGCCTGGGGTACCGCTGGTGCGGCGCGTCGCCGGCCGTCGTCGACACGCTGCGGGCGGCCGCGGCCGGGCGCCTCGCGGGCGGTTCCCTCTTCGCCGCGGTGGCCAGCGAGGTCGCGCCCGACGCGCTCCCGGCGAAGTTCAAATTCCTCGACGCGAACGCCCGGGCGTACGTGGCCCACCTCGACTCGGCCGGCTGCCGGCGCCGCCGGGGAGGCGGGGGCTCCTAATTTTAAATGTTCTCATGCGACATCCGCCCGGACCGCCCGGAAGTAATTTCCGAGTCCGTGGGCCGGGCTTGGTGTGCTCCTAGAACCACGATTTGAAACCGAGTAGACCCCGGCTCTGAACACCCTCTTTCCCGAAGGTGCTCGGGATGTGCCGACTAATATTATGATTCATCCACGTGGTTTGACGAATTGTCGAGCTAGTGTTTCGGGACTTGTTTTGGGCACCCAGGTGTGCTCAAGCTAGTGGTTGCTCTTATAATTATTATTAGCCCAGTGTACTCTCCACGTGGTTTGTTTATTATCATGATTATTTCGGGGGGGGTCACCGGCCGGTCGGTCGCTCACCGGGCCGGCCCGTCGGTCGGTCGGGGGGATGCTCTTTTACTTGTCGGTCTTCGAACGGCGGAGACCAGAGCGGGGGCATTCGGCTTCTGGAGCAGAATGCAAGCAAGGGCGGTTGCAGCTCCACGTCCTGGAACTTCGGGGGGGGAGGCCGAGCGGAAGCAGAGGAACCTACTGGAGAAGTATCGCGGCTAGCGACGCGAGGGCCGCGGCGTACAGACTCAGGCCTCCACGGCCCAACGTACTAGTGCCATCAGATTCGCCAGTATGAATGCCGCGTGTCGCATTAAGTTGGCAGTCGTTTGACGGATTCATTCCAGGGACGGCTACGTAGTCGCCCGCGATGGACCACGCGTTCTTGTCCTTGGTTGGATCGCAGTACTGGCATATCGAGCTGGCTGGCACCCCCCCCCCCCGGTAAGTTGGCCGAAGACGCCTCTGGTATGTAGGAGTACCAATCGGCGTCCACGCCCGAGTAGTTTCCTTTGTAGCACACGCCGTCGATGAAGCACTCCGAGACGCCGACTATCATCAAATCGTCACTCCACGACGTCTGCGACTGCGTGACGTCACAAATTCGACACAATTGTCCGTCTGTGTATTGTAGCGAAAACTCTGGCACCCCGTCGCCGTCTGCGTAGCAGATACCGTCGATATAGCAGGAGTTTGCTTCGATGACCGTCGTCGACTCGTCGCTCGTGCACGTAGAGATACAGGACGGCTTGACCTTGGTACCGGACGTTGCCACTTTGAACAAAGCGACCTGGCCATGAATAAATCCGTCCGCCCTTTTTTTCTCAGGCCAGGTCATCGTGAAGTTGTCGTCGAAGCGGATAGAAGTACCCGCCGCATATGCCAAGAGACACACGTCGCCGTCAGAAGTTAGCGTCATATCATACGGGTTCGTAGTAGCCGGTTCTATGGAGCCATAGCTCTGAACTGACAGCCCAACTCCCGTGGTACCGTCGATGATCGCGTGCCAGATCCTCTCACACTCGAAGTTACATGTTGCCGGCGTTTGAATCGCGCCAAATGTGAGGCCCTCGCTACTTCCAGTAGCGTGAAGTGCGCCGTCGGGCGTCGGGGCAATAGCCGTGACGTCAGGAAGCACGACAGCCCAAACTGGAAGGCCCGTAAAGGCATGGTACTTCACGAGGCAGTCTCCCCCTTCTCCACGTGCGAATATTATATTTCCTTGTTTTTTCGTGCAGTAGGCACCAGTTTGTGCGGAAACCGCCCAGACGGCGTCGGCGGAGTCAGTACCAACAAAATTCGAACCCGCCGGGCAGTCGGCGGCGGTCACCATCTTGGTCGTGTCGATTTCGTAAGCCGGAGTGACAACACCGGTCGTGTCGTCCTTGCAGCCGGCGTAGGGCGTTTCCGCGTCGAGTGAGACTGGACCGAAATTTGAGGCACCTTTCATTGCCACGTAAAGGTAGGGCGCGCCCGTGGCGTCGAGCTCGAGACTTGATTTTATTGTAGCATATCCGATAGGTCCTTCTATATTGGACGCCCCTTTGATCGTCCGCGCCCAGACGACGGCGCCATCATTGGTCATGCGCGCGACAAGCCCGCAATAATCAGCTTCGCAAGACACGCCGAACGGTGTGGGGTTCGCCGCAGTGACTTTGCCATCGGTGGTGTAGAGCTTGCCACGGACCAAAATGTCCCCTGAGCCATCGTTTGACGTGGTGATGCGCTCGAAGCTCTGCACGTCTGTGAAGACTTTTTCCCACGCCGGCACGTTGTCCGAGATCGCCATCTTCGACATGGCCCCGACGCATGGCTCGCCGCACTGTTCGCCGACGCCAAAGAGGCTGGTCGCATCGAACGCGACGTCCCAGGTAGTTGAGTGCATATCTGAAGTCAGCGTCGTCGACTCGGGCCAGCGTTTTGTCCAGATCGGCACGATGCTGGCGTCAAACATCGCCATCCAGCCATCTCTGTTGGTATTGGTAGCGTCGGTATTAGACGAGTACATCGTTGGCAGCCCGGTAAAGGTCAAGTTTCCAAAGAAATGCCCCGAAGCTGCGATTTGCGTGTTGTCGGCGTTCACCTCCAACGCTATGAGGGCATCAAAACCGTGTCCACCGAAGTGGACGACGTCCAAGGGCTCGCCCGTCTTCCCATTGATCGTAACGAATCCAACCTCGTACCGGGCATACCCCGATAGTGACTCCGTATCAGTGTACGACTTGAGATCCTCGTGGATAGACAGGCCTGAAGCGCCACTTCGAACGTTTGCGTCAGAAATATCTTCCACAAAAAGTACGTGCCCTCGTACCCAAAGTTGCGCTCGTACAGCAGCGCGATGCGCGTCTTCTCCTTCCGCTGGTTCCTCGCCGCCTCGCCGAAGCACCCCGCGGCGCGCAGGAGTATGAATGCGTTCGTGAAGTACGGCACAGCCAGAATCAGGCCGTAAAAGCGTAGCGTGACGTAAGGGGGACTGAAACCTTTTGTCGGGAGTAGGCCGGCGCGCTTCACCACCACATCGAATCCCTTTAGCGTGAAGGCGTCGATATACAACCAGCCGATCAAGACGCTGAGGATCGCGAGCACCATCCTCGCGACGAAGTAGCCCCAGTGCGAGCGGGGCGGCGCTGACCCGCGCTTTGCCGGGAAGTCTTCGGCCTCTGATTTTTCGAGGGCGCCCATCAGGTCCATCTCGCGCGCGTAGTCGTAGGCGACGTGCTGCTTGTCGGCGATGGTAAGCACCGCCCGAAGATGGATTTGGACCTCCACGACGAGGCGATGGTACAGGAAGTTCAAATTAATATCACGGTAGCCCGACGGCGTGGGCTCACCGCCGAAGCGATTCTTCACTTGCACGACGCGAATGACGCCCGCCGCCTCGAGCGCCTCGAGCTCATCGGCAATCATCCGCAGCTCGGACACCGTCTCGCACACGACGGAGGCCCGCAGAATGTCTCGCAGGCACCGCACGTCCCCGTCGTAGTCCATCGCTATCTTCTCGCGGGCCCGGTGCAGCCTTTTGAGCTGGCAGCCCTTGGTCTCGCGAGACGGCTCCGTTGGTGCTCGGCCCGCTCGCGATAGGGGCTCGACGACTTCTAACCCGAACGCAGCGACACGAGCGCGTGCCATGACGTAGAGCTGGCGCAGGTCGTCCGTCGGCTGCAGCAATTGATTGGCGAGCTTTCGCGGGGCGGGCCGTAGGTCGTCATCCGTCGCGCCCGCGAGGCTCTTCTTCGTGGCGTCTTCGAAGAGCGAGCTGATCTTGTCGATGTCCTCGACCGTCAGGACTGTGCTGCGGATCGTGGGGATCAGGTACAGGAGCCCGACGACGAACGCGACGAGCCCGCAGATCCACGTCGCGGACGCTGTAGCGACGCTCTGCGTGAGTAGATAGAAGAACACAATGAGCCCGCAGCTGCCGACGAAGACGGAGAGCACGAGGTGGTCGCTGGTCTCGAAGTAACTCATGATGAGCGTGATGAGCGCCAGGTACGCGCGCCGCTGTAGGCGGCGCGCCTGTGCGACGAGCCCAGGCGATAGCCAGCTGGACGAGCATTTCTTGCAATACCCACTTTCGTCGTTGTGGAACGCGCGGCAGCGGCCACAAGGGAATGGGTTAGCGGCTGCCCCCTCCTCATCCAGCAATGAACTAGACGCAGGCACCGCGTCGTCCCTTGTCGAACGCCGTGATGGCGCCGCCGTGGGCGCGTCGGCCTCGACCGCGGCACTCTCCATGCTCTCGCAGCACTATCAACAGCCGCGGTGTCCGGAGGTTGCCGTGCCAGTTTAAAGGGCTGCCTCGGCAGGCGTTGAGGCCCAAAACTACGTTTTCTAACACTCCCGGATCCAACTCCGCTTGCATCTGGGTCCCAAACATGCGCGTGCCGATCAAAGTATAATTACCCCTACCTATTTACCCCCTATTCATAAACCCGTACTTTGGGTCCTAGTACCTAGTCACGCTGGATCTTTAAAGATCCAGCGTGCTATCGAGGAGTAAGACGACCGGCCAAAATTGGAAAGAAGAACACTGGCGCCGCTGGGGTGTCTTCGAGCAATAAAAAGTTATGAATTTCGAGCCTGGGGGCCTTCGGACAGAGGCGGGTCACGCGAGCATCTTGTTCTCCGTGACGACGAGCCCCCCCGCGGGCTCGAACTCGTTCCCGCCCTCCATCTCGAGGTAGCTCCGCGGCGCGGCCTCGGCCCGGCCGCGGCCGCGGGCGAGGAACGCGCGGCCCTGGGGCGTGAAGAAGAGGAGCCCCGCGAGGAGCGCGACGACGAGCAGCGCGAGCACGACGCCGACGGCCACCGCCGCGCGGCCGGGGCCGGCGGCGTCGTCGTCGTCGGGCGACGTCGCCGCCGCGCCGGCCGGCCACGACGTGTCGGCGCAGATCGAGGACTCGCTCGGCGCCAATACCACGCTGTCGGGGTTCCGGGCGCCGAGCGGAGCCAGATAAATCGCGTCAAGGGCCGTTCCGTCCTCGCGCGGGTAGAACTTCAGGACGTAGTCGCCCGCCGCGAGCTGCCAGACCGCCTCGTCGCGGCCCGAGTCGGCCGTGCCCGTGCCCTGGGCTTCGCAGGTCGCGTCCCACGGCTCGCTCGCGAAGTCCATGACGTTGCCGTACTCCTGGCCCGCGAACTCGTACCACTCCGGCGCGAGCTGCTCCATCTTGCCCTCGCCGGCGACGCACGTGGCCCCGAAGCCGACGCCGTCCGCCGTCGTCTGGAAGAAGCCCTCGTCCACCAAACAGGCCGCCCGCGCACTGGCCTCGTCCTCGGTGCAGCACGGGCACGCGTGCGTCGTCTTGCTGTAGCAGCAGCCCGAGAACTGGCCCGGCGTGGCCCCGATGCCAACCGTCTGGTCGCGCCAGGTCGGCACGCCCCGTACCACGCTCCCGTCCGCGTTCGCCATCGTCGCGTACATCGAGTCGCCGGCGCCGCCCGTGTCGCCGCCGGACCAGCGCACGAAGAGCGTGTACGTGTCCGCGCTCGGCACCCTAAGATTGAACTCCAAGGCCGTCCAGACGAACGACTCGTAGGAGTTGACCTCGTTGTAGTTGTCGCCGTTGTCCGGCAGCACCTGGAGGTACTTGCCTGTGAACGAGTGCACGACCGCGCCGCCGGGCGGCGGCTTCGCCTCGTCGACGAGCGTCCAGACGTCGTCGCGCCCGTCCTGCGCCGGCGTCACGGTGTAGCTCGACGTGTCCGAGGCCATGCCTATGAAGGCGCCGCCGTGGTTCGCCGACGGGCATAACACGGCCGCGGCGCCCCCGGCGGAAAGCCCCAAAGCGAGGAGGAGTGCCATGGCAAGCAACCTGGTGTCCCCAGCCGCGGTCACAAGCGAGTGACTCTTAGCCTTAAATAGCGTCGCGCTGGCCCCGCAGCAGCTATTTCCTGCAGCTTACGGCAGATCAGAAACCCGATTAATTAGCAGCGCCGCTCATTTTTGCACGTGCGAGAAAGACTAGGGACCCGGAAATCTGTTTTTTATCTGCGTGTTGGGGTGGGGCTTGGAGCTGTCCACCGCTCGATACTTTATATATGAGACTGCGTGCAGGGGTCCGGTGCGCTTCTGGAGGCCCGCGCACGGCGCCCGCATGATGGGCTATCATGATCCCAGAGATGTTGGATTTTACCGTAGAGCAGGCATGGTGCAGATTTACAATTTGCGAGCCCTAGATTGGTGGATGTCTTGTTCCATACCTCCCCCAATATACGGCCCGGTACTATACAGGTATCCAGGCACGTGCGCCCGTGCGGCTCAGTTTCTTTCAGCAAAAGTTCCATCGCCGCCGTCAACGCCAAAACCAACAGCCATAACAACCATGCAAGCCGCCAGCCTCTTCCTGCTCGCCGCCGCGCCGTTCGCGGCCGCGGACGTTGTGGACGCCGCGAGGGCCTACTCCAGCCCAGGAGCCTGTTACGACATGACCACGCACACGGTTACATGCCAATCGTCCTATTCCATCGGCTCGGCGACGGCGGCGGCCTGGGACAACACCACCTGCATCGACGCCGGCAACTTCTGGTACGACCGGGGCCACGTCCACACCGACGGCTGCTGCCTCTGCGACTCAAACTGCGACCACGCGCTCGAGACGAGCACGGACTGCGACTACGCCGACGCGAGCGCCGGGAGCTGCAAGGCCCCGACGGGTGTTGTGACGTGCGACATCAAATCATCAGCGTGCACCGGCACGAACGTCTACTCGGCGCCCAGTGCCCTGGACGCGGACGGCTGCTGCTTTTGCGACGAGAGCTGCGACCACGCGGCGGAGACGGGCACGGACTGCCATAACAAAATCTACGCCGACCTCAGCGAGAGCTCTGGAAGTTGCTACGACTCGACGACCCATGTTGTAGAGTGTGATGTACAACACGGGAGCTGCGGGGGCTACTGGTACGGACCGAGCTACATTAGCAGTGGCAGCGGCTGCTGCCACTGCGACGCCTCGTGCGAGCACTCGATGGAGACGGGCACGGACTGCACCTATTACCAGGAGGGCGTCGGCCACGGCGACGAGTACACCCACGAGCCCTCCCCCGCTCCCCCCCCGATCGACGCGGCCGCCGCGACGACCGTGGGCATCCTCGCCGCCGGCGCCGCGGTGCTCCTCTGAGTGAGCCCAATTCACCCTACCCCCCCACCAGCTCGCCTCTTGCAGGCTGAGTAGGACGCCCCCCGGCACGGTCCTCCTTGAGCTCCCTTGACTAAGTCCCCCACTCCGAGTTGCCCTAGTCGCCGGCCGAGCTCCGACCACGGGCCCTCAAGCTCGGAGACGGTTAGCGGTCTCGCCACCTCGGACCACTCCACGGGATGTTTCTCGGGCCGGCGGCCGCCAGGCAATGATGCTCTTGAAACTCGAACCCCGACTCGAGACCCCGGGCAGGCCGCATTGGTCTCTAGATACCGTAATTCCAGCGCGACTCCAAGTAAACAAGTAAACAATCATGATCATATCTAAATAACTTGAAATTACAACAGTGACGCTCAGCTATTGGGGAGTAAGACGACTCGGACCGAACGCCGCCCTGGGGTTTCTAGTATTGCCCCAGAGGCCATCGCTATGGCCCGTGCCATCATGCGGATGGGCTCTATAGCATTTTTAAGTTCAACTTTTTATGTACCTCTCCATACATAAAAAACTCATGCTTGAATATAATGTTCGAAAGTCACGGTACCTCTAGCTCTCCCATCCGGTATTAGTCTTATAAAACCCCTCCACCCATACTTCGGCGGCCTCCTAAAGTTTCTTCTGTTGCAGGCCGCGTCTGCAACGGACTCGATCTGGCAGAGCTGAGCCAACGCACAAACCCGCACGTTAAGCCCTATACTTGCAAAGGCTATTAAATTGTGCTCACGGTGACTATAAGAGTAGGGGGGCGTTGGTATGTAAACACTACCAGCCCTAGTCCGGCAAACTGGCTCTGTGAGGCCGGAAAAGATAATCGAGGAGGCCGCGTCAAACGGGGCTTCTGAACGCGAGCGCGGTTAACCAAGTCGCTTCAGAGCCCACTGTGGGATACGATGATCGAGTCCCAATGTACCCACTCGATGGCCCCGGGTCAATTGCCTGCTTTTCTAGACCGGTATCTGGGGGCCGATAAAACCCCCAACATTATATTTTTTGTGTATGGAGAGGTATAGTACATGATAGTACATGTAGTAGTGGCACAGAGTATACTTTGATCGACACGTGGAATGAACCCGCCAAAAGACTGCCAACTTATTGCGATACGCGGCATTAATACTGGCGAGTCGGATGGCCCTAGCCTAGCACGTTGGGCCGTGGCGGCCTGAGTCTGTACGCCGCGGCCCTCGCGTCGCTAGCCGCGATACTTCTCCAGTAGGCTCTTTCCTCTTCTTCTTCCGCTCGCCCCCCCCCCCGAAGTTCCAGGACGTGGAGCCGCATCCGCCCCTGCTTGCATTCTGCTCAGAAGCCGAATGCCCCCGCTCTGGTCTCCGCCGTTCGAAGACCGACAAGTAAAAGAGCATCCCCCCGACCGACCAACGGGCCGGCCCGGTGAGCAACCGACCGACCGGTGACCCCCCCGAAATAACCATGATAATAAACAAACCACGTGGATGGTGGATTTGACATACACGGGTTAGGCTTCGACTCGGACTGGAATTACAAATCGAAGGCAGATGACGCGAATGTCCTCATCTCGCCGCTCGGCGGTCTTTGCCCCGCGCCCACTCCGCGCATCTCCGCGCCCCCAGTACTGGCAGTTTAAAACTCAATTAGATAGAGACGCGGTGAAACTTTCAGAGCAAGTCTTCGCTGGGCTCATGCCTAGGACCCTTCAAGTCGTCGCGCGACGTGCGCGCCGTGTCTCCCTCGCCGGCGTCCGTGGCCGCGTGCCCGAGGCTCGGAAGCTCGATCGCGTCGGTCGTCGGCACGTCGACGGCGGTCGCCTCGGTGTCGTCGACCGGCGCCGGCGACACGCTGCGGTCGGGCACGACGACGAGCACGGCCGGTAGCACGACCAGCGCGGCGACGGCGCTGAGGAACGTGTGCGCGCAAATGAGCGCCCCGAGCTTGTAGAAGGGCTGGATGATGCAGAACAGCAGGAAAATGGCCGCGCCGAAGGTCGTCGCCGCTGCCGCGGCGACCGGCGCACCCACCTCGCCGAGCCCGCGCCGGAGCTGCTGGAGTCGGCCGGCTCGGATCATCTCGCCCGCACACGCGTAGCGGAAGGCGCGATCTACGTGTAAAGCGTAGTCGACTGACACACCCACGAAGATCGTGAAGCTGATGGCCTCCACAATACCGATCTTCCACCCCAACATCCACGTAATCAAGGACGCGAGGAGCGCGTTGATCCACACGACACACGCCAAAATTAATGAAGTGTGCACGACGGCCCGCGTCAGTGCCAGCACGCAAAAGAAGCACGAGCAGACCGATAGCGTCGCCGCCACCAACGAATTCTCAACGATGTTCGCTTCTAAACTTGCCAGGACCTCGGCGGAGGACGCGAGCAAGGCTCGTCCGACGCCCGGGGGCCGCTCGTCCGCGCGCTCATCGAGATACCTCCGCCACTCGCTGAAGATGTCGAGGCGGTCGTTTACACTCGCGTCCTTGCGCAGCGTCAGCACAATGTTGTCGCGGACCCACGTCGCTTGGTTGGATGCGCAGTCGAACCCAATCCACTCTTCTACCCTAGATCCATCTAGTAGTACGTTCGACTGCCGGAATTCGGCGAAGAGCTCCAGAAAAGTTTCGCGAGTTTCTATTGGGAATTCGAGGCCTTTCGGCACGAGGAAATCGGTCTCGAAGATATCCATCAAACAGACGGAGTGCACGGCGTTCGCCTTGAGCTTCCCCTTTCCGACGGCGTTTAGACATGTATCCCTGACGTACAGTTGCGCGTCCGGGTCGGCCAGATCAAAGGCTCCGCGATACCGCGGCCGACCAAAACGGTACCGGGCCGTAGGGTGACCGGCCCGCTGCTTGAGACCGTGGACGAGGTCGAGCGAGAGCATCGCGCCCGGATCCAGCGTCTTCGAGTCCTCAGTTGCACACCTCGTCCCCGAAAACCCCGCGTAGCATTCGCACCGATTGACGCCGCCGTCATCGGAATAGCACTGGCCGGCGTCGTTGCAATAATCGGCTGTGCAAGATATTGGCGAGGCCGTCGGTTGCGGCCCAACTGGGGCTCTGGTCGGCAGCGGCGCCGGCGCCGTCACCGGCGCGGCGGTCGTCGGCGCACGCGTCGGCGTTCCGGCGGTAGCCGTTGGCGCCATATTTGGGTTGTATGTCAGGCGCGGCGTCGGTCGTAGGGTCGGGTCCGTATTTGTGATTCCGATTGGCGTCGGCGCTGGGGTCGGGCTCGGCGTCGGTGCTTCCACGTCGACGTTGACGACACCACCCGCGGAAGAGAGGCCGCCTCGGTCCGCCGCGGCGGCAAAATAGTCATCGGCGAGTTCATGCACGAGCCCCAAATTGTGGCTCCGGTGGAAGAAGCGCGGGGGCTTGTCGTCCGCTTTTAAGGTAGCCGCCGTCGCCGCGAAGCCCATAATCATGAGCGCGAAAGCGACGGCCAGGATAAGCCGGTGGTACCGGTTAACCGCGCGCGGTAGACTTGCCCCAAAGAAGTGGTCCACGGCCGCCCAGGATCGGAAGCGCTCGAACGCCTCGCCGGGCGCCGCGACGACGAGCGCGACTCGACCCCAGAGGGGGCGCGCTTCGTCCTCGGTCACTGCCGCAGCCTGGAGTGGGTTCGAGCCCCGCGCGGTGAGCTCGACGGATTGCGCCACACAGACGCTATCGACCCCGACGGCGGCGGCCGGCGGTCGCCACCGCGCGCGGAGCACGAGCGCGGCGGGAAAGACGAGCATCACAAAAATAAAATTGACGAGGATGAGCGTCCCGACGAAGACGCCGAACGACCGGAGCGCCGGTAACGTCGAATAGGCATTAGTGTAGAATGACGCCGCGCTACTAATAGACGTGACGGCCATGGACGCGCCCGCCGCGCGGTATGATGCCGTCAGGACCTCTGGTAGTGTCCTCGACGGCCCTCGGTCCACTTCCGCCTTCCAGACGTCAAAGAGTAAAAAGCTGTCGTCTGCACCTATTCCCGCGATGATGAAGAGCCCGAGGAAGTTCAGCACGTAAAACTGTTCGATGCCGAAGAGCGCGCGGTGCAGGTACACGCCGATCGGGACCGACACGAGGACCTGGGTCATGGCAACGGCGGCGACGCTAGGCGACCGCGTGTGGATCACTATGCAGAGCGCGACGAAGATCAGGGACCCGATCGCTAACAAAGAATCATGCGTCACGGCCGCCTCGACTTCCAAATCGTTCAGGTCCCCGTTCAGCCAGCAGACCCGCGTGTCTTTTGTGGATGCGCCTTCTAACGTCGGTAGGAGATACGCCTTGGCCCACGCCCGGAACGCGTCCCGGTCCGTGATAGAGAAGAAGATTTCCGATCGGGAGACGTTGGACCGCGGGTGGAAAATGTTGAAGTAGACGTCGAAGAAGTAGCGGCCCTCGGGCGTCTTGGCGAATTCCAGCGACGTATCATCAATATCGTCGACCAACTTGCCGTTACTCTGGAAGTAGGACTCCGTCCAGGATCGCACGCCAGCGTTCGAGCACTGTCGATCCTTCCCGCCAGAACCGCCGGCGATATAGCAGTGGTCGTCAAAGCCATCGTTCGATGTGACGCGCAGCTCGGTGGTGCGCGCATCTAACAGTGGCTTCGCTGTGATCACGTTCCCCGGCCGGGGCCGCGCTGCGTAGAAGATCTTGAGGTGCTCCGTCACGCCGACGGCCGCGAGACTGCGGCGCGGCTTGGCGGTGCCGAGGCGGTGCCGCGCGCCGCAGAGGCCGAGGTTAATCGAGGCCTCCAATGCGCTCTCCCAATTGTCGAGCGAGAACGACGAGATTTCGTCCTGCCTTGCATATTGCTCCAGCGCCGTCATGAGGTGCAAGGAGCGCGCTTGGCCGCAGTCGACGTCGACGAACGCCGCGATGGAGAGATACGCCGCGTAGGCGGTGACCAGCGCGGCGAGGCCAAGCGGTCGCCGGCAGACGAAGCGCGCGAGCACCGTCGCCCAGTCGTCACTCGCGGGCTGCGGTCGGTCCTTGTCGTCTCTATGGTACCAGTCGAACGCGAGAAATGCGCCGACTCCTAGCATGAAGAGGACGTGGATGCTGGCATCGAGGCCCACGGCGGGACAGGTACCCATGGCGCAGCCCTCAGTTTGCCACGAGTGGTTTTTGCGATGGTCACGTGCGGCGCCTGCGAGTTGCAAAGTCCTAAAAAGTACCTAATACCCTCCTCTAAATTCCGAGTCACGGCCCTATGCATAATAATTGTAATAATCGCCCTTAATTTAATAGTACGGACGCTTGGGCTTGTCAAATAGGCAGCTCCTATATTAACATGGCCTTCGTACACTGATTCACAAAGCAACATGCCCCCTAATTAATAATGTACCAAAAAAAACACAAAGCACGTGCAGGAACCGCACGCTCGCCCGGACGCAGCCGCGCGGCGCAAACTTGATCATGATGCGTGCTCTCGTCGCGCTAGTCGTTCCCGCAGTCGTCGCGCAGACGATATCGGTGTCGACGCCCGCGGCGCTCCGAGGCGCCATCACAGATGGTGCGCATATCGAAGTTGCGAATGACATGGTCATCGACGAGGAATTTGTCATTCCGCCCGGGTTCGACGTCACGATCTCCTCGACCAGCGGCGCCACAATCCTCGCGACATCCCTGGCGAGCCACTTCCGCGTCGACGGCAAGTTAAGACTGGAGAACCTCGTGCTGACAAACGGCAGTGCCACCTACGGCTTCTGTTCGTACAACGACGACGGGACGGGCGAGACCTGCGGCGGTGGTGCATTACATGTGGACGAGGGCGCGTCGCTGATGCTGGTGGACTGCGTCGTCACGAACAACACCGCGCGTTACGGCGGCGGCCTCTACGCCTACAAGGCGGACGTCGAGATCATTCGGACGACCTTCGTCGGCAACCAGATTAGGTACGAGGCGGGTGGCGCGCTCTTCACGCAGTGGCACAACTCGCTCAAAATTGTTGAGTCCAAATTCATAGATAATTCGGCCCCCCACAGCGGCGCGTTGCACTTAACGGCGGACACTTACGGGACCACGGAGATATTTGATTCGCAGTTCATCGGAAACAAGGCGGCGTGTCTCGACGGGGACGTCCACGGGACGGCGACGTGTTGGGGCGGGCAGGGCGGCGCGATCTGGCTGAACGCCGGTGCGCTGACCGTCTCGGGGTCGGAATTTATCAAAAACGAGGCCACAAACATCGGCCCCGCCATCCACGTCTACGACGGCGTGGATTCGTTGACCGTGGTCTCCACGAGGTTCGAGGGCAACACGGCCAATGGAGCCGCTTCAGCTATCTCCTACTCGACGCGCCAGGATCCGGCGCCAACTATCGACTGCGCGGCGTCCTGCGACGACCTGGGCGGCGGCACGTGCACCCCCATCGACTGCGTCGGGTGCGACGTGAACGGTGTCTGCGACGGCGCGCCGTGCGCGTGCTCCAGCTGCGCCTGTGCGTTCCCCACGTTCCCAACGCCCCAGCCTACGGGGCCGTCCCCGGCGCCGACCGCGACCCGGGCGCCGACGGTCGCACCCACGGGCCTCGAGGCGACCTGGTGGGGAGCGAACGCGGGCACGACCAGCGGCGCGGCGGGCGGCGTCCGCTCGCCTTTCGTCGTCCTCGTGGCAATTCTCGTGCTCGTCATGACGGAAATTTGAGGTGCGTCCCAAGTCCAATCGCGACGGCGGGCTCGTCCGGGCGGAGCCTCAAATAAATAAATACAAAATTAAGGAAGGAATGCCCCTAGAAAAGGATACACATCTAGCCTCTAGAGGCCTTCTCCCTGCGCGGCTAAGATACCCAGTGTTGACTTGGAAGGGTAATGGGGGTATTGGCAGCACTTTTGGCAGCTAGGCTGAGTAGACTCGGCGCCACCGGCGTGGCGTAGCAACCGGATGGCGCCCATGGGGGCCGTTCCCCTGCAAGTCCTGCGGTGCGCTTTTGGGGGGTCGTGTGTCACGGTGTGTGAAGGGGGCCTGCCCTAACTTGAAGATCCGAGTCGGGTTCCCGCCCACTTGGCCACGAGTGATTTTTGTTACGGAGTCCCAAGGAGATACTTTGCGCGCCTCGAGACCGGGCTGGTAGGGAGGGGCCACCTCTCACGTCGACCCTCGGACCTAAACTTCCTAATCCCCGCAACGACAAAAACACGACCGATGAAGTGGAGGCCGTGGCTGCGGAGGTCATCAGCGATCGGCAATATAAGAAAATTATTAATCCCAATATTCCCCCTCACAGTCAGCAGCCGTCTCAAGTGCGTGGTCACAGTTTTTCTTGCAGACGCAACAGCCAGTTGAGCTCAATACATAGTCGGGCTTTAACCGTGTCACAGGCTGCCCATGTTTGGACTGGATGGAGTGGTTCTAGCATCGAGTTTTTATGGGGTGCACGTGCCCACCCAGTACCGGGGTTTAGCCGCATCGTTGACCGCACTAGTGCCTTCTAACCGACGGTCGGAGGAGGAGGAGGAGGAGGAGGAGTACCCGGTGATGTGCAACAACAAAAACGCGACGGATGAAGTGGAGGCCGCACGTAAGCCATTGGCAAGCCGCAAGACTCATCCGCGGGGCTACTAGTACTTTGCCTACTAGTATCCACATCTATGCAAGGAGTACGAATCCTCCCCTTCGATTCGACGGCCGCTGAGAAAAGCCGTGTCGGTTTGGCCCCTGGAGCCCTGGAGCAGAGGAGGTAATTTAATTCGGGTTTCTTTGATGTACCGTAAACATTTTATTCAAGCTCGGCGTATAAACAGTCCGCTGTATGGAGCTGAAACGCGTAGCTAAGATCGCTCGAGAGCGGCTGTGTATTTGAAATTGAAGTGACGGCCGCATATGGAGTGGGACGCGGCTGAAAAGGGTAAGAGCCTTTTGCCGAGTAGCAGTACCGAGGACGAGGACGACTCAGAACGACTGATAAATGAGCTGCGCCGCGCAGTGGCCGCGGCGACTCGCGCGCCGGTCGAGGCGCGGGCCGACGCGGTGGCGGCCGCGCGCGCGCTGGTGGACCGCGCCGCGGCGCCGGACGGGCTGGACGCGCAGGCCCGGCGCGACCTGCGGGCGGCGTTGCGGGCGCTCGAGCGCCTCGAGCGCGACGGCACCCCGCCCGAAAGGGCCGCGCCCGGCGCGGGCGCCGCCGGCCCGCGCCAGGTCCAGCTGCAGATTGACGCCGAGGACGCGTACTCCGCGCAGCTCGAGCGCGAGCGCGCCGCGGAGATCGCCCGCCTCGCGGCCCAGGTCTCGACCGTGAACCAAATCTATCGCGATGTTGCGTCGCTCGTCGGCGCGCAGCAGGAGGACGTCGACGAGATCGAGGAGCTCGTGGCGCGGTCGCACGACCGGACGACGAGCGGGCAC
>Ga0114994_10001735_pt1 | contig 15793 bp, 9 predicted proteins | sample ArcticOcean_MG_C_9_FD_87043 | JGI IMG/M metagenome (GOLD analysis project Ga0114994, IMG submission 87043) | Marine microbial communities from western Arctic Ocean - ArcticOcean_MG_CB2_152 | ecosystem: Environmental > Aquatic > Marine > Oceanic | place: Arctic Ocean: Canada Basin | collected...
TGAGTCTGACAAACCTGCTGCTGTCGATGACTATGACATCACACATGTGGCCGGAGACTTGGTAGGTATTTTGGATGCATTGGGTGAGGAGACGGCGATCTTGGTTGGTCATGACTGGGGCGCTATCGTAGCATGGAGCACGGTCCTGCTGCATCCTACTCGCTTCACCGCATTGATTGCCATGAGCGTGCCCTATGGAGGTCGCGTGGCGCAGTCGCCTATGCAAAGTTGGCGTGAGACTTTCGGCGAAAACTTCTTTTATATTCTCTACCACAATGAACCCGGCGGAGTAGCGGAGGCTGAATACGATGCGGACCCGCGTGGATTGATCAGCCGGCTGTATCTATCACCCAGTGCACTAAGAGAGTCTGCCATAATTACCGACCCGCTTCGATCAGCTGGAGGTTGGATAGGGCGGTTAGGCGCAGCAAAGGAACTGCCTGATTGGCTGCGTCAAGAAGATTTGGATTACGTTATTTCGCAGTTCGAGAATGCCGGCTTTCGCGGCGGCGTGAATTACTACCGTAATTTTCATCGCAACTGGGAAATTACAGAACATCTAGAGGGCGCTACAATAAAGGTTCCCGTGCTGTTTATTGCCGGTTCGCGCGATAGCGTGATCGCAGGTGCTGGCGAGGAGAGACTGACGGCTACTATATCGCGAGCGGCCGATGACTTGCGCGCTGTGGTATTGATTCCTGAGATTGGTCATTGGGTACAGCAGGAAGCGCCTGCTGAGACCAATGCTGCCATGATGGAGCTTCTCAATTCACTCTAAACAGTTTGGATTTATTCGGTTTTTACGGGCAAGAGTAGATCGCTGCCGGCTGGTCGTTGCACATCGAAGGCTTTTAGGGTGATGGCTACGAAGCTGTAGTAGCCGATAAGACCGGTCAGATCCATCACGCCTTGTTCACCGAAAATGCCGATAGCTCGAGCAAAAGTTTCCGAACTCACTCTTTCTTCGCTGATTACCTCGCGCGCAAATTTTATAATTACCTGCTCCGCTTCCCCGAAGCCAGCTATGGCTTGATTGTCTTCGACTGATCTTCTGAAGCGTACGATATCGATAATACCCTGTTCTAATCCTGCTGCTATCGCTAGTGGTTCATGGGCCGTGTATTCATATTGATTGCTAATCTCACGCGCCGTAGAAATGATTGCTAGCTCAGTTAAGCGCTGATCGCGATCGGATTCGTAGCGAACGCGCTGGCGCACGTCGAACATTGCCTGCGCTAATTCTGGGCTATTCATCCAGATGCCTATCGGCCCGCGCAGTCCGGAACCGTATCCCGTGCCAGGGGTAACATAGGTGTCGAAGGCTGCTGTGCCCGCTGCATCCAAGTCAGCTCTTTGAACCTGTGGGAGTCTGGCCAAGGAATCCATATGAATGTCGTCAGGAAAGTCGGCTTCGCTGAGCGAGGTTGGCATTGTAAAGCCGTCCTCGGCAGCTATGAGCGAGTTTAGGGGCGCGATAGGAGTCGCGATAAAGGTTAGTAGCAGGAGGCTCAATAATTTTCGACTCATGGGAATAGACCTTAGTTGTCAGTGTGATAGGGAAAGCTATAGACGAAGCATAGCCTATGTGCAGGGTTAGTCGCGACAGCAATCGGGCCAATATCAACCGATAAAAGTGCTTTCTAGAGAGAGACAGTTGAGGCGATGTAAAACTCCTTTCATTCGAGGAGCGGGTCTATTAGTCTCTGTCGACGAATACTCGATCAAGCAATGCGCTAGCACTGCAATGGAATCAACTTATATGTCGTCGTCTACCTATTCCTCCTTATCCTTCAAAATCTCAAGTAATGTAGCTCGGCTCGCGCTCTCATTGGCTGTGATGCTCCCAGTATTCGCCATTAGTCAGTCAGCCCAGTCTGCGGATGAGGCTCTGAAGAGCGATATCGACGCCTACTACGATTCTCACCTCTCCGATTTGTTTCTCTGGTTTCATCAGCATCCTGAGCTGGGCTTTCTCGAGCAGGAGACGGCAGCTCGGCTTGCGGCTGAACTGCGAGGCTTGGGTATCGAGGTAACTGAGGGCGTGGGTGGAACTGGTCTGGTTGGCATGATTCGTAATGGGTCGGGACCTCTTGTATTGGTGCGCGCCGACATGGATGGCTTGCCTATCCTAGAAGATAGCGGGCTTAGCTATGCGTCGCGAAACCGGCAGATAAACATGAGGGGTGAAGATGTGCCGGTCATGCACGCCTGCGGCCACGATATGCACATGACCAGCCTTGTTGGCACGGCAAAGATGCTGATGGATAACGCGGACAAGTGGAGCGGGACCGTGATGTTGGTCGGACAGCCTGCAGAAGAAATCATCAATGGCGCGAAGGCGATGCTCGAAGATGGTCTTTATCAGCGCTTTGGCGTGCCTGACTATGCGATAGGTTTGCATGTGAGCTCGGGCGCGCCTTCGGGGCTAGTCACAGTGCGTGAAGGCATCGTGCAGTCCAGCTCAGACAGCGTGGATATTAAGGTGAGAGGCGTCGGTGGTCACGGAGCTTATCCTCATCAGACCATCGATCCGATCTATGTGTCTTCTCAATTGGTGATCGCCTTGCAGGGCATAATTAGTCGGCAGATCAATCCTCTCGCTCCGGCAGTAATTACCGTAGGTTCGTTCCAGGGCGGCAGTAAGCACAATATCATTTCGAATGAGGTGGATCTGCAATTGACTGTGCGTGCGGATTCCCTGGAGACCAGAAACGAAGTGCTTGCAAGAATTCGCGATATGGCGGCCAATATCGCTAGGCTCAATGGTCTGCCAGATGATTTGCTACCGGTGGTTAGAATGGGGTTCGAAAGCACGCCGAGCAATGTCAATAATAGTGATGCAGTAAATAAGGTGCTGCCGGCGTGGGAAGAGCAGCTGGGTTACGATTCGCTCTTAACCTCGCAACGTCCCGGTATGGGAGCGGAGGATTTTGCCTACTTCACGCAGACCGAGCATAAGGTGCCTGGTGTATTCTTTTCTGTCGGCGGTACGCCGCCTGACCTGATGCGCGAGATAATAGCGGGTCGAAAAAACGCGCCACCACATCATTCCGCCTTCTTTCGTATCGATCCAAATTCAGTCAAGTCTGGCGTAGAAGCAATGTATACCGCAGCCGTGGAGTTGTTAAACAATCCTTGAGAATTTTTATTGGTTTCGAATAGAAATAGCGGGCACTTAAGTATGAAAGGAATAAAAATGGAAAAAATAATTGATAAACCCAGACTAGGACTTGCCGCTGGGCTGTTGATTTTCGTTCTCTCCTCGTCGACTGGGCTTGCAGCCGATGCGCCGGCATCCGGCACTTTTACTGAGGCGCAGTTCGAGTCAGGAGAGGCCCTGTATCAACAACAATGCTCGCTCTGCCATGGTGCGGGCCTTGATAGTGCAGCAGCTCCTGAGTTGGTCGGTGCTACCTTTCGTAAGAGTTGGTCGCGTATGGGGGTAAGTGTGGGCGAACTGTTTAATCTCATTCTTACATCCATGCCTCCAAGCGCGCCCGGCAGTCTGAGTGAAACCGAAGGCTTAGATATCCTCGCGTTTATTCTCGGTAGCAACAATGTGTTGCAAGGCAGCGAAAAGTTAAAGGATGACTACGACTACCTAAGTGCTATACCTCTTTCAAGAGGTGACGAGGTGCTGGATAGCGGTTCGACTTTTGTTGAAGGCGAGTACGGAATCGAACCGAGTGGCACAGGTCCCTCGTTCGATGACTTGCTAGCGGCCGCGGATAACTCACAGGACTGGCTCTATCACAATCAGAATTATCAGGGTACGCGTTATTCTGAATTGGACGAGATCGACACGTCCAATGCAAATAATCTACAACAAGTTTGCGCGTATCAACTGAATACCAACGCGACTATGCAGAACGGTCCCATTGTCTATCAGGGCACGATGTATGTGACTAATGCGACCCACACTGCAGCTATCAACGCCGCCACTTGTCAGAAGATTTGGAGCTACGATTGGCAGCCCAAAGATCGCATGGTATGGGGAAACAATCGCGGCGTCGCTATCAGAGATGGCTATGTAGTGCGGGGCACGGCGGATGGTTATCTGCTCGCTATTGACTCTGCCAACGGGAATCTTCTGTGGGCACGGCAGGTCGCGGACCCGTGGTTGGGTGAGACGTTCACCATGCCACCGATGATCTATGAAGACATGATACTGATCGGTCCGGCAGGTAGTGAGAATGCGATTTCGGGTTGGGTCGGTGCTTTCTCTATTCATGATGGGCAGGAGATTTGGAAATTCCATACCGTACCGGAGGCAGCTGCAGGCGGTGGAGAGACATGGGGCAATCCGCAAAATATACCACTAGGTGGCGGGGCGGTATGGACGCCTCTTAGTATGGACCTGGAACTCGGGGAGCTGTATGCGGCAGTCACAAATCCCGCTCCGGATCTACCTGCCTATCTGCGCCCCGGAGAAAATCTCTACACCAATAATATTATCGCTTTGGATGTACATTCCGGCGAGCTTAATTGGCACAAGGCACTCGTGCCAAACGACGATCACGACTGGGATTTGACACAAGTAAGTCCAGTGTTAAAAGTGGGCATCGACAACGTGTCTCGAGACTTCGTGGCGACAGTGGGCAAGGACGGCATACTGCGAGGATTGGATAAACGGACTCATGAGATTCTGTACGAGACACCCGTCACCACCATATTGAATGCCGAAGTGCCGGTAACCCAAGAAGGGGTGTTCGCGTGTCCTGGTGTCTACGGTGGCGTGCTTTGGAGTGGGCCTGCTTATCATCCTGGCGAGAAATTATTGATCACGCCATCGATCGATTACTGTGCTCAGTTCACAGCAGCTCGAGATGACGATGTTGACTACATTCCCGGCCAGATGTACATGGGCGGAACAGTGAGTTCCGACAAAGAAGCCCAGACTGGATGGCTCACTGCCATAGATGTTGAGTCGGGCGACGTTAAGTGGCGATATCATTCGCCTGCTCCTATGGTAGCGGGCGTGACGACAACGGCTGGCGGCTTAGTGATAAGTGGCGAGCTCACTGGCAATCTGCTGTTAGTGGATGCCAGCTCGGGTGATGTTCTGCATAGCGTCTATACCGGCGCACCAGTGGGTGGTGGGATCGTGACTTATGAGGTTGAGGGAAGGCAATACATAGCCACCAATTCTGGCAATGCGATGATGACTTTTCGTACAGGTAACGAAGTACCAAGAACCGGCAGCATCATTGTCTACGCCTTGCCCCAAGACTGATTGGTAGGCCCTGACTACTCTTCGGGCTATTTGTATTAATAACCCTTGCGCTGTTAGTCAGTCATAAGACTAGACGACTCGTTTCTCTCTCAGCTGGGCGATCTCAGTTTCACTATAGCCAAGCTCATGCATGATTTCGTCCGTGTGCTCGCCGAGGGTGGGCGGGCGCGTGCGGATTTCACCCGGTGTTTCTGATAGCTCGACAGGTGTTTTCATCAGCGGCGCAGGCCTGTCTAGGCCAGGATACTCCACGAGTTGGAACAAACCCTTTGCCGCAACATGCGGGTCATCTAGCACTTCCTGAGGCGAGAGTACGGGGCCTGCGGGCAATCTCGCTGCCTCCATTTCTGCGAGTACCTCCTTCGATGTTCTTTCTGCGCACCAAACAGCGGTTCTTTCGCTGATCAACTCGCCATTGTCTCCTCGAGAAATGTCATCCTTAAAGCGTGGATCAGTTAGCCAATGGTCTTCGCCCATTAGATCGGTCCAGCGTTTAAACAGGGGTCCGCCCACTGACTGGACTAAGACCCAGCCATCTTTCGTCTTGAAAGTGTCGGCAGGCCCTGAGGTTTGGGAGCGGTTGAGCGTGGCCACGCGATTGCGCTGAATGGCGTTCTGCTCGATAGCGGTGCCGTTCATCATCGTAAGTGCGGTGTTAAACAGAGAGCCTTCTACCATCTGACCTTTGCCAGTCTTCTGCCTCTCGAACAAGGCAGCCATGGTGCCGAAAGCGGATAAGCTGGCAGTGCCGAAATCGATATATGGAGGATAGGCCTTGACTGGCTGGTCTGGGGTGCCTGACATATACATGGCTCCCGACATGGCCTGGCCTAGGCCGTCGAAGCCAACGCGGTTAGCGTAAGGGCCGCCGCGTCCGAAGGCAGAAACGGTAGTGAGGATGATATCTGGCTTGATGGCTTTGAGGCTCTCGTAATCGAGGCCCATCGCCGCAAGTGTGTCCGGTGGCAGGTTCGCAATGACCACATCGGCAGTCTTAACCAGCTTTTTGACGATTTCGCGTCCTTCTGGCTTCATGGGATTGAGAGTCAGGCACTTTTTATTGCGTGCCAGCTGCATGAATAGGCCACCATCGCCCTTATCGCTGATCGGAGACAGGAACCGATCCTCACTGCCATCGATCTTCTCAATTCGAATAACTTCGGCCCCCATGTCCCCTAAGAGCGTGCCACAGTAGGGCCCAGCGATGTAACGACCAAAATCTAGTACCCGAATTCCTTTTAAAACCTGCGTCATACTTTGCTTCCATTATGTGAGGATGTTCTTGAATTTGAGCTGAAATATTAGCATAAGCAAGGAGCCTCTGATGAGGTATATGGCTACTCTGCGGCGCTGTTATTAAGACGAGGGCGCGTGCAGCAGGAAGGCATCGTGTGCAGGTAATGGCTGTGCCCTTGGCAAGCGCGATAACGCGGCAGCGGTGCGCGCTAGGCCTCGCCAGCAAAATTGGCTGCAAACCAGAGTGGCCATATACCTGAATAGAGGCTCCTATTTGTAGAGATATTTTACCTGTAGATAAACTTTGAACCCATGCTTATTTTTGTGAAGTGGTTAACGTCTTTCGTCACGCTACTTCTGCATACTCTCAGTTAAATGAGATGCCAATCATATTGTGACTAAAATGTTCTAAAGATTTTAGTCATATGGCTTTAACAGACTGCACCGCAGGAGAATTTACGTGATGACTTTGGCTGAAAATAAGAACGTATCGAAACAAGCTCTAAATGAGCTAATCTCTATTTTGAAAAAGCCCTATCAAGATGCCTGTAATATCTGAAAAGGTGCCGGCAAGATCACTGTCAGTAGCGTTTGCCCCAAGTGCAAAGGCAGCGGGCAGAGACTGTTAAGGCTACTCTAAAGCTCTCATAGCAGATTGAATCCACAAGCCCGGGCATTTCACAAGTTCGCCTGGCTTCTTGTTTGCTTCCCTCCGAGTGTTGTTTGCCTAACGGCGCTGATTTACAATCCCATCACTTCCCGCTACGCGGACATTCTTCTGTTTCTGAGGCTAGTCGGCCCAGGGCAGTAAAATATTAAGGTCAGCCCATGATTTCAGCCAGACAGCTACGCTTCGGAATATTGCCCGTTCTCGTCTCGACCCTTATCTACATCGCCCCCCTGCAAGCGGCCGAGTTTCCGGGGTATGAAGTAGCCCCAGAGCGGAGAACGACGGGTATTGGTAAGTTCTACATGGGGCGTGAAATTTCTTTCGTGATGGGGCATCAGGCTGCAGGTTGGCTGAACCGCCCGGGTCGTATTGAGGAAGAGATGCCTGACGAGGTTGTCGCGAACATGAGCTTGGATCCAGATCACGTGGTTGCTGATATCGGCGCTGGTTCAGGCTATTTCTCTTTTAGGATCGCGAAACTCGTGCCCCAAGGCAAGGTGCTGGCGGTGGATATTCAGCCGGAGATGCTGGCAATCATAGAGCAGCGCAAGGCTGCGGACGGCGTGACTAATATCGAAGGTGTTATGGGCACGGTGGACGATCCCAACTTGCCACCTAATTCTATCGATGCGGCGATCATGGTCGATGCCTATCACGAGTTCGATCACCCCTTCGAGATGATAAATGGGATCAACGACGCGCTTAGAGTTGGAGGTCGCATATTCCTGCTGGAATACCGCGGTGAAGACGACTCGGTACCTATTCGGCCGTTGCACAAGATGACCGAAGAGCAAGTAGTAAAAGAAATGGGTGTTTTCGGTCTGGAATGGACTGACACGCTAGACTTTCTGCCTTGGCAGCACATGATGGTATTTACCAAGGTTGCTGCGAATTAACGAGTACATCGTAACGCGCCGCTTGCCTGGCTAGCGGCGTTAGCTTCAAAATTCCCTTTCGATCTTCCCGATCTCTCATTCTGGTTTCCCACTCTTACCGATCCTGCATCAAGCTGCCTGAGAGCGGCATCTTTGACTTAGAGATAAGTTTTTTACCGAGTTTTGTAACACTTAGGCTGATTTTGCGTCTAATCATTAAAGCAAAACAAAATTAGGTCGTAACACTGATGCAATCATTTATCAGCAGCCCGGCCACTTTGATCAGAAATACGCAGAAACCGCCGCCATCTAACTTATGGAGGACAGAAAATATGACAAATCATAGATACACACAGATAATTGTACCGATGGGTAGGCATGTAAGAAGTCTTACCCCTAGGGCCAAGATATGGGTGAGTGTACTCGAATGCAGTTTAGTGCTGGCTCTGTGTACCTCGTTAGTTTTTTATGTGCACTGATTCTGTTCAGTAGAGACGTGGTATGAAATCATTTCAAAAAAAGACAGCGATGCTGTCTTTTTTTTCGAGCTAATATTTTTAGTCGTCTATACAGATCGAGTAAACTTAGAGTGGTAGGTTTCTTGCGCTATCGGAATAGCCTGGCCTACCGAGAAATTAGACCTATTGTCGTGAATTGAATTTGGACTATACAGGCAAAAATCAATAGAGTTAAATCACTAACAGCTGACCCTATCGACAGTTCCTCAGCGCGGTCCCTAACAATAATAATGGGCACAGGTCATGCAATCCCCACTCGGCGGCGAACAGAGCGTTCAGACTATAGATCGGTTTATCTTCTCCGGCGGACTCCTACTGCTCGTAGTCATCGTGGGTACGATACTAATTGCTCCGCAGTGGAGCGTTGCTGCGATAGACACGTCCTCTGTCTTCATCTCAACCCGCCTCGGTGTACTGTATGTGATTGCCGCCATACTTACGCTCGGGTTCCTTTTGTATATAGCTATTAGTCCCTATGGCGAATTGGTATTGGGTTCGGACGCAGAACCGGAATATGGTCAGGCTAGTTGGATATCCATGCTGTTCTGCGCGGGTATAGGAGCTTCACTTATATACTGGGGCGCAACTGAGTGGACCTTCTATTACATCGCTCCTCCCTTCGGCATCGAACCGGAATCAGACGCAGCTTTGTTAATGGCAAACAGTTACGGCATGTTCCATTGGGGTCCCATTGGCTGGGCATTCTATTGTCTTCCCGCAGTGGGCCTGTGCCTGTCGTATCATGTTTTCAAAATTCCTGCGCTAAGACTTAGCTCGGCCTGCTCTGAGGTCTTGGGCAGACAACAAGAGTTATGGCCAGGACGGCTAATAGACTTGCTGTTCATCGTAGGTACCATTGGCACCTGTGCTACCGGTCTTGGCTTTGGCACCTCGGTGGTTTCGTCCGCAATCAACAAACTTACAGGCATTGAAGATGGCATAGTCTTACAGATCGGCGTTGTGTTTATAGCGACAGGATTAATCGCCTTTAGTGTGTTTAAAGGACTGAATGAAGGCATCAGACGACTCAGCACTCTCAACGCATTTCTGGCGCTGATACTAATCGTCTACATTTTTGTATTCGGCCCTACGCTGTTCATATTGGAAGCGGGAGTTACGTCATTGGGCACAGTAGCTGGTAATTTTGTGCGCATGCTCTCTTGGACCGACCCGCTGCAACGTGCCGACTTCGTAGAGTCCTGGACCGTCTTCTATTGGGCCTGGTGGCTAGCAATGGGGCCATTCATTGGTATGTTCATCTGTAAAATTTCTCGCGGGCGAACACTGCGAGAACTCATTGTCGGAGTGCTGGGCTGGGGCAGTCTAGGCTGTGCTTTGTTCTTCATGGTATTGGGTGGCTATGCACAATACCTAGAAGTGCAGAACATCTATCCTGTAGTGGCGCAGGCAAACGAGGTAAGCCCATCGAGTGCATTTATTAGCATCGTATCTTTACTGCCATTAGGCTCAGTAATGGTTTTACTAGTAGCCGTGATCGGCCTGGTTTTCGTCGCCACAACTTATGACTCTGCAGCCTACACCTTGGCAGCCGGGGCAACACGTAGTTTGGGAGAGGGCGAACATCCGGCTCGTTGGCATCGGGTATTTTGGGCATTTGCCCTAGGCACACTTCCCCTCAGCCTACTCTTCGTTGGCGGCCTGAGGGAACTACAAACTGCATCACTGCTGGCCTCATTGCCCTTGCTATTTGTCTACGGCATACTTGGCGTTTCAATCTGGAGGATGCTGCGCCGCACTCGAGTCACCTAAGATGGAATATCACTCTTGTTAAAAAGCTCAGTCCGATTACATACAATAAGCCATTCTATCTTCAAATCACTACATCTCGTGGCTTGATTCCACTTTATAGAAGCGGTATTTGATAGAGTTATACATTTTGCAGCAGGGTACCAAGCACAATGAGATCTATGAAGCAGCAGCTGTCACACCTTAGTCTTTTCATCATTCTAGCCTCCACACAGAACAGCCTCGCGCAGGAGAGCACCCCAAGCCTCCAACCGGCCACGAACCCGGTCGCGGCTACTTCGGAGGAAGACGCGAATTCAACGGTGGTGTATAGCGCAGAATCCTTTGCTCAATATAGCCCAGTTACTGCCAAAGACATGTTGGACCGCATCCCCGGCGTCTCATTACGCAACGGCGGTGGCGGTGGCGGCGATCGCGGCCTTGGTACCGGTGGGAACCTTTTGATCAACGGGCAGCGTATAGCAGGCAAAGACAACTCAGCATCAGACCAACTCGAGCGCATCACGGCTGCAGAAGTCGAACGCATAGAGATTATTCGTGACACTACCGGCGCCTTGAACGTACGCGGCGCTAGCGAAGTAAAAAATGTCATATTGGTCGCCGTGGAGTCGCGATCCAGCACGACAGTAGAGTTAGTTAAAAGACTCAATCACGATGACAAATTCGAGACTGGTGGTTCCGTTGCCTGGTCTCAGCAGATAGGCAATTTTCAGGCCTTAGTGAATCTACGATCACGACCTAACTACGAAAATCGCGACAACCGAGAGGTCAGGCTAGGACCCGACGGTGAGCTACTAGGCACTCTTTTCGAAACTACTATTCGCGATAAGGACGAACAAAGTTTCTCCACCAACCTCAGTTATAGTCTTGGCCCTCATCGTATGCAGTTAAATGCCTTGGTTAGTGAAGGAGATCACCCCAGGCCTGTCCGCCGCGACTTCGTAGACTTCACCAATGCTGGAGTCATCAACAGTATTCAGGAAGAGCAGGTTGAGAACGAGGAGAGTAATTGGGAAGTTGGCGGAGATTATGAATTCAATTTCGAAAATGGATCACGACTAGCCGTGTTGTTTGTCGCGAACAATGAGATTCGCAATTCCGTGAGAGAACGGTTCGAAGCAGACCCGGCAGAAATAGGTTTAAGTAAAAACCTGTTTATCGATTCTATGCGCGAAATCAGTGAATTTATTGTGCAGACCAATTACAACTTTTCTTTGAACGAGGGGCAATCCTTACGCGTAGGTTTTGAGCGAGCCGACACACGGCTTGATTCCAGCCTACTGATTGGCAGCAGCTTCGGCACCGAACCTCCTTCTGAAAGTGTCGGCGGCCTGTCTCCCCTGTCATCAATCACCAATCCAGGGACCAAGGTCCAAGAGATTCGCTACGAGGGCTTTGCGTTTCATAACTGGACGCTTAGCGATCGTAGCTCACTCGAAAGCAGTATCGTGTATGAGACATCGGAGATATCCCAATCCGGGGCCGTCAGCAAAACCAGAGACTTTCAGTTCTGGAGGCCCTCTCTCGATTATCGCTTTAACATTGCCGACAACTTCCGTTTTCGCGCCACCATAGAAAGAAATGTTTCCCAACTGAGTTTTTCTAGCTTCGCTGCTACCTCAAACGATGAAGATCGAGATCTCAATGCCCTCGCCGGCAATCCCGAACTTGAACCTGAGACAAGCTGGAGTTATGAAGCTGAGCTGGAGTACAGATTACCTAACGACGGCGGCGTACTATCTAGCAGCATCGGCTATACGGACATCGATAACTACATTGGCAGAATCAATGCCACAGTTGACCCGAGCCAGCCCCTTTCGGCCACGGGGAATGTTGCACCAGCCAAGCGCTGGAGTATGTTCAACCGAGCGAGTATTCGACTGAACCGGTTCAACTTACCCGACGCAATCTTAGGTGTGACTGTAGGCCTCTTCGACTCAGAGATAACCGATCCTTTCCTGCAAACAGAACAGCGCCTGGGTGGCCGTGGCTTCGTGGGGCTAAATTTTCGGCATGACATCACTTCTCTAGGCTTGAGCTACGGCATTGATTACAGTCACTCTATCTGGGGTGGCCAGAAAGACATCGACATTCAGACAATCACTCGCAATGACAGAGAACGTTCACTGGATTTGTTTGTCTCTAAAGTTTGGTTCGAGGATTGGACCTTCCGGCTTGAAACTGACAATACGCTGGATGCATCACGCTGCCGATTCCGACAGCGCTTCGATGGTACAACAATCGATGGCTCGCTAGCATTGATACAAGATTCTTGCAGTAGCCGCTATCGTCGCTGGACTCTGAGCGTGCAGACGACGTTCTAAATTTTCTAGTGCAGTAAAAATGGATTATAAAAAAAGCCTTACTCGTTAAACGAGCAAGGCTTTTTTTCTCTTCAGAAATACTCTACTAGCGCGTTGTCCAGTAGAACACTTCCCAAGTATGCAAAGGCTCATTCTGCCCGACTACTACTTCACCCTCGAAGTCGTAACGCATCTGCATGCCGTTATTTGCTCCGTAGGCTTCCAACATTGGAAGTCGTGCATCGCCGAAAATTTCTGTCGCCTGCAACGCATAGGTTTCGTCACCGAAGCGCATCCAACCGTTCGGGTTTCCTCTGACTCGATTCGCCCAATAGCCGTTATCCGGGCGCGTTGCGGTGATGATGCCCCCTTCGTCCGACGCATAGAAAACTTTTACCACTACTGGAGGAAAGCCCTCCATCTTCAAATAGACAACACCATCTACATCGATAGTGTTCCAATTCGTAGGGTGTTGGGTTAGCTGCCCTCCAATCCTGACGCCCGGCAGCCTCTGGTAATTGAATGGTGCGGTATAGACATAGAACACGACAGCCGATGCTAGCACGAGGCCTAGTGCCCAGCCGATGATTTTGAGTTTGCTCATTGTGCGGACTACCTGTCTTTCTTGAGGATTCTAGTGTCGCTATTCTCGCATAGATAAGAATCATCTATCCGGCGAAATTGTGAGCATTAGTGACAGGAGTAAGCGGATCAGCTAGCCGATTTCAATCAAGACTTCACCCGGCGTGATTCGATCGCCCTTAGTGACATTGACAGTTAAAATTTTGCCGTCGATGTTGGCGTGAATTTCTGTCTCCATCTTCATTGCTTCGGTGACAAGCACAGCCTGGCCCGCACTAACTGAATCACCTTCAGCCACTAGCACATCGACGATATTGCCTGGCATTGCCGCGGTGACATGACCCGGTTCGGTGGCCTTCTTTCTCTTATCACCCTTCTGCGCAACATATTCATTAAGTGGCTCGAAGATTACTTCCTCGGGCATCCCATCCATGGAGAGGTAAATCTTACGACGACCCGCACCTGACTCACCGACGCCGGTGATTGCCACATCGTAGGATTCGCCATGCACGTCGAGCTTGAATTCAGTAGCCATAGAGGTTTTTTGCTTGCCCCCGCTGCCTGGAGGTAACAAAGCCTCTGGCTCTAAGGTGCCGTCCGCCCGTTGCTGCAGGTACTCGCGACCCAAGTCAGGAAACATGGCAAAGGTCAAAACGTCTGCGTCATTTTTCGCTAGGTCACCTATGTCTTTGCGTAACTTAGCAAGTTCAGGCTTGATGGAATCTGCAGGGCGCTCATCGCTATAAGCTTCCTTACCGATGGCCTTACTGCGAAGCTTCTCATCCACTGCCGCCGGAGGCCGACCATAACCGCCCTGTAGGTAGCGTTTCACTTCATTCGTAATAGTCTTATAACGTTCGCCGGAAAGCACATTATAAACAGCCTGCGTACCAACGATCTGTGAGGTCGGGGTAACCAGCGGTGGAAAGCCTAGATCTTCACGTACGCGTGGAATCTCATCGAACACTTCCCTGATACGATCGAGAGCGTTCTGCTCTTTCAGTTGATTCGCCAAGTTGGACATCATGCCTCCCGGCACTTGATTAATCTGCACCGAGATATCCTCGCGTGTAAATTCGCTTTCGAATTGCTGGTACTTTTTACGCACCTCACGAAAGTAATCGTCGATAGCGGTAAGCTTCGTCAGATCTAAGCCTGTGTCATAAGGGCTATCTTTAAGAGCGGCCACTTGCGCTTCAGTCGATGGATGCGAAGTGCCTCCAGCGAAGGCGGATATAGATGTATCAATTCTATCCGCACCTGCTTCTATTGCTTTTAGTTGACACAGAGGTGCTAGGCCAGAAGTCGAGTGACTGTGGATGACGAGATCTAGCGGCACAGCCTCCTTTATAGCCTTTACTAATTCGTATGTTCCGTAAGGGGTCAGGAGTCCTGCCATATCTTTTATGACGATAGAGTCTGCACCCATGTCTTGCAACTGCTTTGCTTGCTGAACATAAAGCTCGGCACTGTGCACTGGGCTAGTCGTATAGCAGATTGTTCCTTGGGCGTGTTTTCCCGAATTCTTCACAGCCTTCATAGCCGTTTCGATGTTGCGCAGGTCATTCAAAGCGTCGAAGACTCGAAACACGTCGATACCATTATCCGCTGATTCCTGCACGAAAGCTGCGACAACATCATCGGCGTAATGGCGATAACCGAGTAAGTTCTGTCCTCTGAGCAGCATCTGCAGTCGCGTGTTCGGAAGTGCTGCTCGCAGCTTCTGCAAACGCTCCCAGGGGTCTTCTTTTAGAAAACGTATGCAGGCATCAAACGTCGCGCCTCCCCAAACTTCGAGTGACCAATAGCCGATCTCATCCAGTTGCGGACAGATGGGTAACATGTCATCAAGGCGCATGCGTGTTGCAATCAATGATTGATGCGCGTCTCGCAGAATGACATCGGTGACTTGAATGGGTCTAGATTTGGTCATACTTATTTCTCCTGCCAATAATCTTTTTTTACCAGCCCGAGTAGGCAGCAACTGCTGCCGCTAACGCCAAAGCGACTTCGCTAGGATGGCGCTTATCGGAATAGTTAAGTAATTCGGGATGCTCCACTACGAAGCTGGTATCGAAATCGGGCTGCTGAAAATCTTTATGGGAAAGTATCTGTTTATAGTACGCGGCCGTGGTTTTAATACCATGTAGGCGCATGTCGTCGATCGCCCTCTCTGCCCGCGCAGTGACTTCCTCCCACGTTAGAGCCCAGACTATGAGTTTGAGGCACATCGAGTCATAGTAAGGTGGAATTTCATAACCGGTATAGATAGCTGTATCGACGCGAACTCCAGGACCGCCAGGGGCGTAATAATGGGTAATACGGCCGAACGATGGAAGAAAGTCGTTCTTCGGATCTTCTGCGTTAATGCGCATCTGTATGGCATATCCACGATAGCTTATGTCTTCCTGTTGATAGCTGAGCTCTCGACCTTCGGCGACGCGTATCTGCTCGCGCACAATATCGACACCGGTTATTTGTTCGGTAATCGTATGTTCCACCTGAATCCTAGTATTCATTTCCATGAAATAGATGTCTTCACCACTAAGGAGAAATTCCACCGTACCTGCACTCGCGTAGCCAACCGAACGCGCCGCGGTCACCGCCAA